>Ga0180007_10000937_pt1 | contig 43150 bp, 36 predicted proteins | sample MM_PC_MetaG_FD_121122 | JGI IMG/M metagenome (GOLD analysis project Ga0180007, IMG submission 121122) | Groundwater microbial communities from the Aspo Hard Rock Laboratory (HRL) deep subsurface site, Sweden - MM_PC_MetaG | ecosystem: Environmental > Aquatic > Deep subsurface > Groundwater... | reverse complement strand
TGGATGTAGCTGCATACCCAACATATCCTCAAAGCTTTGGAAATCAATTAACTGATTTTGATGGTTTTTATGATTTTGGCAATTTAGAGTCGGGTAAATATCACATTAACGAAGTTGTACAAGATGGTTGGTCTGCAACCACACCTGTTGATGTAGATCTAACTTTAACTTGCGGAGAAAATATAGTGAATTTTGGAAACAAACTCGGCGATGGCCCAACTTGCGGTGATGGAATCGTTGATCCAGGAGAAGAATGTGATGATGGCAACACAGAAGATGGTGATGGCTGTAATTCTCAATGTATGTATCCATATTGTGGCGATGGCTATCAAGATGAAAATGAAGAATGTGATGATGGCAATAATGAGGATGGAGACGGCTGTTCTGCCAATTGTACTACAGAAGATGTTTGTAACCCAGAACTAGAATTAATAGAAAACGGCAGTTTCGAAGATCCAATAGTAGAAGCTCCATTAAATTGGGATATATTCTTAAGCACTAATGTTCCTGGTTGGATTGCAGAATGGGTGTCATTAATACCTGCAGAATATTTAGGTTACCCTCGCCCAGTTGAAACTTATTTAGAACTACACAGAAATGTTTTAGGACCTGCATCAGATCTTGAACAATATGCAGAACTAGATACAGATTGGAACGATCATGAAGGAACCTTAAGTGGTGAGCCTGCTTCAGTTAAGATAAATCAAGAAATTGATACCATACCAGGTGAAACCTATAAAATAACTTATGATTTTTCACCAAGACCAGGTACGGGATCAGATAATAATATATTAGATTTACTAATTGATGGAACTTCTGTAAAAACTGTTAGCGGAGCAAATGCAGGAAGCCAAACCAGCTGGGTGTCTTATGATTACTCATTTGTTGCTACTGGCGAAACAACAGTTGTCCAGTTTGCAGACTTAGGCTTGCAGGATTCACTTGGTACATTTATTGATAACGTCAGTGCTAGATGCCAATTGCCAGAGTGTGGTAATGGTATTGTAGAAGAAGGTGAAACATGTGATGACGGCAATTTAGATAACCTTGATGGCTGTAATGAATTTTGTGAAGAAGAAGTATGTATCTTAGAACTTACAAAAACCGACGATCCAGATCCAGTTTTGCCAGGTGGTGAACTTACATATACTTTACATATAGAAAATATTGGCACAGCAATGTGTACAGGCAGCGGTGTTAATGTAGAAGAATTCTTTGATGCAAATACCACATTTGTTTCATCAGATCCTGCTCCAACCATTGGTAAAATCTGGAATTTTGGTGAAATGGCGCCAGGTGATTTTGGAGATGTTACAATTATAGTTAGTGTTTCAGATCAACTAAATACTAGCGATGTCATTACCAACGAAGCATGTTTTATTTCAAATGAATATAACGACTGGCAATGTATCACAGAAGAAACTTCATTACTTCCTTTCTGCGGAAATAATTTTGTAGAAGATGGCGAGGAATGTGATGATGGAAATCAAAATAACGAAGATGCATGTAGTAATGAATGTACGTTGACTGATATTCCTGTATGTTTAAAGATTAACGAAGTCTATTATGATCCAGACGGAGATCATGGTGATGCTAATGACGAATGGTTTGAACTATATAATGGCTGTGAATATACACTTAATTTACAAAATTTCTATTTTAAAGATAACTTTGCAACTGAAACAATACATCAGTCATATCCAATCGGACCTGGCGATAGGTTTGTAGTGATAGCGGCAAATGCTTCTACCTGGAGTTATTGGCCAAATGTTCCTACTAATGTCTTTAAGATTGCTTTAGGCGGAACACAATTATTTAACGGTTTAAATAATGATGGTGATAGAATTTTCATGTACGACGATGAAGGACATGAATTAGATGCTGTCAGCTGGGGAACAGATACCTCTGCCTTTACACCATCAGTAACTGATGTTGCACAAGGACATTCAATAGCTAGAAATCCAGCTGGTTATGATACTGATGCTGCTTCTGATTGGGAAGATTTAGAAACACCAAACCCAGGCACAAATCCACATACAATATTACAAGTAATAGTAGATATAATTTTAGGTTGCATGGATTCACTTGCATCAAATTTTAATCCTGATGCAACAGAAGACGACGGTTTATGCGAATACATAGTGCCAGGATGCATGAATGCTGGAGCTATTAATTACGACCCATTAGCCACAGAAGATGATGGTTTATGCGAATATGCAGTGCCAGGATGCATGGATGATTTAGCTTCAAACTTTGATCCATTAGCAACCGAAGATAATGGTTCTTGTGAGTATATCTTTTTTGGATGTACTGATCCTGCTGCATTGAATTTTGATCCTAATGCCACTGTAGATGATGGATTTTGTGATTCACCAGATACTGACCCAGATCCAGGAGTTTAGCTTATTATTAAGTAATTAGTAAATTAGTAATTAGTAATCAGTGGCGAAGTAGAACAAACATAATTTAGCCACTAATCCCTGATCCCTAATATCTGATATCAAAAGTAAAAAAATGTTATACATAATTAAAAAACCAAAAAGATTACTGACAGCGCTAGCAATAGTAGCGGCTTTGACAATGTCACTGGTCGGTATTCAATCTGCTGTTACTAATGTTACTGCAGCTTTGCATCCAATAATGTTTGTTTCGCCAGAAACCGGACTTGAATTTGGTTTATCCTTTCCTCAAGAAGAACGCACAGCAGAATTTATCGTTGTTGGTAAAAATTGGCACGAAACTATATATTATGGAATAACTTTAGAAAGAAAACCTCTACCAGATGGTTACGAAGGCAATGGTGAAGATCCAGATAAACCAGGATACTACAGAAATCTTTGTCCTTATTTAGAAGCAGTTAACGAAGATATTCCAGTAGAACCAGATACAATGCAAATGGCATCAGTAGATCCACGCGGTTTAGGTCCAGACAATCTAGATTATTGGTTATTAAAATTTGATGTACCAACCATAGAGGGTTTTGTAGACCAAGGTTTCATTGGAACTCCAGTTGACGGCCCTGGTGAATTTGGTTGTGATTTAAATATTCAATTTATCCATCCTTGTATAGAAGATGAAAACATCGTAGTTAACGGTAGTTTTGAACAACCAAGTGTAGAAAGCGATACAGGCTGGGATATTTTTGATCCATCAGTAGTAAATGGTTGGGATGCAGATTGGGTACAAATTGAACCTCCATATGGTGGAGAAGATCAACCTCTAGAAGCTTATATTGAGCTACACAACGGAATAGATGATTGGGTTCCAGCACCAAATGGTGGTGAACAATATGCAGAACTAGATTCTGATTGGAACGGACATGTTGGTACTTTAAGCGGAGAACCAGCATCATCAAAAATTTATCAAGATATTTATACCAATCCAGGATACGAATATAAAATTAAGTTTAATTTCTCTCCACGTCCAGATACACTATTAGCAGATAATAGTTTAGAATTTAGCTGGGATGGAATACTTAAAGATACAATAAATAGAGCTGGAAGTTCTAATACAGACTGGTCAGCTCATGAATATACATTTACAGCTACAGATTGGATTACTAGATTGCAGTTCGCCGACGCAGGTACATCAAATTCAAATGGAACATTTGTTGATAATGTAAGTGTTACATGCATACCAATTGGTCAATGTACTCCTGGACAGCAATCATTCTGCGATACTGATCTACCAGGTAGCTGTTCAGACGGAACAAAATTATGTGATCAAAATGGCAATTGGGGCAATTGTGAACCAGAATCAGGTAATCAAGAATACTGTACAAATGGTGTTGATGATGATTGCGATGGTTTAACAGATGGAGAAGATCCAGATTGTCGTGAATGTGAAGATGAAGAAATACAACGATGTGATACTGGTAACTTAGGTATTTGTTCAGAAGGAACGCAAACTTGCGATGAAGGTTTATGGGGAGCATGTGAACAACATCAATACCCAACTGAAGAAGTTTGTGAAAACAGCCAAGATGATGATTGCGATGGATTGCCAGATCGTCAGGATACAGATTGTCAGACATGCCAAGAAGGTGAGGATCAACCTTGCGAAACAGGTCAGCTTGGTGTATGCGCACAAGGTACTCAATATTGCGATTTAGGCGATTGGGGAATATGTGTTCCAGATCAATACTCAACTGAAGAAAGCTGTAATGGCTTAGATGATGATTGCGATGGTGAAACTGATGAAGGTGATGTTTGTGACGAACCACCAGTTGAAGAATGCGGTAATAATATTTATGAACCAAATAATAATGAAGAATGTGACAATGGTGAAGGGAACCGTGATAACATGGATCCAGTTTATGATCCTATCGAAAGCCAAGGAGATAGATGGTATTGTTCAACACAATGTTCGTTATACTTTGTAGCAGGTACTTGGTGTGGAGATGGAATACAACAAGCACAACATGAAGAATGTGACGGTACAGATGGTGTCACAGAAGGATACACCTGTACATCAGAATGTCTACTAGAAGTTGTTGGACCAGAATGTAGTGACTTAGATGGTGATGGATATTCACCAGAAGGAGAAGAATGTGGAGATGTTGATTGTGATGATGCTGAATATGACGTAAACCCCGGCGTAGGCGAAGATTGTGACGATGGAATAGATAACGACTGTGATGGCTTTACAGATGGTGATGATTCAGATTGTGAAGTACCTAATGGTCCATACTGTGGTGATAACTCATGTAATGGCGGTGAAACCTGCGAAAGTTGTTCAAACGACTGTGGTAGCTGCCCACCACCTCCAGGCGGAGGCGGCGGAGGCGGCGGAGGTTCTGCATTGCCATTATATATTCATCATGTCAGTTTAGCAGTGGGTTCAACTCCGGGATCAGTAGATATAAGCTGGTTTACAAATAGAAATTCAGATAGTCGAGTAGTATTTGACACTGCTTCACATCCAGATCCAACAGATCCGCCAAATTACGGTTACAGTTTTTCTACCGGAACTTTTGATTCAAGTCCAAAAGTAACATATCATATCGTAACAGTCACAGGTCTTTTGCCTGGTACACCATATTATTTCAGACCGGTTTCAGCTGCATCACCAGCAGTGTATGGAGAGGAATTTACAATTTTCTTAGGTGAAGAACCACCTGTAGAAGAACCACCTGTAGAAGAACCTCCAACCACACCTCCACCTACACCCCCTGCACCTACACCAGGTCCAGGCCCTACACCAGGTCCAGAATCAATATTAGGCTGTATGGATGAAGAAGCACTCAATTATAATTCAGAAGCTACAGAAGACGACGGCAATTGCGAATACGAAGGTCAAGTTTTAGGTGAAGCTCTGGATGAAGATGGCGGAGAACCAGTAGTATTAGAAAATCTACTTGCCGAAGAAGACGAAACTGCAGAAGATACACAAATAAGCTTCTTATGGTGGCTTCTGTTACTAATACTCTTGATAATCATTTGGTTTTTGTGGAGAAGAAGAAAGAAAAAAGACGAAAACTAATTAATTAATAATAAATTAATATACTCACATAGGTCGGGGCGGATTTCGCCTCGACCAATTAGTCTAAAAATAAATATGATAAAACAGCCTAGGTGGAGGGTATTTAAAAATAGATATTTTCAAATACTGTTCATTACAGCTGTTTTTTTGCTATTAATTTTAACTCCAAAAATTTCTAATGCTAAAGAATCTTATAACATGGGGCCAATACCTTTTATGGATTTTCATACCGAAACTATTGGTCAAGTATCATCAGATACAGCAGAAATTATCTGGTTTACTGGCAATAAAGCTACTTCTCAAATCGTCTATGGAACTTTACCAGTTGCTGATAATCAATTACAAAACAATCAAAAGTATGGCTATCAGAAAGCAACAGAAGTTGATATCAATGGCGTAACATATCATAAAATGATTTTGGATAACTTAGATTCAAATACAACATATTATTTAAGAGTTGTCTCGTTGCCAGATGTTGAGCAATGGCCAGGCGCAGCAGCAGTGTTTAGTGGGGAATTAACTTTTACCACAAATAAACAATCAGAAGAAATCAACGATGGAACCGGTGGCCCAGAAGAGAATGATAATGTTATAGTTAAACCGCCATATGTACCAAAAACGTCGGAGAAGGGAAGTAGTGGAGTTGTGCTCGGAGAAGATATTGATGGACAAGAAATAGCTGATTCTTCTACAGATTTAGGACAAGAAGAATTATTTGAAGAAGAAATTTCTTTACCAGCAGAACAAGACGAAAAAGATACTAAAAAAACCGATAGTCCAAGAACAATGAGTGCATGGTTTAAGGAATTATTTTGGTGGATAATTTTAGCAATTGTAGTAGGAATAATTGTTTATTCTCTGCCTGAAAGAAAAGATAAAGCAAACAAATAAATTTAAAATATAATACTTTTCAACGGCGCTTCAAAGCGCCGTTTTGTAATATTCAAAATCTTTCTGTCATCCCGACCGGAGTGGAGGGATCTCACATCAAACAATAATGAAATACCAATACTATACATACATAATGATGAATAAACATAATACAGTTAATTATGTGGGAGTTAGTGGTCCTTTGGAAAACAGGATAAAAGATCATAAAGATAAAACTAACGATGGATTTACGGCAAAGTATAATATAAATAAGCTTGTCTATTACGAAGAGTATGAATATATTTATGATGCTATTGATCGAGAGAAACAGTTAAAACGTTGGACAAGAAAGAAGAAAGTCGATTTAATTAAGTCTGTCAATCCAAATTTTGATGATTTATCTCTAGATTGGGAGTTGTGAGATTCTCCGCCAGAGGCGGATCTGCCTATGGCATGACTCGGCAAGCTCGGAATGACAAATAGGTTATGGATTAAGTTTTTCTATTGTTATTTGACAAAAATTGCTTTTTCTGTTACAATACAAAAGATGAATAATATGAAGAAAAATTGGACTAAAAAAGCAAAAAAAATATTCAAAATTATAAGCCTTGCTAGTTTGGTTGGGCTTTTTATTTACCAAAGAAAACAGGATATATTGGATCATATTGACGAAAAAGCCACTGATTTAGTTGAAGCTGTAAAAAAAGAAGAACAAGAATGCGGGCATTTTTATCTACGATTAAGACGTAAATTAAAATGCTACTTTATTCCACACGAAGCAAATAATAATCATCCATTATCTTTAAGGCCAAAAAAATTAGTAGGATACGCATTACTTTTAATATGTATTAAAATAGCCGTAACTGGTTTTTTATTTTTTTATTACCCAACACCTGCAGAACTAGCTAATATTGTTACATCCAAAATAGTTGAAATGGCAAATCAAGATAGAATTGAAAACGGAGTAGAACCACTTAATCTCAACGTTAACTTAACGAAATATGCCATGGCTAAAGCCCAAGACATGATAGATAAGGATTATTTTTCGCATGATTCTCCAGATGGCAGAAAACCTTGGCTTTGGATTGATAGAGTAGAATACGATTATATCTATGCAGGAGAAAATTTAGCTATGGATTTTTCGTCTGCAGAGTTGATCCATCAAGCCTTTATGAAAAGTCCAACACATCAAAAAAACATTTTAAACCCAAATTATAAAGATATCGGAGTTGCAGTAGTTTCCGGTGAAATTAATGGTAGGCAAACTGATGTTTTGGTTCAGTTTTTTGGCACACAACGTTTACAAAGAGAAGAAGTCGTTAAGGTGTCTCAACCAACAAATATTCAGCCTACAAATCAAGTAGAAACAAAAGTTGTCGGCGAAGCTACCGGAAATGAAGTTGTTGCTGGTGAATCAGCTGAATTTGCTGTAGATTCCCCAGGTATTATTGTAGTATCTGCCAATACATCTGCTAGAAAGAGCATAACCGATGCAATGATTGAATATACAAACATTTTCTTTATCGCATTTTTAATATTTATATCTGTTGCTTTGATTCTAAATGTAATAATTAAAGTAAGAATACAGCAACCAAAAGTAATTTTGCAGTCATTAGCTGTTATCGCATTGGTTACCGCGCTTATTTTAGTCAAATTCCACTTCGTTGAACATATTGGAGAGCAATTATTGATTTTATAAATATACATCAAAAACTCTTAAATTTTCATAGTTTAAGGGTTTTTAAATTTGTAAAAATTTGGTATAATTTATACACATATGACAAATCGAAAAAATCAAAATAAACATCAAGATAAAGAATCTGCTAGACAAGATAAATTGAAAGCAGATTTTATTACTATTGCCTCGCATCAACTACGTACACCAATTTCAGCAATTAGGTGGTCGCTTGATATGCTGCTGTCTAATCGTGCTGGAAAAATTTCTGCCAAACAAAAAGAATACATTAATCAGGCGTATTATAATACAGATTTTTTGGCCAGAGTTGTCTCCGGCCTTTTGACAGTAACTAGAATGGAAGATAAAGGTGTTAGTATTGATTTAACCAAAGTAGATTTTGGCACTATATTAAATGAAATTATAGATAAATTTATACCATACGCCAAAGCAAATAATTGCACTCTCAATGTTCATATCGCTAAAAATGTACCTAACTTCACCACAGACGCTATACAAATAAAAACTGTCTTAAATGCATTGCTAGATAATGCCATTAGATATTCTCGCAGAGCCTCAAGGGTAGTAATTTCTGTAAAAAAAATAAAAGAAAATATTGAATTTCGTATTGAAGATTCAGGTATTGGTGTTCCTAAGGATCAACAACAATTAGTTTTTACCAAATTTTTTAGAGCAAATAATGCCATGAGGTCTCAAACAGAAGGTATGGGCTTACAACTCTATATCTCTAAAAATATTGTAGAAGCATTAGGTGGAAAAATGTGGTTTGAAAGTGAAGAAAACGATGGCAGTATTTTCTTTTTTACTTTACCCCTACTACCTAAGTTAAAAGTAAAAAAAGTAGTTGAAAAACCAAAAATTAAGATTGATGAAGACGAGTTAGAATATTTGTATCGTCACATTACAGATGGTTTAATTATTGTCGATAACAAACAACAAATCCAAAGAATAAATCACGTTGCAGAAAGCTTTTTTGATATTTCTGAAAAAGATGTATTAGGAAAAGATGTTTCTGATATTATATTAAATTCAAAAATTATAAAAGCCATGAGCAAAGAAAGTATTGGTAAGCCTTTTACAATTTCTAAGAAACACCAAAACTATCGAGTAATTATATTTCCCATAAAATCACAAAATATTATTGATGGGTGGATAATCATTTTGTACGATCAATCAAAAAATACATTTTCCGAAGGAGCTTCCGAAGAAATAAAAAAGGAAAGAGAATTTGTTGCTATTACAGTACATGAGCTAAAAAGTCCACTGGGAATAACAAAGTGGAGTTTGGAGATGCTTCAATCAGAAAATGCGGGAAAGCTCAATAAGGATCAAAGAGAATTAATCAGTCAAATATATCGAGGTAATGAAAGATTACTTGTCTTGGTAAGAGATTTACTAAATTTATCAAAATTGCAAGAAGGAAAATTCGAAGTAGAAGCCCAACCGTGCTACTTTCAAGAAGTTGTTTCAGATATTGTTAAAGGTTTTAAATCAAGCGCTAAGAAAAAAAAAGTTATTTTAGTTTGGTCCCCACCAAAATTACCAAAGGTACTAGCAGATAAAAATAGAGTTGCTCAAGTTGCTCAAAACTTAATTTCTAATGCCATTAAATATACAAAGACAAATGGCAAGGTAACAGTTGATATAAAAAAATTTAGTGGTAAAGAATTAAAGGAGATGAATAAAAAATTAAAATATGCCAAACTTACCAATTTTAGTAACAAGAAAGGCTATCTAGTTTTCTCTGTCAAAGATACTGGCATTGGTATTAGCTTAGATGATCAAAAACGACTCTTTGGCAAGTTCTTTAGATCAAAAGATGTATTAAAATCTAAAACAGAAGGCACGGGCTTAGGTTTGTATATTACTAAATCTATTGTTATGCTACATAAGGGTGATATTTGGTTTGAAAGTACACCAAAAGAAGGTTCCATATTTTATTTTAGCTTACCAATCAATTAAATAATTAATTAAAATAATATGGCAAAAACTAAAATTTTAGTAATCGAAGACGACAAATCCCTTGTTAATATTTTAAAGCAAGCCTTTGATTCAAAAGAGTTTGAAATTATATTAGCAGTAGATGCAAAAGTCGGTTTAGAAAAAGTTAAAAGTGCTAAACCAGACTTAGTTATATTGGATATTTTACTGCCAGGTGAAAGCGGATTTGAGGTGCTGGATAATATAAAAAAAGACGAAGAAACAAAAGATACACCAGTTATGATTCTTTCTAATTTAGGCCAAGACAGAGAAATTAAAACCGGGCTTTCTATGGGAGCAGAAGATTATATGGTAAAAGCAGATTTTACAATTGACGAAGTTGTCGAAAAAGTTAAAAAATTGTTAAAAAAATAAATAGAATTTTGTAAAAAGCTGACCTGTGCAAGTAGGTGGCTTTTTAGATTTTTCAATTTTAATTTTTGTGGTATAATATTATCAATAGTATGTTTAAAAAATCATTTGACGTTATAACAATTGGAGGAGTAGTTAGAGATTTAAGCTTTTGGAGTAAAGCTGGGCGGTTTTTTAATACCCCTCAAGATTTAACAGCTCAAAAATATCTAGCCTTTGAATATGGTGCAAAAGTAGGTATAGATGAAGCATTCATAACTTTTGGTGGGGGAGCATCAAATTCTGCTACTACATTCGCCAAATTAGGCCTTAAAACAGCTGTACTCACACGAGTTGGGGATGATACTGACGGAGAAAGCATAATTGACAATTTAAGCCAAAACAAAGTCAATACAAGCCTTGTTCAAAAAGACAAGCAAAAACCTTCTGGTTTTTCTTTTATTTTATCTACTGACAAAAAAGAAAGAGATCATGTGGTCTTTGCATTCAGAGGAGCAAGCGAAAATATAGAAATAGATCACAATACTTTAAAAGGAATTAGCAGTCAATGGTTTTATATAACCTCCCTGCGTGGTGAGGGTTGGAAAAAATTGTTAACTAATGCTTTTAGTATTGCCAGAGAAAAAAGAATTAAAATTGCTTGGAATCCTGGATCAACACAATTGCAGGCTGGTAAAAAAGTTTTAGAAAAATTAATTAAACAAACTGAAGTATTAATTCTTAATAAAGACGAAGCAATCGAACTAGCATTATCTGGTTTAAGTTTTGGACGCAAAACCCCAACACATCTTAACAAGCCACTGTATCTGTTAAATATTTTGAAAGACTGGGGACCAAAAATAGTGGTAATTACCGATGGCAAAAAAGGAGCTTATGCTTACGAGGGTAAAAAAATAATCAAAGTTTTACCTTTGAATCGAAAAGTTGTAGATACTACTGGAGTTGGTGATGCTTTTGGTTCTGGATTTATTACCTCGCTAATTTATAAACCTGGTGATATTAAAGAAGCTTTACGCTGGGCAAATTTAAATAGCAATACAGTTGTAACTCAGCCTGGAGCACAAGGAGGAATTCTTACCAAAAATCAGATGCATACTTTACTTAAAAAAACAAAAATAATATTACGCTAAATATGATAAATAAAAAGATGTCCGCCAGTGGCGGATACGTCTCTGGCGTAAAAAAAATTAAAATAGAAGTTTCTGCTCATCATGCTCATCTTTCTAGAAAAGATTTAGATATTTTATTTGGTAAAAATTATCAACTTAAACCTATAAAAGCACTTTCCCAAACAGGTCAATTCGCCAGCAAAGAAACAATTAAAATAAAAACCAAGGATGGACAAATTGATGATGTTAGAATATTAGGTCCTACAAGGCCTAATACACAGGTTGAGCTTTCACGTACTGAGTGCTTTGAACTAAAAATAGATCCACCAGTGCTAGAATGCACTTGCCCAGATAAAAAAGGTGGTTGTGCCCAAGTAGAAATTGTGGGTCCCAAAGGAAAAGTCAAAAGATGCGCAGCAATTTTAGCTCACAGACATATTCACTGCGATCCAAGTAGTGCAAAAAAAATGGGATTAAAGAATAAGCAATTAGTTTCAGTTAAAACTAATGGCAAACGATCAATTACTTTTCATAATATCTTAGTTAGAACACGTAAAGATTTTGTTTGCCGCATGCATTTAGATACAGACGAGGCTAATGCAGCAGGAATAAAACAAGGAGATTTTGGTCAAATAATATAATTAGAAAATATGGGATTGTATGTTACAATTGGAATCATAATTATCGCTATATTAGTAGCAGCAATTTTGGTTTCTAAGATACAGCGACTTTAAAATAATACCGTTAGTGACCCTGTGAATGTGCATATGTCACAATCGGGTTATTATAAGTAGACAAATGTATAAGATTTTAATAATTAATAAATCCTGTTTACGGAGCTACTATTGAGTATATCGGGTAGTGAAAATTCAAAAAACTTTTTACTTTTAAAAATTATAAATACAAATAAAAGAGAATTAATCAAAGAATTTTATTATAGTAAATTTTTAAGAATTTGAATTTGTACTATCCGATATGAAACAAAAACAATATATATTGATAATTAATGCTGGTTCTGCAACCATTAAATTTCAGATATTGCATGAAGATAGTTTTGAGGTAGCATTAAAAGGCATATTTGAAAGAATTGGGTCTTCTAATTCTTTTTATAGTATAAAAGAACAAACTTCTAACAGAATTGTTGCTAGAAATTTTCCACAAGGTGTAGAAACTCACAAAGAAGCTTTAGAAATTGTTTTGGATAAAATTTCTCATTGGCAAAGAAAAATTAAAATAGTTGGCCATAGAGTTGTTCATGGTGGGGAAGAATTCAAACAGGCTACAAAATTAAATCAAAACGTACTTCATAAACTCAAAAAATATTCACAACTTGCGCCACTACATAACCCTATCAATCTTGCATGTATTAATGTTTGTTTAGATAAGTTTTCTAAAAATATAAAAAATATTGCAGTGTTTGATACTTCTTTTTATCAATCAATACCAGACTATGCCTACATGTATGCTTTACCATATCAATATTATACAGACTATGGCATACGCCGGTATGGATTCCATGGTATTTCTCACCAATATGTAGCAGAACAAGCTGCTGAAAAGCTCAAGAAGCCATTAAAAAAGATACATATTATTACTTGTCATTTAGGTTCAGGATCATCAATTACAGCGACTAAATTTGGTAAAGCAATAGAAACATCCATGGGTTTTACACCGCTTGAGGGTCTAACAATGGGGACAAGATCAGGAGATGTTGATCCAGCAGTTGCACTTTATTTAATGAAAAAATTAAATATCAGGCCAACAGAAATGGAAAATATATTAAATAAAAAATCAGGTCTTTTAGGAATCTTTGGATATTCTAATGATATGAGAGACGTAATGGTTGCATCTGGCTATAAAATACCCGGGTACAAAGCTCCTAAGCAGTTCAATAAATCAGAACAAGCTAGAGCCAAGCTTGCATTAGAGATGTTTGTATACGATATTAAACGCTATATTGGAAGTTTTGCAGCAATTATGGGCGGGGTTGATGTAATTGTATTTACTGCAGGGATAGGGGAGCGCAATGCAATTATCAGAGGTATGATTACTAGAAATTTAAAATTAAATCAAAAGTTTAAAACTATAGTAATACCGACAAATGAAGAACTAATGATAGCAAAAGAAGCTATTAAGGTTATATGAAAATTGCCCGATTTTTAATTAAAAAAACCGGGCAAAAAGAATATCTTGCGCCGTTTTATTTGCCTCTGCAAATAAGCAATACAACTATCGAAAATATGATGGCTGCAATGCCTGCATAGGGTAACCAACCAATGATTATTGAAAAATCAGGTGCGAACATGTTAGTCTCCTTTTGGTTTGATCTTGTCGACTATTAAAATAATGACTACGATAAGAACCAGTCCAATTCCTATACCCAGACCGAATCTCTGAAGCATTAATCCAGTATCGAAAAACATTATTTTCACCTCCGATTTAGTTGGTTGATTATTTCATTTTTTTTATCCTAGCAAATAATAATTAAATTGTCAATGCTTAAGAAATTACTTAACACAAAAACAAAATCTATTACCTCAGCAGCCATAATAGTGGGTGCTGCTTCCTTAATATCCAGAATATTAGGTATTTTACGAGATAGAGTTTTAGCAGGTGAGTTTGGTGCAGGCTATGAACTTGATATTTACTATGCTTCTTTTAGAATACCAGATTTAATTTTTAATCTTTTGGTACTAGGTGCAATTTCAGCTGGCTTTATTCCTATTTTTGTCAGTTACTTAAAGCGTGGTAAAGTTAAAGAAATACTAGGGTTTAAGTCACAAAAAAAAGCTTGGCAAGTAGCCAATCTAGTTTTAAATTCTTTAATTGTTTGCATGATAGTTGCAACAATTATTTTAATAATATTTGCTCCCATTTTAGTACGTTTAATTGCACCAGGTTTTACTGACGAACAATTAGATCTGACAGCCAATCTTACAAGGATAATGTTTTTAAGTCCAATTCTGCTTGGAATTTCTGCAATAATTGGTGGAATTTTGCAATCATTCAAAAGATTTTTTGTATATTCCTTAGCACCAATTTTTTATAACATTGGTATTATCATCGGCGCATTATACCTAGTTGATTATTTTGGAATCTATGGATTGGCTTGGGGAGTAGTTTTGGGTGCGTTTTTACACTTAGCGATACAAGTACCAGCTACGTATAATCTTGGTTATCGATACACATGGATTTTGGATTTTAAAGACAAAGGTTTAAGAAGAATAATTAAGATGATGGTTCCAAGAACACTGTCTTTAGGAATTACGCAAATCAACTTACTTGTTATAACAATCATTGCATCTACGCTGGCAGTAGGTAGTATCACTGTATTTAATTTTGCTAATAACTTGCAGAGTTTCCCTTTAGGAATCTTTGGTATATCTTTTGCTATTGCCGCATTCCCAACTCTAGCAGAACTAGCAAGTAAAAAGAATCTTGATAAATTTATTGAATCATTTTCGTCAACTTTTCGACAAATTCTTTTTTTAGTTATCCCAAGTTCGGTTTTGTTATTAATATTAAGAGCACAAATTGTTAGAATAGTTTTAGGTACAGGTAGATTTGATTGGGAAGACACAGTAATGACTTTAAACACACTAGGATTTTTTGCCTTGAGTCTTTTTGCACAAAGTTTAATTCCTTTGCTTGCCCGTGCATTTTATTCTTTTCATGATAGCAAAACCCCTTTTCTAACTGGTTTGTTTTCTGCAGTGGTAAATATCATATTGAGCTTGTTATTTATTAAACGATACGATGTTGCGGGTTTAGCTTTAGCTTTTTCAATTTCTAGCATACTTAATTTTGTGTTGTTAATTATCTTTTTGAGATTTCAGACTAAAAAACTAGATGGTATTAATATTTCCTTAACTTTAGGAAAAGTATTACTAGCCAGTGGATTTTTAGCAATATTAACGCAATCAGTAAAATATGCAGTCGAGCCAATTACTGGTACGCAAACATTTTTAGGAATTGCTACCCAAGGATTTCTAGCGTGCGTTGTAGGTTTGGCAGGCTATGTATTTATACTTTGGTGGTTGAAGTCTGATGAGCTATCATATTTTACTAAAATGTTTAAAAAGAAATTTTTCAAAATAAAAACTCCAGTTGATGCTAGTGAAGCAAGGTAATAAAGAAAAAGAATGAGCCAATTGATTATTTTATTGGCTCATGTGATTCCCTATTTGCGTTGGAGTTTGTTAATCGAATTTGGCACCCAATTGTTTGAGTAGTTCTTTTCCTTTTTCGGTTGGAAATCCATTAGCTTCTATTAAATCATCTTTGATCATTTCTTCCATTATGGTTGGTAGCGTCTGGCGTAGATTGGTCAATCCCATTTTCTCAAGTCGTTCTTCTGTTATTTTTCGAAATTCCATACCCCCACCTCCTTTAAAATATAGTATCATACGTATTGCCAAAATGCAAAAAAAAATTGATAAAAATGCTAAAAAGAAAATTTATCAAAATAAAAACTCCAATCGATGCTTCTGAAGCACGTTGATTTTTTAGCTAAATTTAGACAATTTTTTAATCTTGACAACTATCATTGATTCCAGTAAGATATTTAAGACAGGTCTGAGAAGTGTTAGTCTCCGCGGCCGCGGTACTGACAAAAGTAGATAGAGGTGTCATGTGACTCATCACTTTGGCTTCTTCAGCCGCAAAGACCGGATTACTATCCGGTTACCTGCTGTCACGTTTGATCATACGTGAAAAAAGTAAAATAGCGGACCAACACGGCTTGCCACGCGGCGATGACAATTGGGCTTAACCCACATTACCGCGTGGCCCTTTTTTTATTTAGAAATATTTGGTACAATATCGGAGTATTAGAATATAGTATGAAAAATAATCTTAAAAATTTTTGCATTATTGCACACATAGATCACGGCAAGTCTACGTTGGCTGACCGTTTTTTGGAATTAACTAAAACTATTGATCAAAGAAAAATGAAAGATCAACTATTGGATCAAATGGATCTAGAAAGAGAAAGAGGCATCACCATAAAATTGCAGCCAGTCAGAATGCAATACAATAGTTACACCTTAAATTTAATTGATACCCCAGGTCACGTAGATTTTACTTACGAAGTATCACGTTCACTTTCTGCGGTAGAAGGAGCAGTACTTTTAGTAGATGCAACTCAAGGGGTACAAGCACAAACTCTAGCTAATCTATATTTAGCTATCGACCAAAATTTAGAAATTATTCCAGTCATTAATAAGATTGATTTACCAAATGCAGATATAAAAAAAACTAAAGAAGAAATTTGTAATATCTTAGATTGTAAAGAAGAAGATATTATCGCAATTTCTGCCAAAACCGGTGAAAACATAGAAAAAGTTTTGGATAGAGTTATTAAAGTCGTGCCATCACCACAGATTAAAGACGAAATATTTACATCTTTAATATTTGATTCAGTTTTTGATGAATACAAAGGAGTAATTGCATATATTAGAGTTAAATCAGGAACTGTTAAGCCAGGAGATAAAGTTAAACTGTTTTCAACAAATAAATTAACAGAAGTTTTAGAAGTTGGCTATTTTATTCCAAGTCTTAATAAATCTTCTATTCTAAAATCAGGAGAGATTGGATATATTGTAACGGGGCTAAAGGAAGTATCAGAATGTAAGGTAGGCGACACAATATGTAGTAAAGATGTTAAAGAAGCTTTACCAGGTTTTAAAGAAGCAACTCCATTTGTTTTCGCAGGATTCTTTTGTAAAGAGGGCAACGAATATCCTCAATTACGCGAAGCAATGTCAAAATTAAAATTAAATGATGCTGCATTAGTTTTTGAACCAGAAAACTCAAAGGCATTAGGGTTTGGTTTTCGGTGTGGATTTTTAGGACTACTTCATCTAGAAATTATTCAGCAGCGATTAAAGCGTGAATATAATTTAGATTTAGTTGTAACTGTACCTAGCGTTGCTTATAAAGTGATTAGACAAAATACAAAAGAAGAAATAACAATTCATAGTCCCTTAGATTTACCAGATCCATCTCAAATTGATAAAGTGTTAGAGCCAACAATGAAAGTTGATATTTTTGCTCCAAAAGAATATCTAGGAGGAATTATGAAGCTGGCAGCAGAAAAAAGAGGTGAGTATTTAAATACTGAATATATTGATGATAGGATGTGTATTTTACACTATCATTTACCCTTAACTAGTATTATTATTGATTTTTACGACCAACTCAAAAGCGTAAGTTCTGGCTATGCATCGCTTAATTATGAATTTTTAGAATATCGTTCTGCTGATATCATTAGGCTTGATATTTTAGTTGCAGAAGAAAAGGTTGAGGCATTCTCCACTTTAGTCTATAAAGATTCAGCATTTAAAGATGGTAAAAAAATTGTACAACGATTAAAAGAATCAATTCCTAAACAGATGTTTATTATTAAGCTACAAGCTGCCATAGGTGGTAAGGTAATAGCTGCTGAACGTATAAGTGCATTAAGAAAAGATGTTACAGCTAAATTATATGGTGGAGATTATTCACGTAAGCAAAAGTTATTAAGCAAACAAAAAAAGGGCAAGAAAAAAATGCAATCCCATGGTTCTGTTGATATTCCAACAGAAGCGTATTTGAAAGTGTTAAAAAAGTAATTTACAAAGCAAAAGCCACTGTCCATAAAAGCATGGACATTATCACCATAATTGCTAAAATTGTCCAAACTACTTTGTGAGATCTTCGCATTTTCATATACTAATTTTATACTATAATTTACAATTTGTAAAAAAATGTGGTAAAATGCATTCATTATGGAAAAAAAATGGCTAGTAAAACCTGGAATTTCGGCGCAACTTATAGGTAAATTTCCTGAAATTAATCCACTTGTATTGCAATTACTCTCAGATAGAGACATCAAAACACAAAAAGAAATTGACCAATTTTTAACTCCAGATTATGGAGAGGATCAACATGATCCTTTTTTATTTTCCGATATGGAAAAAGCAGTAAAAAGAATTTTTGAAGCAATAGAAAAAAAACAAAAAATAGTAATTTATGGAGATTACGATGCGGATGGAGTGACTGCTACAGTAGTACTCTACAAAACGCTAGATGAGTTGGGAGCCAAAATAGATGTATATATACCATACCGTGAGACAGAAGGCTATGGCTTAAATATAGAAGCAGCCAAAGAAATCATAAAAGCTGATAATAAATTAGTTATAACAGTAGATTGTGGCATATCAAATGTAGAGGAAGTTAAAATTTTGCAAGACGGAGGTGTTGATGTAGTAATTACCGATCATCATCACGAACCTCCAGAAACTCCAAAAGCGCATGCAGTAATTAATCATCAAATTGAAACTGAAAAGTATCCATTTAAATCACTTTCTGGAGTGGGTGTTGCTTTTAAACTAGTACAGGCAATCGTCATAAGTCAAAAAAAATATTTAAAAAATGAAAAATTAAACGAAGGTTTTGAAAAATGGCTTTTAGATTTAGTTTCAATAGGAACTGTAACTGATGTGGTGCCACTTCTTGGCGAAAATAGAACTTTAGTAAAATACGGACTGGTAGTATTAAAAAAGACACAAAATATCGGGTTAAAAAAATTAGTCGAAGTATCAAAAGTTCAAATTAATGATGCAGATACTTATACTATTGGTTTTCAAATTGGTCCACGTATTAATGCTGCAGGTAGAATGGACCATGCAAGTACTGCCTACGAGCTCTTAACCACAAAATCATCCAAAGAAGCAGAAAAAATTGCACTTGAACTTAATCAAAAAAATCAAGAACGTCAAAAAATGACTTTAAAGATTTTAGAAGAAGCAAAGAATATAATTGGTGCTGTTGGAGAACAAAAAATTATTATTGCAGTGGGCAAGGGTTGGCCAACTGGTTTGGTTGGGTTGGTAGCAGGTCGTTTATCTGATCAATATAACAGACCTGTTTTAATCATAGCTGATCACACAGATGAGTTTGTTGGTTCTGGAAGAAGCATCGAACAATTTAATATTATCGAAGCCTTGGATCAATGTAAAAAATATTTAGAAAGATACGGCGGTCATAAACAGGCTTGTGGTTTTACTATTGCTAACAAAAAAAATCTAGACGAGTTTATCAAAGAAATTACAAAACTAGCTACCAAGCAATTAACAAAAAAAGACTTGCAGCCAGTTCTAAGTATTGATATGGAAGTAGATCTAGAAGATATCTCCTGGGATCTTTATAATGAACTTGCAAAATTTGAACCATTTGGAGAAGGAAATCCTAAACCTATATTTTTAGCACGTAAAGTAAATATTGTGGACGTGGGAACTGTCGGTAAAAATGGCAATCATTTAAAAGCCATGGTAAGCCATAATTCAAATAATTTAAGAAAGACAATAGGTTTTTCTTTTGGAGATTGGTGTGATAAACTAAAAGCTGGAGATAAAATTGATATGGTTTTTGAAGTAGACAAAAATGTCTGGAATCATTCACAGGAATTACAGCTAAAAATTATTGACTTGAAGTTATCTAAATAAAAATTACGAATTACAAATCCATACCTGCCTCGCCTTGCTCGTCAAGGTGGGCAAATATACGAATATGAAAAAGCTAGTTTTAATGAATACATGTTCAAGTTGGATTTGTATATTCGTACTTATTCGTAATTAGTATTCATATGTATGCAAAAATCTTTACTGATGGCGGAGCGCGTGGTAATCCAGGACCAGCTGGGATTGGGGTAGTAATCGAAATTGAAGGTAAACAACATAAATACGAAAAATTTATAGGGCATGCAACCAATAACCAAGCTGAATACCAAGCAGTTATTTATGCTCTAGAACGTGCAAAAGCATTAGGAGCAACTGAAGTAGATATATTTATGGATTCAGAACTCGTAGAAAGTCAACTTAACCAAAAATTCAAAATCAAAAATGAAGCACTAGGGCCGTTATTTGTTCAAGTTTGGAACTTGTCACTTGGCTTCAAAAAAGTTAGATACTTTCATTTAAGACGTCATGATAATAAAATTGCAGATGGCTTAGTTAATAAAGCAATTGACGAAAATAATAAATCAATTTAAATTATGTCAACACGCGAATCACCACAAGTAAAAAAATATGAACGTGAGCATGCACAAGTAGAATGGTCTAAAGCAATCCACTAGTGTCCGATTAAATTTTTACAAAATAACAAAAAACCCCTAAGTTAAGCTATAATTAGAATGACTCTCTAACTATTAACTTGACTAGGGGCCTATGAGTTATTCTAACACAATTTTCAATCAATTATTACAGTTTGTACCAAGAGCTAAATTTAATCAGTTTGTCGTTCAACATGAAGCAGATAAGTATATTAAGAAAATGACTTCCTGGAATCAATTCATCATTCTACTTTACGCTCAAGCTACGGGCAAGGACAGCCTGCGAGAAATTGAAACAGGATTCAATCTTCACAGTCAAACTTGGTATCATTTAGGGGCGAACACAGCAGCCAGATCAAGTATCTCTGACGCCAATAATCGCAGAAGCTATCAAATATTTGAAAAATTGTTTTATTCATTACTGCAACAATGCGAAGAGATAACCCCAGAAAGAAATTTTAGCTTTGACAACCCTCTTTATACTTTTGACGCATCTATTATCAGCCTATGTTTGACTGTCTTTGATTGGGCTAAATATTCTAAGCTTAAAGGTGCTTTGAAAATTCATTTATTGATGAATAATCGGACAGCAATTCCTGAAGTTATCAATATTACAGAAGGCAAAGTAGCTGATCTTACTGCTTTTAAGCAAATTAACTTAGAAAGCATTGAAAAAGGCAGTATATTAGTGTTTGACAGGGCATATATTGATTATCTATGGTGGAAAAAACTTAATGACAGAAATATTTACTTTGTCAGTAGAGTAAGAAAAGACCAGAATATTGTTGTTCTCGGACAGCATAAAACTACTTTAGAGCCTAATATTCTTGCTGATGAGATAGTTGAGTTTGGAGATAGAAAAGCCAAGAAAAAATACCCCAATAAATTAAGGGGGGTTAGATATTTTGATAAAAAAACTAAAAAAGAATATTCCTATTTAACAAACAATTTTGACTTAACTGGATTACAGATAGCCAGTATCTACAAAGAAAGATGGCAAATAGAGCTCTTTTTTAAATGGATTAAACAAAACCTTAAAATTAAAACATTCTTAGGAACTTCCAAGAATGCTGTCTTAACCCAAATCTGGGTGGCTATGATTTATTACTTATTATTAGCTTATATTAAATTTCAAACTAAATTTAAAAAATCACTCTTAGAGCTTACTAGAATGATTAGAGAAACCTTATTATTTAGAAGAAGTATTATTGATTTATTATCCTTAGAAACCAAGACTTTATTTAGAATTAAAAGGCAAAATAGTCCTCAAATGTGCTTTTGGTAAAATTTAATCGGACAGTAGTGAAAGCAATCTCCCATGCAACTGCTAGAGCAGAACGCGATAAAGAACTTGTTGTACCTCCGTTAGAGGACAGAGAAAGAGCAGTAAAAATATTAAAAAGATACAAGGTTGATGGTTTTGATGATTTTATTCTAAATACTGAAAGTGAATCTGGTAAAACTCTTGAATTTGAACAGCCAAAAGAATAATTAGAAAAAATAAAAATACTTTGAATAACCCAAGGTATTTTTATTTGTCTAAGCAAATTAATAAGCCGAATTTTGTTCTCTAATTTTATTTAGAGTAATGGTCATCTATCTAGGTCTAACGTTGCCGCTAGACTCATGCTGCCTACCGCCCCACATATGTGGGAACAATTTGGCATTGCACCAAGTAGAGTTTACCACAAGCATCGTATCACTACGAGCCGAGTTATGTAGCCTTATTCTGAATGGAATTCCATATCCCAGCCTAAAACATCATAACACTTTTCACGTTTGGTCCCTGAGTAAGCGGAACTAGTATAGTCTCTGTGGCACTTGTCCTCAAATACACTTACATGTATTTGGGTGGGCGTTACCCACTACCATTTTTGTGGTGTTCGGACTTTCCTCTCCGAAAAAATTCAGAGCGACCATTTAAATTTACTTAGACAAATACTATATTATCATAAATTTTAAACCTTGTCAAGAAGGAAGTTTTAGGGTAAAATTTTAGCATGAAAAAAGCAGAATTAATCATATCTACAATCACATTACCTCTTGATTATCTAACTTTAGTATTTGCCGCTACCACCGCTTATTGGATACGTTATTTAACTTCAGTTCAAGAAATTAGGCCAATAATTTTTAATCTGGCGTTTAGGGATTATTTTATTTGGACTCTTTTGATTGCAGTAATTTGGTTGATATTTTTTGCTATTGCTGGATTGTATGTAATAGGAGGATCAAGAAGTTTAATGACAGAAACTTCCAAGGTATTTTTAGCATGTTCAACTGGAATGTTAGCGGTGATTTTAGGATTATTTTTTACACGCGAACTATTTTCTTCACGTTTTATTGTGCTGGCAACCTGGTTTTTGACAATTAGTTTTGTTAGTTTTGAAAGATTGGTTGTAAGGCTAATTCAACGTAGACTTTACAGAAGAGGCGTTGGTGTACATAAAGTAGCAATTATAGGAGATGATATAACAGGAAAAAGTGTTATCGATGAACTACAACTTAAACCAAACTTAGGTTATCAAATTCTAAAAACTATTAATCGAATAAATGATCAAACACTTGATGAACTTGAGCAACTAAAAGAAGAACTTGACGAAATAATTCATATCAACACAGATGCTTCCAGACAAGACATATTAAAACTAGTAGATTTTGCCAATGATAACCATATTGGCTTTAAATATATGGCCGATCTTTTAGGTGCACGCCTTATTAATCTTCAGATAGAAGCCATTGCTGGTGTTCCGATTGTTGAAATTAAAAAAACGCCACTTGATGGCTGGGGGAGAATTTTAAAACGAATATTTGATTTTGTAATTTCATTGATATTAGTAGTATTATTATCGCCGATACTATTTTTGACTGCTATAGCCATCAAGATAGATTCAAAAGGTTCTGTGCTTTTTAAATATCAAAGAGTTGGCCAAAAAGGTGAACCATTTAGCTTTATTAAATTTCGTTCAATGAAAGCAGGTACGCATGAACTAAGATATGACAAAGAATTTCAACAAACTTATCAAAACTTACGGGCTGGCTCTCCAATGATCAAGATTAAAGAAGATCCTCGAATCACTGTAGTAGGTAAATTTATCAGACGTTGGAGTATTGACGAGTTACCACAATTATTTTCTGTACTTAATGGAAATATGAGTTTAGTTGGTCCTCGACCACATGAAGTCGAAGAAGTAAATAATTATGCTAAACATCACAGAAGAGTTTTTACCATCAAGCCTGGTATAACTGGATTAGCACAAATATCAGGTAGATCAGATCTAGATTTTGAAGAAGAAATTCGTCTAGATACATTTTACATAGAAAACTGGTCACTTAAATTAGATTTATCAATTTTGGCACGAACACCGTGGGCAGTAGTTAAAAGGAGGCAATCAGTTTAAGTTCTGACAATCAAAAAACATCGGTAATTTTAAAAAGGAGGGTTCTAATGTTGGAGTTTATTAGCTCAGTACAGTTTTGGATAAGTGTTAGCATTATGTACTTTGCATTAACGATGTTTAATGATGCAAAACTATGTTGGAAAATGAGAGGTCCAAAAATTGATGAACTTTCAAGAGCAATTTCTGATGATGACAACTTCTTATCATCAGAAATACAAAAGGATCTGGATGGGCTGGCACAAAACAATGTATCGTACAGATTGATTGGTTCAGCATTTCTCAGCATGTGGTTTGTGCTTATTATCCATATGGGTGTCCGTCTAGCCGTATAATTGCACATCAATAGTCGCTAAGTTAATAATGCCCTGCATACATTGTTATGTGGGGCAATTTTCTTGATTTTTCATCATATATAAGTTAAAATATTGATATTATTAACTCATAATTATCAATATCATTAAATGAAAATTGCATTAGTGCACGATCACTTAACACAAGAAGGTGGAGCAGAAAAAGTATTGCAAGTATTGCAAGAAATTTATCCAGACGCTCCAACCCATACTTTGTTTTACAACGAAAAAAAAGTTAGAGCTTTTAACAACAAAAATATTATTACGTCATTTTTACAAAAAATGCCTTTTGCGTTAAAGCATTATCAAATGTACTTACCGCTTATGCCCACTGCTACAGAAAGCTATAATCTAATGGACTATGATGTAGTAATATCTTCTTCTTCTGCATTTTCAAAAGGTATTATCACTCGCTCAAACACAATACATGTTTGTTATTGTCATACCCCCACACGATACTTATGGAGTGATACACATAAATATGTTGAAGAATTAAGATACAATATATTGATTAAAAAATTTATACCATTAATTCTTACACGCTTGCGACAATGGGATCGTTTGGCAGCAGATAGAGTTGATTATTTTTTAGCTAGTTCAAGTAACGTTTCAAAAAGAATCAAAAAATATTATAATCGAGAAAGTAAAGTTATATATCCTCCAGTAGCAACAAACAAGTTCAAAATTTCAGAACAGATAGAAAATTATTTTTTAACTGGTGGGCGCTTGGTTGCATACAAGAGATTTGATTTAGCTGTAGAGGCTTTTAATCATTTGAAAATCCCTCTAAAAATATTTGGTGATGGTCCAGAATTGCACAATTTAAAGAAGATTGCAAAATCTAATATTGAATTTTTAGGCAAAATAAGTGATGAAGAATTAATAAAATTATATAGTCACGCCCAAGCTTTTATTAATCCACAAATTGAAGATTTTGGCATAACTGCTGTGGAATCTATGGCTTCAGGACGTCCAGTAATTGCTTTTGCAGCTGGCGGAGCATTAGAACAAATCGTAGAAGGAGTTTCAGGTAAATTTTTTGATGAACAAACTTGGGAATCATTGGCAGATGCAGTAATCAGATTTCAAAACGAAAAGTATAATCCAGAAAAAATCAAATTAGCGTCTGAAAAATTTAGAATAGAACGATTCAAGAAAGAAATCACTGATTTTGTGAATACAAAATATCAAAAAATTGAAATAGATAAACGACAAGTTAGGATATTATGACCCGGTAGTGAAATTTCAAAAAAACATTATTATAATATTTAATTTGCTGAGGACATAAGATTAATTGTGATTATAATCAGTGCAATATGATTAATACACTCTCTAACTATTTGAAATTATACTACCGGGTATGAAGATTGGAATTGACCCCGCACCAGAACTCCTTACAGTCGTTCGGTACGGGGCGAGAGGTGGTATGTAAATGTCGTAATAAATAAATAATAATTCACTATTTTTAATATCTATGCGAATTGGGATCGACATAAGAAGTTTAATGGAGAAAAACTATTCAGGAGTTTCGCAATATACTAATAATTTATTAGAAAATATTTTCGATCTTGATGAAAGCAATCAATATATACTATTTTACAATTCATCAAAAAAAGTTAGTGTACCAGAGTTTAATTACCCCAATGTAAAGAAAATAAAATTTGATTACCCGAATAAATTATTAAATGCATCGCAAAAATTTCTGCAAACACCCAAGATTGATAAAATGATTGGTGGAGTAGATGTTTTTTTTATGCCCAATTTATTATTTGCTAGTCTAAGTGAACGAGTTAAGAAAATAGTAACAATTCATGATCTTTCATTTGAAAGATACCCAGCATTTTACAGTGCTAAGGAAAGGCTATGGCATCATTTAGTAAATCCAAAAAAGCTATGCCAAACAGCAAATATTATTATTGCGGTTTCACAAAACACAAAAAATGATATAGTCGATCTCTACGGAATTGAACAAGATAAAGTTAAAGTAGTCTATTCTGGTGTATCAAAAAAATATCATCAAATACAAAATAGCGAAAAACTAGAGCAAGTAAAAGCTAAATATAATCTACCGGAAAATTTTGTTTTGTATTTAGGTAATATTGAAAATAGGAAAAATATTGAATCAGTAATTTCTACCACCAAAAAACTAAATATTAATTTAGTCATTGCTGGCCAAGGCACAGCTCACAAAGGCGTATCACATGTAAAGTATATCGGATATGTTAAAGAAGAAGAAAAGCCAGTTTTGTATACGATTGCAAGTATTTTAATTTATCCATCATTTTATGAGGGTTTTGGTTTTCCTCCTCTTGAGGCTATGGCTTGTGGCACACCAGTTATTTGTAGTTTGTCTTCATCCTTGCCAGAGATTGTCGAAAGTGCAGGAATTTTGGTTAATCCTTACAATTCAGTTGAACTCACATTCGCAATAAAAAACATAATGTCTGATACAAATTTATATCAAAAATTAAAAAATAATGGTTTTAAGCAAGCTAAAAATTTTAGCTGGAAAAAATGCGCAGAAGACCATATAAAACTATTTAAAAGTATATGAAAATAGGTATTGATGCCAGAATGTATGGTGATTCTGTAACAGGTATTGGAAATTACACAAAAAATTTAATTGATGAATTACTAAAAATTGATTTTAAGAATGAGTATACTATTTTTTTATTACCGCAAAATTATGATAAATTTCAAACTAATTCAAAAAACGTAAAAAAAGTAAAAATTGATATTCCTTGGTACAGTTGGTCAGAACAAATCAAATTACCAATAGCGTTAATAAAGGAAAAAATTGATCTAATGCATTTTCCACATTTTAATGTTCCAATCTTATATCCAAAGAAATTTGTTGTCACCATTCACGACATCACACCAAAATTTTTTCCTGGTCATAAGGTTAAGCAAAATCCATTAAGAAGGATTGGTTATTGGCTGGTATTCAAATTAGGTATAACCAGAGCGCAAAAAGTAATATCAGTTTCAAATCACACAAAACAACATCTAATCAAACATTTTAATATTAAAGAACAAAAGATAGAGGTTGTCTATCAAGGATTAAATAAAAATTTACAAAACCAGTCATTTTATGGTATAATTGATAAACTTTCGGATAAATTTGATATCCACAAACCTTTTATTTTCTATGTTGGTGTTTGGCGAGAGCATAAGAATCTGCCAAATTTAGTCAAAGCTTATAAAGTCTTATTGGAAAAATTTAAGCAAGATATTTCGTTAGTAATAGGCGGAAAGCCAGATCCAGAGTACCCAGAAACTCTTAATTTAATAAAAGAATTAAATTTAGAGCAAAAAATATTCATGCCTGGGTTTATTTCAGAAGATAAACTGACATTTTTTTATAACCAAGCAGAAGTGTTTGTCTTACCATCGTTTAACGAGGGGTTCGGTCTTGTAGCAATTGAATCAATATCCTTAGGCACACCTGTTGTTGCCTCAAAAACCACAAGTTTACCAGAGGTGCTAAAGGGTGGAGCATTATATTTCGACCCACATAGCCCACAAGACATTGCAGAAAAAATAAATCAAGTATTAAGTAGTAAAGAGTTATCAAAACAACTAGTAAATAAAGCTAAGCAAGTTATTAAAAAATATAATTGGGAAATAACTGCAAAACAAACATTAAAGATTTATGAAGAAGTCAATTAAAAAAACAAAAAAAATAGTCACAAAAAAAATTACTACCAAATCTGCTAAGAAAAAATCTGTCTCTGACAGAAAACCAATTAGAAACGAAGTTATTTCAAAAAAGAAAGTTAAAGTTGTTAAATCAGTTACAATACCAGAAAAGGTAGAAAAGGTTGATGATCCATTTGAATCAGACCAACGAGAGAAAGATTTGATTAAAGAAAAAAAAGATATTTCAAAAATTAATACTGTTGACGAATTTTTAGCTCCAACAAAAAGTGATATCAAGAATGCAGATGTTGAAGCAATAAACAAAATTAAGCAAAATTTAAAATTTAAAACTCAAGTCAGTCCTATCCAGATGGAGTATAAGGAAAAAATCCGATCAAAAAGTCATTTTAGTTTATTTGTTTTGACATTTCAAAAAATTTCAGATTCAATATATAACACTCTAAGGATAGCTTGGATTAAACATAAAATTATAAAAAAGCACAAGAATCAAGAAAATTTTTTAGATACGGACGATATCTTTGCACCACAAGTTACTTTTTTGCGAATTATGTTACCTTATGGCTGGCAAAAAGCATTAGTTACTTTTATAGTAGTGGCATTTTTGTTTGTGATCCCTATCATCTCTATGTTCTACTTGGGCAGTATATTCAAAGCTAAGGACAATGTATTGTTATTAAGTAATCAGGCTTATCAACATTTAAAAGCCGGACAGGGGTATCTGTCTGATTTTGATTTAGATAACGCTTCAGCAGAATTTAAAAATGCTTCAGATAAATTCAGTTCAGCCAAAGCAGAAATTAATGATCTAAATTTTTTAACTTTGGCAATAATTAATGCCATGCCAGAAAAAAAGCAATCACTAGACATTGGTTTAAGTTTACTTGATATTGGAGATAATCTTTCAAATGCAGGATACTACTTACTTGATGGCATTAATTCATTATTTAATGATAAAAGTTTAGATCTAACGCAAAAGTTCACTTTACTTAATTACGACATTTCTTTAGCAATGGTTGATATTGTGTCTGCACAACAAGATCTGACTAATTTAGATATTAGTGGGCTAGAAGGTGTAAACGCTGATTCATTAGATTTAGCTTCAAAAGAATTACCAAAAGTAGAACAAAAATTGGAGGAATTTTCGTTGTTAAGCGAAGTTGTGATGAAATTTTTGGGACAAGATCAATGGAAAAGATATTTGCTTGTTTTTCAAAACAACAATGAGATCCGGGCAACTGGTGGTTTTATGGGTAGCTATGCCTTAATGGATATAGATAGAGGTAGAATTAAAAATATGGAAATTCCAGCAGGAGGAACTTATGATCTTCAGGGCAGTCTTAAAGTAGCAGTTGCTTCGCCAAAACCTTTAACTGTCATTAACCCACGATGGGAGTTTCACGATTCAAATTGGTGGCCAGATTTTCCCACCACAGCAAAAAAAATAATTTGGTTTTACGAAAATGCCGATGGTCCCACAGTAGACGGAGTAATACTAATCACCTCATCTGTTATGGAAGATTTATTAAAAGTGACAGGCCCAGTATTAGTACATGATTACAACAGAATTATTAGCTATGAAAACTTTGAAGAAGAAACACAAAAAATTGTAGAATTAGAATACGATCCAGAAGTTAATAGACCTAAACAATTTTTAGCTGATTTAGCACCAATAGTACTGGAAAAGCTTGGGGAAATTAATCAAAAAGATTTTCCAAAATTAATTGAAGTTATTTATCAGAACTTGCAAGAAAAAAATATACAATTTAATTTTTCAGATCAGCAATTGCAAGAACTAGTCTTGGCATTCAATTGGGGCGGAGAGATGTTAGATACTAATTATGATTATTTATCTGTGATTTCCACCAATATTGCAGGCGCAAAAACAGATGCTGTGGTGGAAACTGATATTTCGCATAAAGCAGAAATTTTAAAAAACGGTGACATAATCGATACAGTAATTGTTACTAAAAAACATAATGGAGAAAAAGGAAATATTTTTACTGGAGTACAAAATAATGACTATCTAAGAGTGTATGTTCCGATGGGATCAGAATTGCTAGAAACGGATGGTTTTACACCTTTAGACGAAAAATTTTACGAAAACACTGATGATTATATACCAGATGTTCATATAGCATCTATACAAACTAATTTAGAAGTTGATCCAATCTCTAAGACTCAAATTTATAACGAAGCAGATAAAACAGTCTTTGCCAATTGGTTCCAGATAAAACCAGGAGAAGAAAAATCAGTATACTTAAAATACAAACTACCTTTTACACTAGACGAAGGTTATAGTTTACTTATGCAAAAACAAGGAGGAAAAGATGAAATTGATTTTTCTAGCCAAGTGATAGCTCAACAAAATCTTGCAGTCCAAAATATTTATCCACTAAATCTAGAACGCGATGGAAATAATTTTCATTATTTCAATATATTAAATAAAGATTTATTTTACGGTTTTAACTTACAAAAATAAAATATGAGTTCACTTTTTAAGAAAAAAGAAAAAAGTCTAGATCAAATTAAAAAAACATCAACTATTCAGAGAGATCTATTTAAAATATACAAAGATAAAAATGGCAAAATGCCGGATATCTCTAAGCTTGATGTGAAAAAGAGAAATTATTTCAGGCCAATTATTATTTTAACAACAGTTATTTTGGTGTTACTTGCAGGTGTTTCGTGGTTGGGTTTTTTAATTTTTGGTACACCAAAAGCCTACCGTGGTGGGTATTTAGATATAAATGTAGAAAAACAAACCAATGTGGCTTCTGGTGATTTAGTTAATTATAAAATCAAATACGAAAATAAAACCAAAGGTTCATTAAACGATATCGTATTATTTATTATGTTTCCTGAATCTTTTAAGTTTAATAATGCTACACCAACACCCACGAATGGGTCTGGCAGTATTTGGAATTTAGAAGATTTAGCAAAAGACAAATATGGAGAAATTGAAGTTTCAGGAAATATGATAGGAGAAGTAGGGTCACTTCATAAAACAGAAATGACATTTTCTTTTGAACCAGAAAATTTTTCATCTAGCTTTAAGGAAACTTCTTCATTTACACAGCAGATTACTTCTTCAATTTTGGAATTAGAAATTTTGGGACCGGAACAAATTTTACCAGAAAAAAAGATTGAATACATTATTAAGTATAAAAATACTTCGCAGCAAAATTTAGAAAATGTTCAATTGCAAATTTTGTATCCCACTAATTTTGTCTACCAAACTGCCGAGCCAGAACCATATCAAGGTGAAGAGGAGGAGGTTGCAAGAAAGTTAAATAATATCTGGCGTTTTGAAAAACTAGAAAAAGAAGCAGAAGGCGAAATAAAAATTATGGGCGGTTATGTTTCGGACGAAGAAGACCAAAAAGATTTTATTGTGCAGATTGGTTTTTTAGATGAGGAAAAAACATTTTCTTTGCAACAAGAAGAAAAATTAACAACTCAAATAGTAAAACCTAACTTAGAGCTTGATCTTATTATCAACGGATCAAATACTGATCAACCAATAAGCTTTGGAGAAACTCTAACTTATTTAATCGCTTATAAAAACGATGGCGATAATATCTTAGAAGATGTTAGCTTGCAATTAGTTTTAGAATCAAAAATTATTGATTGGGATACTATAATCAGTTCTGATACACCAGATGTAAATGTTAAAAAACAAACAATAATTTGGGATAAAGATAGTATTTCTAAACTAAAAAAACTTGAGCCAGGTGATTCTGGACAAATTGAATTGAGTTTAAAATTGATGAATTTTGATGAGATTGATGAAGAAGAAACCATATTTGAGACAAAAAGTTTAGCCAAAGCAAATATTACAAAAATACAAGAAATCGAATCAGGGTTTGAAGTTTTAAGTAACGAAATCCTAAATATCATTAATACTGAACTAACACTTAATGTAATGGGTAGATATTTTAATGATGATAATATTGCTGTAGGAACAGGACCACTACCACTTGTAGTTGGACAAAAAACAACACTCAGGATTTATTGGTCAATCAATAATAGTCTTAACGAAGTAGAGAATGCTGAGGTTAAAACAAGCCTGCCGCAAGGCGTAGATTTTGCTAATAAATATTTAGTAAATGCAGGTAAGTTAAACTATGAAAATACTAGTAAAGAGGTGACATGGAGTTTAAGTAAGATTTCTAGCAACACTTCCTTTGATGATGCCAATATTTGGTTTGACGTAGAAATAATACCATCCAGCGGACAAAAAGGAAAAATTATTGTTGTAACTACTTCTACACAGCTAACTGCTACAGACGTAGAAACAGAAGATAATATTACCAAAACTGCCACAGCTATTACGTCAAACTTAGATGATGATCCAATTGCTAATGGTAAAGGAATTGTGGTTGGAATTGAATAAAATGTTTAAAGTAATCAAAACTTCAAAAAAAAACCAAGCTCGCTTGTGCGAAATTTCGACTCCGCATGGAAAAATAAGGAGTCCTTTTTTTATGCCCATTGCAACCAGAGGAGCAGTAAAAAATTTAACAGTTGATGAACTTAATGACCTTGGATCACAAATTGTACTTTCTAACACTTATCATTTGTTAATAAGGCCTGGTATGAAAATAATGAAAAAAGTAGGTGGTTTGCATAAATTTATGAACTGGTCAAAACCAATTTTAACTGATTCTGGAGGCTTTCAAGTTTTTTCACTTGCTAAACATAGAAAAATTACAAAAAATGGAGTACATTTTTCTGACCCTCAATCTGGAGAAAAATATTTTATAACACCTAAGAAAGCCATTCAAATTCAGCAAACGATTGGATCCGATATAATGATGGCGTTTGATGAGTGTCCAAAATATCCATGTACAAAAAAATATGCGAAGGAATCTTTAGAGTTGACAACAAAGTGGGCACAACTTTGTAAAGATCAAAAACTAAAATCTAAAAATAAACAATTACTTTTTGGAATAGTACAGGGTAGTATTTATAAAGATCTACGGATTGAATCAGCTAAACAATTAGCCAAAATCGGATTTGATGGCTATGCAATTGGCGGAATAGCAGTAGGGGAGCCACGTAAATATATGGAGCAGATATTAAAATGGACAATACCTGAATTACCGCAAAAAAAAGCCAGATATTTAATGGGAGTAGGTAAGCCAGAAGAAATTATTCAAGCTGTCAAAAATGGAGTTGATATGTTTGATTGCGTAATCCCAACACGCGAGGCAAGGCATGGTAGATTATATGTTTGGACGGGTAGAAGTGAACCACAGCTTACGTCAGAGTCGAAGCAGAGGCTTCGACTTACCCAGCGAGCTTGGAATTTTTACAAAACCATAAATATCACCAATGCTAAATTTGTAAATGATCTCACACCTATAAATCAAACTAACCTTAAACCATATTCAAAAGCATATCTTCATCATTTGTTTCGCACTAACGAACCGCTGGGCATGAGATTAGCAACACTTAATAATCTTAATTTCTATTTGATGTTAATGTCTAAAATACGAGAATTAATCAGAGTAGGGGATATCTAGATGAAGGTATAAGAAAACAAGTGATTATGGTATACTTTAGATACTTATGCAAAAGAAATGGGAACAAAATTTAGCTTTATCTACCCTAAAATATTTAAGTATTGATCTTGTAGGAGACTTTGTGTATTGGCCAGTTTGGTGGTTTAGCTTTGGCGCCAAAAAATGGGGTTTTTTTTGTTTACAAAAACTTAAAGATGCAGAAAATCGTCTAGGTTTGAGGATTTGGTTTTTTAATCTTACTACACCAATGTTTGCTCAATACGATTGGCAGGGTAGAATGATTAGTTTTTTTATTAGATTAATTGTCTTAGTATTTAAAACAATTGCCTTTATTTTTTATGCAATATTTGTAATTGCTTTATTTTTATTATGGTTTATTTTGCCGCTATTTGTTATTTATCAAATTTGGATTAATCTTAATCACTTAATATCAATCAAAAGCTAAATGGAAAATCAAGAATTACAAATAAAATATATTGAATGCCCTACATGTAGTGGTGCGGGTGTTTTAGATGATAAAAGATGCAACAAATGTTTTGGACAACCATTAATGGCGTGGACAGGAAAGGTTTTACTTTATTGGGGAAAAAGAATTGACAAAGCAACAATATATCAAGATAATTTAAAATCAGCCTTTAAGTTTTTTATTGATTCAATTTTACTTTTTATCGCAACAGCAGGATTGATATTTGGTTTTAGACATTTTTTAGTGTTACAACAAGGTTTTATCCCATTGTGGCAGTTTTATAAATATCCAAGTTGGTCGCTATTAATATTTTGGGTTTCATTATTATTTGATGGTTATCTTTTTTATCGATTAGAACAAGACTATGAAAGATTTAAAATCCGAATATATCAACATCCAAACAACCAATCCATGATGCATCATGCCATAGATTGGACTTTAGCTAGAGATCTAGGTAAAAATTACAAAAGAAATGTATCGAAAACTTTTTCTAAAGAAGCACTTGATGCAATTACCAAAAGCTGGAAGTACGCAGTTAAATATAAGCACTCCGAAATTTTACCCTTACATTTGCTAATTAGTTTATTTCAGTACCAACAAACCAGAATTGTATTTGGTAGATTGGGCATTGATAACAAAAAATTAAAAGAAAAAATTAGAACAAATTTTAGTAATATAAAGCTACCACCAGCAACCAATACAATTTTTTCTAAAGATTTATTAAAAGTATTGTATGAAGGTTATCTAATCGCTTACGAAGAACATGGCAAGAAAGTAGAAATTGTAGATATCTTAGTGGCATTAATAAAGATCGAAAATCCAGTTAAAGAAATTTTTTATGACGTAGAAATTGATCTGGATAAAATGTCTAATATTGCCAGCTGGATAAGAGTAAGAAAATTGATGTATCTTCGCTTGCAAAGATTCAGAAAAAGAGCATCACTTAAACCAAAAGGAAATGTTAATCGGGCTATGACAGCTGTTGCTACTCCTATGCTTGATACATTCTCACAAGACTTAACGGTGCTGGCAAAATATGGCTATTTAGCTCCTTGTGTAGGCAGAAAAGATGAAATAGCATCAATATTTCGAATGGTAGAGGGTGGGCCTAGAAAAGCTACAGTATTGGTTGGAAATCCTGGCACAGGCAGAAGAACCATAATAGAAGGTATTGCCCAGCTTATGGCAGAAGAACAAGTGCCAGAAGCTTTTCAAGACAAAAGATTAGTAAGTATAAGCTTGGCAAAATTAATCGGTGGCGTAGAACCAAGCGTAGCAGGTAAACGATTATTAATTACACTTAACGAAGTAATTAGATCAGGTAATATTGTTTTATTTATTTCTGATATTCATAACATGATAGGCATAACTTCTGGTTCAGAAGAGGGAAGTTTAGATTTAGCTGCTACACTAGCTTCTATCATGTCACGTTCAAGATTAACGGTGCTGGCTACTACCACCTTTCAAGATTACACAAAATACGTAGAAAACAGTGCGTTGGGTAATGTTTTTGATAAGTTAGAAGTTTCTGAACCACACGGCAATGAGGCAATACAAATTTTAGAAGCAAAAACAGGCGCGATTGAAAATAAAAATAATGTTTGGTTTTCTTATGATGCAGTTGAAAAAGCTGCAACTCTTTCAGATCGATATTTACATGATAGATTTTTGCCAGAAAAAGCAATTGAGCTATTAGAAGAAACTGCCATCAGGGTACATAGAGAAAGAGGCAAAGATAGCATAATTAAGGGAGAAGATATTGCACAAATTATTACCGAAAAAACAAAAATACCTCTTACTAAAATTACAGAATCAGAAAGTGACAAATTACTAAATTTAGAACAAATTATTCACCAGCGCATGGTAGATCAGCAAGAAGCAGTTAACATGATTTCCGCATCACTTAGAAGGGCTCGGGCCGGACTACGTGAAGGTAAAAAACCAATTGCCAATTTATTATTTTTAGGCCCAACTGGTGTAGGTAAAACAGAACTTGCTAAAACAGTGGCAGAAGTTTATTTTGGTTCGGAAGACAACATGATAAGACTGGATATGACAGAGTATCAAGACCAATCAAGCATTTACCGACTAATTGGCGATACTAGAACCAAGCAAGCTGGATTTTTAACAGAAGAAGTAAGAAAAAGATCGTTTGCGTTAGTTTTGCTTGATGAAATAGAAAAAGCCCATCCAGATCTGATAAATATATTTTTACAAGTTATGGATGACGGCCGCTTAACTGATGCTTCTGGCCGTACTATTGATTTTACCAGCACTGTAATTATCGCTACATCAAATGCTAATTCAATATATATCCAAAATCGAGTTAAGCAAGGTGCAGGAGCAGTAGAAATCAAAAACGAATTGATGGAACAGGGTGAACTAGTAAAACATTTCAAGCCGGAATTTTTAAATCGACTAGATGGTATTATTGTTTTTAAACCACTTTCGTTAGAAGACGTTGAAGCAATAGCAAATTTACAATTAAAAAAAGTGGCTGCCAGCTTAGAACTGAAAGGAGTATTTTTAGAAGTAACTCCTGCGGCTGTCGCAGAACTTTCCAAACAGGGGTATGATCCAAAATTTGGAGCAAGACCGCTGAAAAGAGTTATTCAAGAAAAAGTTACAGATAGCCTTACTAATTTACTTTTAGAGGAAAAACTTGGTAGAAGAGATGTTGTAACATACGATATCGGAGGAAATATTAAAATTAAGAAAGCTGACACATAATTTTTAAGATGTTTTATTTAATACCACTCATCTTATCTTTTTTATTAGCAGTTGGATTTACACCACTAATAAAAAAATTTGCAGAAATTCAAAATATTTTTGATATTCCTTTTGTTGAAAAACGAAAAATTCATACTAGGAAAATTCCTCAGCTTGGTGGTATGGCAATCTTTTTTAGCTTTTTTTTAACAATCTATTTTTTACTGCCAACAGGATGGTTTGTAGATAGCCAAATCAACCTTGATATTATTAGGGCATTTATTGTATCATCAGCAATTTTGATGATCGGTGGATTTTTTGATGATAAATATAATTTCAAACCTTTGTATCAAATTATATTCCCTATTGTTGCAGCTACCATAATAATCATCGCGGGCATTAGAATTACTAATATTACTAATCCTGGTGGTGGTACGCTAGCCATAATTCCGATTTTGAGTATCCCTTTAACTTTTTTGTGGCTGATGGGAATGATGTATACAACAAAATTTTTAGATGGTTTGGACGGTCTAACAACTGGTATAACCACTATTGGAGCAATAATAATATTTATTGTCAGTCTTTATTGGAATTCACCATATTCAGCGGTCTCAGTATTGTCACTAGCACTTATTGGTACATGCTTAGGTTTTTTAATATATAATTGGCATCCAGCAAAAATATTTTTAGGTGAAGGTGGCAGTGTCTTAACAGGTTTTTTGTTAGGAGTACTTGCCATTATATCTGGTTCAAAAATTGCAACTACTTTGCTTGTAATGGGTATCCCAATTCTTGATGTTTTGTGGGTAATTATTCGACGCACATTTTGGGAGAAAAAAATGCCTTTTAAGGCAGATAGAAAACATCTACATTTTAGATTGCTAGATATTGGATTTAGTCAGAAAAAAGCAGTCCTGTTACTATATTTTTCTTCAATTCTATTTGGTGTAACGTCGTTATTTTTACACACCAAGGGAAAGATTGTTGCTTTAAGTATTTTGGGTGCTTTAATGATAATTATTGCTATAGTTATAGTTAATTTATATAAAAGAAAGGAAGTATCATCATGAAGAATATAAAGTTTATTGGTAGATTAGAAATTATTGTTTTTATATCTGGTGCTACGGTAATGATTTTAGAATTAATTGGTTCTAGAATTTTAGCTCCATATTTGGGCGGGTCTATATTTGTCTGGACGTCTTTAATAGGTATAATTTTAGGTGCATTAAGCCTAGGATATTATTTAGGTGGAAATTTTTCTAAGAATAACCCTAGCTTTAAGTTTTTATCTTTAACTTTAGTAATTGCAGGTATATTTATAGTACTGATCACAGCCATAAAAGAACCAATACTCAATATGGCAATGTCGTATGGCATAAAGATTGGCTCAATATTTGCCACCACCTTACTTTTTGTAATTCCAAGTATATTGCTTGGCATGGTTTCTCCATATAGTGTACGTTTAAAAATTAAAGATGTAGAAACCTCTGGCTCAGCAGCAGGCAATCTATATGCGATTTCAACCATAGGTAGTATTGTTGGAACATTTTTAGCAGGTTTTTATTTAATACCAACCTTTGGTAGCTTAAATATACTATTTGGCTTAGGAACTATTTTGATAGTAACTTCGTTTTTAGGAATGCCATCAAAACTAATCAAAACACGAATTGGTATATTGATGATTTTATTTATACTAACAGGGTATGCACAATATCAAATTTTAAATAAGGGCTACCTAGTTGATTTTGATAGTAGCTACAATCATATCAGAGTTTATGACACCGTAGATAAACGTACTCACCGTATGAAACGAGTATTGCAAATTGGTGCAGAAACTCATTCGTCAATTTTTTTAGATACAGGCGAAATGGCAACGGAGTATTCTAGATACATGATCTTGGATAGAATTTTTAATACTGATATAAAAAAAGTTTTAGTAATTGGTGGAGGAGCATACAGTCAACCTAAAGATATTAATAATCGGTTTCCCAATGCACAAATTGATGTGGTAGAAATTGATCCAATGGTTACAAAAATGGCAATGGATTATTTTAATTTTGTACCAAATGATAAATTCAACATATTCCATGAAGATGGCAGAATTTTTTTAAACAATAACAAAAATAAATACGATGTTATATATTTAGATGCATTTATATCATGGTATGCAATACCTTTTCAATTAACCACTGTTGAAACTATCGAAAAAATTTATAATTCACTAGAAGATGACGGAATTGTAATTGCAAATTTAATTTCAAGTTTAGATGGAGAAAAATCTTATTTTTTTAAATCTGAACTAAAAACATTCTCAAAATATTTTTCGAATTATTACATTTTTCCTGTCTATACAAAGAAAATCGATAGTATTCAAAATATTATTGTAATATTAACTAAAAGTAGTAATACTTACACTTTAGATCAACTATATAATTTAGCAAGATCGGAGCAAGAAAAATCTTTAATAAAAAATTTATATCAAGAATCAATTGATCTTAGTCAAACTGAGATATTAACTGACGATTTTGCACCAGTAGATTATTATATATCAAAATTTTTATAATTCTTGACATTTATAGTAATTTCATATAAACTCAATTAATCTAAACTAAAACTTAAAATAATTATGAACTTAGCAGTAATAAAAACAGGTGGTAAACAATATAAGGTAAAAACAGGGGATAAGCTTAAAATTGATAAAATAGAAGGAAAAGAAGGTGACAAAGTAAGTTTTGAAACTCTACTTATTTCTGATGATAAAGCCACAAAAGTAGAGACAGGAAAACCAAAATTAGCTAAAAAAATAGAGGCTAAAATAATCAAACAGGGTAAAGATAAAAAGCTAACTATAGTAAAATATAAACGCAAGGTACGGTATCGTAGGAAACAAGGTTTTACTAAACTTTATACTCAAGTAGAGATTGGTAAGATATAAATTTAATCAGCTTAAATAAAAAAAGTAGGCGACATTGACTAATGTAGTCTACTAATAAACATCATCATCGTAGGTCGGGGTCTGGCTCCGACCTACAGTTTTTTTTGAATTGATTGTGCTTAAATTTCTCGTCTGCCTTTTAAAGCATTTGTGAGTGTAACTTCGTCAGCGTACTCAAGATCTGAACCCATTGGTAAACCTCTGGCAAGGCGGGTAATTTTGACATTTAGAGGTTGAAGTGTTTTCTTTAAGTATAAACTTGTTGTTTCACCTTCGATATCTGGGTTAAGTGCTAGAATAATTTCTTTAGATTTATCTTTTTTTATTCTTTCAAGTAGTTGAGTAATATTTAGTTTATCTGGTGTTACTTCTTCTAGTGGATTTAGTACACCGCCAAGCATATGATACACACCTTGATATTCATGTGTTTTTTCTAAAGCAGCTATATCTTGCGGTCTAGCTACCACACAAATTACAGTTTTATTTCGTTTTGAATTATCACAGATAGAACACGTTGATTTTTCTGAATAATTATGACAAATGCTGCATATTTTGATTCTATCTATCAGATCAGATATTGTTTGAGAAAATCCTTGCAGATATTCTTTATTTTGTTTTACCAAATAAAAAACAAACTTTTCTGCTGTTTTGGGCCCGATGCCAGGTAGATCAGAAAAGTAGCTTATTAGTTTTGATATGCTTTCTGAATAGTGTTGTCGCATTTATACGTTAGGTAAGTTTAAGTTTCCAGTTTGAAATTTCTCTACCATTACTTTTTGTACTTTTTTTAATGCTTGGTCAAATAAATCTGGGATTATTCTTTCAATTTCAGGTGCAGTTAAGTTTTGATCAATTTGAATAGATTCAATTGATTGATTGCCAGACATAATAAGTTTTATGCCATCTTTTTCTACTTCAATAGAAACTTCGTCTAGTTGATTTTTTAATTCTTTGAATTGTTTAATTTTATCAAACATATGTTACAAATTATTAATTTATACAAATCTACAAATATACAGGTTTATTTCTTCCTTATTATATTTGTATTGATTTGTAATTCGTAATTTAAATTAATTACTCACTCGCAGCTCCTCTTTCGAGACTTTTAAAAGTAACTTTGTTTTCATCAAAATATAACTGTATCTTTCCGGTTGGACCATTTCGATGTTTAGAAATATGTACTTCTGCTAAATGTTGTTTATCTGGGTCTAGATCTTTTTGATACATAGCTTCGCGATAAATAAACATAACAACATCTGCATCTTGTTCTATGGATCCTGATTCACGTAAATCTGCTAACCTAGGAATATGTGATTCGCGTTGTTCCACTCCACGAGAAAGTTGAGATAAAGCTAATACTGGCAAATCTAATTCTCTGGCTATAGCTTTTAAGTTTCTAGAAATTTCAGAAACTTCTTGTACACGGTTTTCTGTTCCACTTCGTCCTTCCATTAGCTGTAAGTAGTCTATAACAATTAAACCAAGGCCGTGTTCTGATTGCAACCTTCTTGCTTTAGTTCTAATTTCCATAATATTAGCGTTAGCAGAATCGTCAATATAAATCGAAGCTTCAGAAAGTGTTCCCATAGCATGACCGATTTTTGAAAAATCATCATTTTCTCCCTGATCTGAAAGTTTCCCAGTTCTCATTTTCCATAAATCAACACCTGCTTCAGCACAAAGTAATCTATCTACTAGTTGTTCTTTACTCATTTCTAAAGAAAAAATGCCAATTGGAACTTTTGCTTTAGTGGCAATGTTTCTAGCAATATCTAAAGCTAAAGTAGTTTTACCCATGGAAGGCCGAGCAGCTAATATAATAAGATCTGATTTTTGAAAGCCTGCTAAAATATTATCTAAATCAATATAATAAGTTGGAATGCCTCGCAACTTTCCACCTTCTTTATGTAGTTCATCAATTCTATCAAAAGCTTCTACTAAAACATCTTTAATAGGTACAAATGCGCGTTTGAGGTATTTTTGAGATACTTTAAATAAGATTTGTTCAGATTTGTCTAAAATAATTTCTACATCTTCTGTTTCCTTGTAGCCGTATTCTGTGATTTGTGATGCTGCATTAATCAAACGACGCAAAGTAGCTTTCTTTTGTACAATTTGAGCATAATTAATAACATGGCTAGAGGTAGGAACCATGTTTGCTAAACTGGTGAGATAAGTTTTTCCACCAATACTCTTTAGTTGTTTTTTGCTTTCTAAGCGATTGCCTAAACTTAATAAATCAATTGGTTCACGTTTTTCGTATAATTCTTTAATTGCTTCAAAAATTAATCGATGTGCGTCTTTATAAAAATCATCAACATTAACAATATCAGCAATTTTGACAATTCCGTCTTTATCTATTAGTAAAGAACCTATAAGTGAACTTTCAGCTTCTAGGTTTTGTGGTGGTATAAGTTCTATATTATTTTGCGCCATAGCTTATATATCTTACACTATTTAAGTAGTAGTTTCAAGGAATGAATTTAACAGCTTATTCACTAGTTTGGCACCATATGGCTGTGGATATATCAATAATTGCAATAATAAACCCCACAAAAAACATAGCGGTTCCTTATGGGGTATTTTTAAAATGTTGTGATTTATGCTTCTTCTTGCAATTTCATTGGTTGTCCGCAACAGACTAGTTCACCTACACCTGCATTTTTTACTTCCACAATATTCTTACAGACTACACAGTTATATATTTGTCCAACTTCGGTCATAATATTTTTTAGTTAATAAAATGATAGACCAATATGAGCTATGGAGTAATCAACTTTATCGCTGGTAATTTATTTATATTTCTTTATCATTTCGTTATCTAACGCCAGATGATCATGTTCAGTTTTCATAATTGCAGTGAATACTTCCTTTAGTCGATTTTCAGTAGCTTCCTTTAACGCTTGGGAGTAGAACACAGTAGCACGAGTTTCTCGTTCTTTGGAAGAGTTCAGAGAAGCTAAGCTATCGTCAGAGCATGTTTCGTTAATTTCTGGATCGGATTCTGGTTTAAGAATTTTTCTAAAAACATCAGCATGTTCTTTTTCAATTTTGGATAGACCCTTAAACATAGCTGCAATTAAAGGTTCGGTTGAAGTATTTGCTATGCATTTGTAAAAGGCAGTATTAGATAGTTCTATTGATAAAGCTTTTTCTAAATTCTTTTTTGATATGTCTGTCAATTCCACATCATTTTCATCTTTGTAGGCAGATCCATCAATTAAAAACTTATTTTCAACACCGCAATAAGGGCAGTTTGATGGTAATGCTTTTCCAATAAAGACTTCACCACATATTTTACATCGTAGCACTTTTATATCCATAAAATTAGTATTTAATAATTAAACGCCATTATATTATATCATAATAAATTATCTATGAAAATTTTGAATTCTATTCCAAAGTGCAACATTAGTCTTTTTGATTAAATACTTCATAAGGAGTTAAGTAGTTAAGCCTTTTTCTTGGGCGGTTGTTAATTAACCTGACTGCTTGGTTAATCTGTTCT
>Ga0180007_10000936_pt1 | contig 43167 bp, 29 predicted proteins | sample MM_PC_MetaG_FD_121122 | JGI IMG/M metagenome (GOLD analysis project Ga0180007, IMG submission 121122) | Groundwater microbial communities from the Aspo Hard Rock Laboratory (HRL) deep subsurface site, Sweden - MM_PC_MetaG | ecosystem: Environmental > Aquatic > Deep subsurface > Groundwater... | reverse complement strand
TGACGGATAAAATTTTTTTTTCTTGACTTTTGACACAAAGTGAATTATCATGATTACGTGCGTTGATTTTCATGAGGAATGAGTACAGTTTACGCGCGTAAAGATTGGGTCATATTGACCAACATACGAGTATCTATCGTCTTTTTCGCTGTGTGCGTAACTGATGTACTGATTGAATAGGCGACTATCTTGAATCGCAGTGCAGTACTCTATAGAAGCGTTTGAGAAGTGCATTGTGCATTACCCACAAAACAACACAAAATCCACATCTCAAATTACGATTACATTCCACATTTTTATTTTTTTCAGTGTGCATGTTAGTGCGATTGCAACGTCCCATTTAGCAGAGCATAAAACGGGAATTTATGTGAGCGCCAAGGCATAAAATACCTTTTTGATAATTTTTCTTTATTCGTAGTTAAACAATACCATATATTTTTGTTGCAAGTTTTTTGCAAGTTTTCACCAAATGGATTCCGATCAATAGCCACAAGAACCAACAGACCTTCAAAAAACGGGGCAAATAGATAGAATTAGATAGCCATACATACCCATAATTACCAATATCAGGATGAACTACCTTGACATGGTAGGGGTCGATGGTTCAATCCCGTCTACGCCCAATAGATTCTTTATTCACCCTCGATCAGGCTCTATCCAAAAAAGAAAAAATTACCAACAATTTACGGATTACCTCCCTCCTCACTTCCCGACGCTTTGCACCGGCCCCATACTGTAGGAAATTTCCGCCTGTTCTCCCTCCGCTAAAGAAGCGGGAAACAGTATTTCCACTCTTCCCAGATGCAGTCCGTCCCGGTCTTTGAGACCGTTTCGCACTATGTGCAGGTTTTGACTTTTTCTGAAAAGAAATTGCGCACCTTTTCCGTTTTTATCTGTGACAGTAAATCCTTTTGCATTTTGATCTGAACCAAGCACGGTTATTACCGAACCATTTTCTTTCAACTGTCCGATAATAACCGGAATATTTTCAAACAGCCGCTGAAGTGTTACGTTACTTACCGCACTCAGTACCACACGCACTTCCAGTGCTTCTTTCTGAAACACATAGGTTCGATTATACGTTACCGGTACATTTTCTATTCTGCCGGTAATCTCAAGCGTACGCCTGCGCTCATCAAAAGAAAATTCCGTCGCCATGTAGTCTTCCCAATACCGTTTATCCCCTATAAACGCGACGAGCCCATGATGGGTATACGGCGTCCAGTTCGCCGTTACTAATGCGCTGCCGAATTCGGACACAGAAAAAATAGTTAACCCGCCGCCGAGCATAGGCGTACATTGATAGGTGCTAATTGGTCCTTCGTTTTCTTCTCCCTCACGAACTTTACGCAGCTCTTCACGGTACCGCAAATACCAGCTGTCCGGCACCGGTTTTCCCACATAGACAGAGGTAAAATACCCGGACTGTTTCACCGCAATCAGCTCATTGCCTATATTTCTGATAAAATCACCCTTTTCCTTTTCGGGCAGCACAAGTGCGGAATCCGGCGGCAGATAATTTTTTGTTCTTCCGATGCTGAAAGGATATGATAAAGATCCTGTTCCGGCAGACTCTAATGTACGCGGAACATTTGTGAGAAATGCATCAATACTTGCTAATGCCTGCTCTTCCCTTTGTTTGATTGAAAGTACTCCGGTATTTGCCCAGGCACCGATTTCCGGAATCATATCCGCAATACCCTTCGCCCCCCCATATTGTGAAAAATTAAACCCTCTGTTTACACGGTGATTAAAACTAAATCCGGCAATCACCCGCCCGCTCGGTTCAACAGAGACAGTATGGTTAAAAAAACGATACGAATCGGCTAGCGCTTTTCTCATTACCTCATCTCCGGACATACGATAATACTCACCCATATACCAATGTGAAATACCGTTATAACTTGCGCATGGACCCAATGCCTCCGGCTGCCATCCTGCCGGTGAAGCAGATTCCGCAAAATATTTCGCAAAATTTTGCGCATCTTTCCCGTATTCTTTTAGACCGGACCCCTTGTAAAACTCCTGAAATGCCAAAATAAAATGAGATGACTGGTTTTGACATGAAACAATCTCTTCTGCAAGGTGCCGGTCAATAAGATGCTGCAGCCCTCTTGTCCATACTCTTTTTATATCTTCAGGCATCTGAGGATTCACATACGGATAGGCATGTAAAAACCGCGGCATTAAAAAACCCATATTGCCGGGATAAAATGACTGTTCTGCATATGTACTTAATCCTATTTCTGATTCGCTGATTTGAGTAATATCGCGCAGTGAAGCAAGCGCGGCACGGTATAATAATTCCTTTTTACCGTGCCAGAGATTTGCTTCATGCCTGAACGATGCAGCGAACGCAAGTTTATAGGCAGCAAGGCCCGCAGAATCTTTCTCAAATGATCCATGCCGCACCGCGTATAACCGATCCCACCTGTTTTCCGGTTCCGTCTTTTGAGATGCACTCTGCCAAAAATCGATTGCGCCGCACCAATGATCAGCGGAATTTAAATTTTGACTGTTAATTATTGCATTCAGCGGCCGAAGCACACCGTCATATGACACTATTAATTGTTCATTTCTAATTGGATCTTGCCGCAGTACATTTTTCACTTTATTAAAGTCTACGGTTAAATCTTCATTTCTACCAACATACTCGGTTTGCGCATATTTTTTTATCAGTAATTGCGCTTCTTCCTGAAATTTCCAGCTCACCGCCGTACCGTCCGGCAGTACCCGGATAGAAGCCTTTATTTTTTCAGCAGCTTCAGAGGTATTACACAGAATAAAAGGAAAACCATACGCTGTAAATTTTCCGGCAGGATCAGGCAGTATTTCCCATACCGTCTTGTTTTTGTTAACAGTTATTTCTCCTTTTTTCTTACCGCTGAAAAGATCCTTCTGATTTTCATCCCGTATAGTTACCGGACCTCCTTCAATAAATAGTTTTTCTGCTTTGTGCGGGATATACGTGTACATTTTTTCCGGCATTTTCGGCCATGAACTGTAATCTCCGTTTTGAAAAGACACACCCCAACCCGTATCTTTGGAAAGTCTGATATCAACCGCAACTCTTCGACATCCGGCAATCACTCTGACCTGGTAAATACCTGGTTTTACCATTTCAACAGTTTCTTTTGCAAGAATACCTTCACTTTTTACCGAATTACTCATTACTATAAATTTTCTCAATACAAGGGTCTCTTTAGCATCAAATACCCGAAGCATTACTCTGTTTGGTTTTGCATCATCAGTACTGCGAAATACGATATCTGCAGTCACTGCTTTTTCCGCATCAATATACACAGTGAGCGCACTCGCAGGCCTCAGACCGGTAAGCGGTCCGGGCGGTTCTCGTCTCTGTGACAGCATGAATTTATCCAGGTACAGCACAGTCTCAGGTGATGCACCGCCGGACTGCGGATACATTATCATTGTAGTGATCATCTGCCATCCAACCGGATTGCGGGAAATTCCGAATTTTTCAAAAGGAATTGCAAATTCTTTCCATCCGGACCAGTTAACAAAAAAAGTAAATGTATAATAATTACCACCCATTGGTTTTTCTTTATCCGAATGAACATTAAATCTCATTTCCTCACCGGTAGCATGTTCGGAATACATCCAGAAAGAAACAGTGTCGTATGCCGACCAGTCCGTTGGAAAATTCTTGATTTCCAGCCATCTATTAGCCTTAAGATTTTCCCACTTGCCCGATTGCGTGCCTTCTTTCACAAATTCTTTTTCGGTTTCAGATTTTAAAAAGGCGGGAAAATTTTCAGATAAATCGCCTTCAAAATCATACAACATGATTGAAGGCTTTTTAATTTCTGCGGCTGCGGAAAAACCGACGAAAAAAACCAATAATGTTATTACACAACTGACGCGGTTAACCCGACAGTTTATGTAATGGATCATCGAAAGTAGTTTATTAAATAATAATTTTCTGTTTAACATAATTTTTTCCTCGTTTTTTTCTCTTCATCATGCAGTTTTACATACCCAGTGTTAATCTCCCTTTTCCATCTAGCAAAGAAGTCACCGGTACTTTCACCCTTGCTCCGTCGCCAGCGGCATCGACTGTTACCATGGTTTTCTTCCCTCCGGCGATAATCTTTGCCTTTGTATATTTTGCCGGTATAGTTAGTTCAAAATTACCACTCGCCTGTACGTCAAGCGAAATCTGTCCGGCTGGTACCTTTTCGGCAGATGTCCGACAGGCAAAGAAAGAAGGTATTTCTACCCGGTCACCTGCCTGAATGGCGAAGACGACAAATGGCTCGCCCTTTTTTAATTTGCCGGCCGGAGGTTCTTCTGTGACCGTAAACGCTTCACGATTTATCAGTTCAAGCGAGTTTTCGTGACCGCTGGTAAGGAATCGTATACGCAGGCCGGACACGTTATTATTACGGTACTGTACCAGATCATGGGCGTTTAATGTCATGAACTGGAAATCCTGTTTCATCCTGATCGGATTCTCCTTGTCAATCCAAAGCAGATTTGCCCGCTGAAGAATGAACGGAGGCCGGTCGGCCAGGTCAATGCGCCATCTGCCCTTTCCCGCCTTACTCACTCTGCTTATGATATACACGGATTGCAGAAATGAATTTGCCCGGTGCCAGACATATACGAACTGTCCAGTAAGTGTACCGTTAGTCGGCAGCGGCCTTTCAGATTCAATAATAAGCGCACTTTCCAGCGGCTTGCCGGTAAGGTCACCAACCACATCGGCCAGACGGGAACTCCAGGATGCATTAAGCTCAAGCCGCCAGCCATCGGCGGCAAATAAAGATCCATCGACCAGGCGCAGCATATGTTCGCCGGGGAAAAAAGAAGCGGCACGCCCGTTAAGCTCCACTCCGTCGAGTTCAGCCGTAATGCCACCAAGCGTAGAAATATGGAGACCATCTTTACCGCTTCTCAATTTCAGCCGGCAGAGAACGGCACCGCCTTTCTCCATTACGGTGTTTGTGACGGTAACTTTTACGAGTTCAGATGTCTGTTCTTTCATGCGTGGCTCAAGTATATTGAGGTAAATCGATGAGAGTTCCTTTGAATCTGTCGTACGGGTAGTAATACGGAAGTCGAGCGCGTCCTTCAGTCCCAGTGTCGAAGTAAATGTTTTTCCTGTATCCGGATCGGACACCTGGTACTGCCCAGGCCACGGTCCGCGTCCGCACACAATTTCACCGTCCGCCGCCGCGCCACCAGTCCAGCTCCAGTTACCGAGTGTAACGTCCTTCCACGTTTTCCGCCACTCGGAATAGCCCGCGGCATATTTTTCAGGCTTTGGTAATATACGTGAGGGCTGGATGAGCCATTCACTATGCCATATATTTTTAGGCAGATCATACCGCTGTAAATCCCGTATCTGTTGTCCGGGACGTCCATAATGGTTAATAGTAAGACCCGTTATCTTTTCATAGTTAATCGAAATATTGCGGTACGCCGACCAGTGTGGAAAATCTATCGGTTTACCTGTTCCCGGCATTTTTAGACGGTCTGCCGGTACGTGCTGGTAAAGATCGTGCCGCTTACCCCCCCGGACTCTGAACAGATCAATTACGGCGGTTCCCCCGCCAGGCAGCGTGAGTACCGTAATCTGGCGGCGGTATACACTGACCGGTGACGGCCGAAGCGCAAAAAGACCTTCTGCGCCGGTATCCACAAACTGCATCCACCCCCCGGGTTCTGATGCTTTAACCGCGCCCGCATATCCGTTGAGGCTGCAGGGTGAATAAACATGGTGGTAATTATCAACCACCAATACATTGTGTGCTTCAGGTCCATCAGCATAGCCATATTTCCACGGCCCCCAGCGGTCGGCACTTGGTTCATGGGGAAGCCCCATCAATTCATACCCGCATGTTACCTTATCCCATGGATGACTGTCGAGATCCGTAAATCCCTGGCAATAACCGAAATCGGGAAGTAATTCAATTCCTTCATAAAAAAGCTGTATATTGAGCCGATCAGCATGCGCATGCTGGAAAACATTCTGGTGAGTAACAATCACCTCACTCCTTCGGCCGGGCGCGCCGCCGCGCAACACTGTCATGCCGTAAAATGGCAGAGAAAGACTACCCTCGAAGTTACTGTACACGACCGGTATTGGCTGACCCTGGCCGCAGTACATACGGTTATGATCATCCGCATGCTTACTCCTGATACCGCAAAGTGTGCTGAACGGTGCAATTCCCACACGATCAATTACCGCTTTGAGCCCGTAGCGTTCGGCAAGATCAACTCCGCCGAACACCTTCGTTAAATAGTCCAGACCAAGAATACCCCAATCCGTCATTGCTGCATAACTTGATGCTGCGTCTGCGGCAACTCCGTCACTTACCCAGTTGTTATATAAATACAGTTCAATTATAGATAATCCTTTTTTGAAAATTTCATCATTTTGGGCAGCTACACCAACCATAACCGCACCGCTGATATACCCGTACGATGTATTGCCGCAGGTAGGTGGATTGAGGAGTGCCTGAACCTCTACCTCTTTAATTATATTCTTCCGGACGCGCTTCTCCCACTCACCGGGATCATTGTATTGAGCTTTGCTGTATGAAAGTGTCGAAGGCATATCACGGATAAGATCAAAAGCACTTGCCAGCCAGCCAAGCTCATTCATGACCTGATCAGTCCAGCCGCCATATCCCCAATGAAGTTTTGAAAAACCATTATCATAAATGTCCACGAACCAGGGCGGATAATCCTCGCGGCTTCGGACATTCAGATAGTGTCCTTTCGCAAGAACTGCCAGGTACTCCTTTTGTGTAAGATAACCGGATTTATCGGGCGAGCGGGCAAATCCATGGGCACGAAGACCGTGATAGAGTGGAAGTCCAGGATAGACCTCTGCGAGCCGGGCGAGTACTGCAGCAAGTGTTTTTGCAGATTCTACATTTCCATTCAGCACAACATCTGCAACGCAGTCAGGTATCACGCTCCAGGCAATAATTTTACAACGTGCACGCCAGACCTCGCCGGCAGGGCAGAACCAGTTTTTACGATCAGAGCTGAACTCCGGACCAGCTTCGCTGTAGGCTTCGGGCACAAAAAAACGGTAGGTACGCATGGTACCATCGAGGTGCGGAATTTGCACATTGCGATTGGGACGGCAGGGATAATTTTTAGGCATATCTTTTTCACGCTCGTAGATAATGAATTCTGTATTTTTGACTTTAACCTGAAACGGATTATTTAAAAAATCGTCATCACTCATGTTCGCACTGTCTCTGAAAAACGGTTTGCCGGTCAGCGGCAGTATGCCAACAAGAGCCGGATTACCTTCTAATCCCTGACAGCTCACCGGGGCAAAATCAGAAATCAGTTCCTTCCATTTATCCTTCGGAATGGAATTCCATTTTGACGTGTTCGCCGGTATAGAACGGTAGAGAAAAATCCGCCAGCGTTCGTTAGTGCGCAAACCATCCACTAACTGCGGAGAAAATACACGCGGGGCGAGTTTATAATCAATACCCATGCCGGGCATCTGGCGGCGAAGACCTTCGTCACTGAGCGAAAGAGCAGAATTCTTAAGTTTCTGGTCAGCACCGGAAAAATACCTGAATGCCGGCATTGTCGGTTTCGTGACCGGTGTCGCAGGAGCACTGACGGTGGCCGGCGCCCCCGTCTTAGTTCCGCCTTTCATACACAGTAGTTCAACGGCATCAAAAATAAGTTCAGTATCCGGTTTTACGATCTGACCATACCCATAGGTGGTGAAGGAAATAGTGGTAATATTATCCCAACCCTTCACCGGATACATGGAGCGAATTTTGGAAAACGGCAGTATAATATTCGTCCACCCCTGCCAGTCTACCTTGAAACGCTGATAAAAATATGCACGAGCATTTGCGTCACTTGGTGACACAAGGATTAGCATAAACTCAGAACCGTTGGCAACAGCCGAGTACAGCCATATTGAAAGCGTATCCCAGGCCAACCAGTCCGTGATCTCGGGTGAATGTTGAAAAGAGTAATCTGCACTTGTGACGTTTTTCCATTTAGCACTGGCTTCGCCGCGCCTGACAAGTTCTTCCTCATCTTCCTTATTGATTATTTCAATCCCACCCCATTTTTCTATAGTATCAGACTCATCAAGAAGTACCAGTGGTTCTACGGTTCCGGCTTGGGGGTCAGATGATTTAGCACCTGATTTGGCCCCGGACACAAATAGAAATAATGGGATACATACAAATATTGTTTTCAACAACATGATTACTCCTCTCATTTAGTGTATTAATTATTTTATTATCTTTTCAATGTGATTACACATCTGACGCAGTATTATCCGGCTTTTTCTGTATTCACGTTGATAAATCCTACCGAATCTCTTTCTATCAATTCCGGTTCAACTAAAAATTTCCTGCTTTTCCCCTCATATCCTCCCACACGCTCACAGAGCATCTCCGCCGCGATCTCACCCATTCTTGTTTTTTTTTGATCGATTGTAGTGAGTGCAGGATTAGTATAAATACCGGCTGAAATATTTTCAAAACCCGCAACACTGATTTGCCCGGGAATGCAGATGCCCTTTGAAACACCGGCGTGGAGTAATCCGAATGCATACCCGTCATACATCGTTACCACCGCCTGCGGCATAATATTTCTTGATGTCCAGTATGTAAAAGCTTCTTTCGCGAAATAATTTATTTCCGGTATTCCGCCTTTGATTCGTTCGGGAATAAACACCAGTTCTTCATCGTATAAATTGCGATCGGTAAGATAATTTTTGTACGCATTCCATCTCGTCAGAGTAAAATAATTAAAAGGCTTTAATCCAAAAAACCCGATACGTGTAAAATTTCTTTCTGTCAGAAACTCCATAAGACAGTGCATTCCATTTCCATTATCCGGGAAAACAGTGTCGGCGGAGATATGGTCTGATTGACGCCCTAAAAAAACAACCGGCACTAATTCTGATATTTCTTTTAACAGTTTTGGTTTAATGTCAACTGTAATAATACATCCGGCAATTTTTTCATCCCTTAAAATTTGAGCGATGTTCGGGAAATCGTTTTCATTATAGATATAAAGCTGCATATTATTCGCACGCAGCACAGTAGTTATCCCGCGGAAAAACTCAAAATAATAATGACTGCCGCTTAAATCCTGCTGAGGCAGAACAGAACCTGAATCTCCGATTAACCATGCAATGTGAGTATTTTTTGTAATTACTTTCTTTTTGAGCTTATCTGCTTTTGCGAAATAGCCGCATTTTTGGGCTTCTTTTTTAACTCTGCGGATTGTAGACAAAGGAATATGCGAGACATCGCTGCCGTTTAGAATTATAGAGACTGCGGTTTGCGATATTTTAGTCTTCCGGGCAATTTCTTTTTGCGTGCATTTTTTCATAATTATAATTAGTAATATTATTATTGATAATCCAACATGTATTATACTAAATAATACTTCATTTGTCAAGGAATAGGTATAAAAATTGAGAAAAGAAAAAACCTTGGCATATCGGCAAAATATGGATTATACTACCTTGTATATGTGTATAAAATAATTATAGGAAATTCTGATGAAAATAAAATTATTTGCCTTCTTTCTCAGTATGTTAATGTTTTTTTCATGCCGGTCTTCTTTTCAAAAAAAAGAACCAATAATTCCCGAATGGCGGGGCAAGCTGCCCGGCACCGATTATTTCGGCTCTGACAGGTTATGGCGTCTCAGAGATCAGGTAATATTTCATCTGTATGATGAAACCGGCAGCGGTTTTAACCTGACATTAACCGTCCGTGACATGAACGTCTATTGTCAGGGCACTCGGTACTTCTACGTCTGGGTAACCGCCCCGGACGGCAGCACTGCCGTAAGTAAAATTTTAGATGACGATGGTATTATCAGCAATGATTTAAAATATAAAGACGGTATTGCAGACACTTTCCTGGACTGGCGCTACCGGGAATTTCACCGCACTTACTCCCCCGGCGGAAATCCACCGGATAAAGAGCGCAGTCCTTTCCTCGATAATCCGGAAAAAATACCGGCCCGTCAACTCACCCTGAAAATCCGTACCGGCGGCAAAGGTCTCTACCGGGTGTTTATGGCGGGCTCTTATGATCACTGGGTGAGCCTTACTCCCGATCGGCCTCTTTACGGAGCAATACATCCCGGTCCCGGTCCCCTCTATCTGCCCATAGGGCAGTTATCGCGCACTTTTCTGTATGCCCCGGAAAAAACCAGCGACATCTGCATAGCCATCAGCGAAGAAACTCAACCATATAACTGGCAGGCAAGTCTGCGCAGCAGCGACGGCAAAGAGGCTGCTGCCTTAAAAGCCCAAAACAGCTATAATTACCTTATTGCCCGCAGCTGCGCAAAGGGTGTATACCGTCTTGACCTGAACGGTAAAACCTCCGGCGCGAACCTGCATCTCAGCGGCATACCGGCGCTTTTTTGCCCGGATGAAAAAACAGCGCTTTTATTTCAAGGCGCAGTTTTATACTACAAAGGTTATCCCTGTTACCATCAACACCAAAAAACTCTTCTGGAATGGGCGCTCTCTCTGAGTAAAAATGAGCTTGACATTGATACCGGAACACTCGATCCACAACTGATACTCACCGATAACCGCAATGAAAAAACAGGCGGACCTACTCAGGAAATCCGGATGGCAGATATTATTAGACTGCTCACCCGGCAGCAAATCGACAATCAGGCCGCAGATTTTCTCACTTTCCGCGCTTCCGATGACAGCTCCTTTGAAAAAAAGTTTGATTATTTCAATCCCAAAGTTAATCTCCTTGCACAAATAGCTTCTTTTCGCAATAAGCAAAATCCGCTGTATGAAAACCCCGCTCTGATCAAACGCGTAGCAGCCTATACAATTGTGCACGAACTTTCCCGTTTGAATACTTTCTTCTGGTATCAGTACCGCAATGAGTCACCCGTTACTATCAAAGGAGAACCAACTTCTGCTTTTGCTGCCGGTTACCGCAGTTACTGGCGTTTAATGCATGACTCAAAACATGGCCTGACCCTCAGGCATCTGCAGCCGGCAGCTGAAAAAATATTGCCAAAAGAAATAATGTGGGCCTGGAAACTCAATCTGAAACAACATGTTCTTTCCCACATGCTAATTCAACAGCAGGAATGTGTCAATCAATGGGCGTATATGCTCGCGCACCTCAGCGATGTGTACGTTGCACTCGGCCGTGACCGGGATATTAAAAAAATGCTTAAATTCCAGACACACTACTTTCTTACTCCTGGAAACACAGGTAAAGTTGATCCTGATGTGCATCCCTTCAACATCACACACGCAGGAAATTATCTTCTAAATTGTGACAGCGGTATGACCGCAGGCGGAGTCCCGTCAGACGGCCTCGGCCATGATAATGAGTATTGTCTTGAGACAGTGACTGAAATCACCAAGGTTTACAAAACCCTGCCGGACAAACGAATTCTTAAATGGCTTGAGGAATATTATCAGTTAAAAACCCACCTGACCATGCCGAAAGGCCCGGTGTATACCAATGACCCTTTTTCAGAAACCTGCAGTCCTTCTGACTTTAATTTCCGTACCCGCTATTATACCCATAAATCAACAACCCCTGAGGCGTTTACACTTAATTATTCGTACGGCAAATTGTGGGATAAAAAATATTCACCCGGGCCTGATATCTGGCCGTGTATGGAACAAAAGCCGTTCATCCGCACACTCGGCGAACGCTATCATTTTATCAATACTTCTCATTATTACGCGATTACCTACACTGGTCCCGGCGGAACAGATTACATGTCTTTTTCCCAAACGGTTAAAGAAAGTAACTCTTTCCGGCTTGCCGGTTATAACGGTATGCATTACGGCGGATTAGGCCGTAAGGCAGCAAAACCGGGTGGAATTTCAGCCCTTTGGGTTAAAGACTGCGGTCCGACAATCCTTGCCGGCAATCAGCATGCTGCATTCAGTCATACCGTCTGGGGCCGTCTTAAAAAACCAATTTGTGAAACATGGGTAGAAGGTTTTGTTGACCCGTATATAGTCTCCTCCGGTTACAGCCATCAGGCCGCTGATTTTGATCCGGTAAAAAAAGTTCTCCGTAAAACTGAAAAAGATTTCTTTGCGCCTTTTCAGACCGAGCGGACTATTACGTTTCATGACGACCATCTTGTTGTAGATCTTGAAATAACCGCTTTGGAAAATTTTCAGATGAAAGAACTCTATGAATGTATCCCTTATTTTGCAGAAAACCGTGTGATAACTTTATTCAAAAATTTATCAGATAAGGGAATGCAATTTCAAATCCCTGAAGCTGTATTGGCATATGGTACACACACCAAACCAGAACCGGAACGAAGCGGTGAAAATCGCTCTCTTCCGATTTTATCCTTACACGCATTTGATATCAGCAGCGGAGGCAGCGGCTCCCTCATTCTCCTTGATAAAACCTACCAGGTCAAACAGACCATGCCGCTTAAATACCGTGACATAGCCTCTCCCTGCGGCGCATTTAATCTGATATTACCAGTGACAATGAAAAAAGGTGAAAAAAATAAAGTCAGGTACATTATTTTTACCCATCTCCCACCCCATGATACACTTGATTTGACTGAATTAGCAAAAAGTTTTTTTAACAGGAGTTTTCATTATGTCCAGAGCACAGGAAATATTAGATTTCATAAAAACTGGCCGACGTCCCGAAAAAAGAATTGTAACTGCCTCATTTGGAAATGACTGGATAGAACAGGCTTTCGGAAAACCGGTTTCTTCACCTGCAGATTATCTTGAGGCAATGCGATACACTGAAGTTGATAACATCATTGCTCTTAATACTGACTATGGAAAGTACAATCCTTCCCTTGTCTGGAATGAAACCCATCGTGAAAAAACAGCGGATGGCCATATCGTCACTGAAGAAATTTCAACACCCCTGGGTCCCCTTATTCGAAAAAGAGAAATGAAAAAAGGTTTTGATCCATGGACTATGGAATCGGCTGTGCATGACGTCCATGATTTTGCAAAAGTTTCGTGGTACGCACAAGAATCAGCCACATGCGCTCCTTTATTCATAAATGACTGGAAGAAAGAAATACAGATCATCAACGAAGAAGCAGTCACTGCAGTGGTGCTTCTCCTGCCGGTAGAAATGTACTGGCTTATCTCTTATGCTGACCAATGTATCATGTTTATCGATTATCCGGAAGAATATAAACGAACTATGGATACTATACTGGAATCAAATAAAAAATTAGCAAAAGCTGCACTTGATACCGGTGTTAATTTTATTATGATGGGATCAGCCGGTCTTGAACTTTTTTCACCTGATATTTATAAAGAAGCGGTTATACCATATGCAAAAGATTTCTGCTCATTCATCAGAGAAAACGGAGGACTGAGTTTTTATCACATGTGCGGTCATTCCCTTGAAATTGCCCGGAGGGGATGGCTTAACGAGATACATATGGATGTTTTCGAAACATTCTCTCCGCCTCCATGCGGTGTAGTAAAAAATCTTTCTGAAGCCCGCGAAATGCTTGCGCCGGAAATCTGTTCCCGCGGCAACTTACCGGTTGAACTCCTTCAGCAGGGACCACATGAAAAAATAATTTCAGAAACTAAAATTCTTGCTGAACTGACCAAAAATTGGAATCATATACTTGGTGTAGCCGATACCATTATGGGAAGTACCTGCCCTGATAATATCCGTACGTACGCCCGCGCCGCAAGAAATCAATTATAACTTTTATTAAGAAAGTATTCTACTACGCTTTCTTTTAGATTATTAGTCGCATATATTTATTTCCTCACACCTGATTTTTTTACTGCGCGCAAGCTATATGACAGTTCTGTACTTTCTCCTTTCAAAAGTTTTTCCGGAAATAATATCTCTACCCGTCCCAGATGCAGTCCCCTGTCTTTAATTCCGTTTCTCACTGTATGCACGGTTTGATTCTGACGAAAGAGAATTTGTGCCCCATTTTCGTTTTTATCTGTGATAGTCAATCCTTTTGCGCTTTTTTCTTCGCCCAAAACCATTATTTCTGATCCGTTTTCTTTACTCGCTCCGAGAATTACAGGGATGTTTTCAAACAGACGTACGAGTTTCACATCTGCTGTAGCAGTGAGTACCACACTTACTTCAAGCGCATCTTTATTGAAAATATACGTACGGACATAGGTAACAGGAACTGCCTCAATTTTACCCGATACAACCAGCTTGCGATCCGCTTCATTTAATGTAAAAACTGTTGCCGCATAATCTTCCCAATATCGTTTGTCTTCAATAAATGCAATCAATCCATGATGACTATACGGTGTCCAATTGGCCGCAACAATTGCACTCCCGAATTCAGGCACACTGAAAATTGTCATTCCGCCCCCGATCATAGGTGTAGCCTGATAGGTGCTCACCTTCCCTTCATTTTCTTCTCCTTCCCTTACTTTTCTGAATTGTTCTCTGGTACGGATATACCATACATCGAAAACTTTCGGTTTTCCTGCATATATTGAGACAAAATATCCCGGCTGTTTTACCGCAATTAATTCTTCTCCTATATTTCTTATAAAAAATTCCTTCTCCTGGGATGGAAGTTCAAATGTTGGATTGAGCGACTGCGCATATAAATATCTTTCTGCATGAAAAGTATATGAGAGCGCACCGATACTAGCTTCTTCCAGAGTTCTGGGAATATTTGTTAAAGTTGCTTCTAATTCTAAAATTGCATTTTCTCTCAATTCGTTAGTTATGATTTTCCCGGTATTTGCCCACGCACCTATTTCAGGAATATCATCAGCAATTCCTCTTGCCCCGTTATAACCAGAGTAATTAAAACCTCTGGTAACACGGTGATTAAAATTAAATCCTGCGATAACATCATGGTTTGGTTCCACTACTACGGTATGATTAAAAAAATTGTATGATTTTTTAAGCGCATCACGCATATTTATATCTCCGCTCTCCCGCCAGTAGCGTCCCATATACCAGTGTGATATTCCATTATAATACCCGCAAGGTCCTATATTTTCCGGCTGCCAACCCGCCTGAGAAGCTCCATCAATAAAATATTTTGCATATCTCAGGGCTTCATTTTTATATTCCGGTATCCGTGAACCTTTATAAAAATCATAAAAACCGGTAATATAATGTGCGGATTGGTTTTGACATGATACTAATCCTTCCGGAAGATGCCGATCCACGACATGCTGTAACCCCCGAATCCAGACTTTTTGAATATCTTCAGGCATGTGTGGACACACTACAGCAAAGGAATGAAGAAGCCGCGGCATGAGAAAAGCCATACTTCCCGGATATGTGCCCATTTCTGCAGCTTTTCGTAATGCAATCTCCGATTCAGTTATAAAAGTTATATCACGTAATCCGGCCAATGCAGCCCGGTAAAGAAGTTCTTTTTTCCCGAAAAATGGATTTACTTCAATATTCAATAATGCACTGAGCGCGAGTTTATATCCTGCTGAACCATTGTGAAGTCCCTCACAAAAAATATGTAACCGGTCCCATCGATTCTTTGGTTCCGATTTTGTCATTGCAGTCTTCCACATATCAATTGCTCCGCACCAGTGGTCATTCGGGTTAAGATTTTGACCATTAATAATTGCGGGAACAGGGGCTAATAATCCATCACGATTGTTTAGTAAAAGCACATTTTCCACCGGATCTTTGAGCAGAGTATCTTTAAATTTTCTAAAATCTACTGCTAAATCTTCATTTCTGCCTACGTACACTGTATTTGCATATTTTTTAATCAACTTGTGCGCATCGTCCTGAAATTTCCAGCTTACTACAGTACCGTCATCAAGTACGTGTATGGAAGCTTTTATTTTTTCGGCAGTTTGTTTTGTATTACATATGATAAATGGAAATCCCCATACGCTATATACCCCTTCCTGAGAAGGAATAATTGTCCATACTACATCTTTTTTGACTACATCAATACTGCCGCTTTTTTTCCCATTAAACAGTTCTTTCCCGTTTTCATCGAGGATAATAAGCGGCCCCCCGCTAAGAAATAATTTTTCTGCTCTTTGCGGAATATATGCATACAATTTTTCAGGAATTTTCGGCCAGGAGCGGTATTCCCCATTTTGAAAAGAAATACCATAATCTGTTTTTTCTGGTAAATCAATATCAACAAGAGCATTCCTGCATCCCGCTGTTACTCGTATCTGATACACCCCAGTGGTTTTAAAATTCATTTTTTCTTTTAATACTATTGGTGATTGGTTAATAGTATTACTCATAATTATATATTTTTTTATTACTAAATTTTCATCCGGATCAAATAAACGGTACATTATTCTCGTCGGTTTCTCTTCGTTAATTGTCCGGAATTTAATTTCTCCGGTTTGTACTTCCTCTGCATTCACATATATTGTTAGAGCGCTATCAGGCTTTAGTCCGGTTAACCGTCCCGGCGGTTCAATGCTGCGGGAAAGTTCAAAATTATCAAGATACAGAATTGTCTCTGCAGAAGCTCCTGCCCCTGGATAGAGAGTTACTTGTGTTATTTTATGCCAGCCCGCAGGTGCACGGGATTTGGCGAACTGTGCAAATGGTATTGTAAATCTTCTCCATCCTGACCAGTTAATGATAAATTTAAAATAGTAATAATTTCCTTTTGTTGTTTCGTTTTCATCGGAACTGATATCTAAAGACATTTTTTCACCGGTTGCTTTTTCAGAATATATCCAAAAAACAAGAGTATCATACGATGACCAGTCCGCTGGAAAATTTTTCATTATCAGCCATCTGTTTTTACTGAGATTCTCCCATTTTCCTGACTGTGTGCCTTCTTTGACAAATTCCTCATCAGTTTCCGGCTGCAAAAATGCAGGAAAATTATCGGATAAATTGCCCTCAAAATCGTATAACACCATTGATGGAATTTTTGATTCCGCCACTGCAGAAAAACTAATAAGAATAATAAATACCACTATTAGACTTCTGATGTAATGAGCCAGGTAGCGTACACAATTACCTATTGCAGTGTATGGATTAAAAAATAGCTCAGCTAAAAAAAATTGATTTGTCCGCATAGTTTTTCCTTATTTATATTATTAGTAATATTATTACTAAACACACGACTTGTATTATAATCAAATTTTGCTCTTTTGTCAAGGTAGAATGATAATTATTTAAAATATTACTTTGGTTGCTTTTTCTATTTATTAATAATGCACAATTTCCATACTCACATTGTCCTTATAATTCACAAAATTTTAATATAAGCCTGTGAAGCCTATTCAAAAATTTACAAAAACTCATGTGACTTGACTTTTCCTTAATAATTGATTATAATATACCGAAGAATATATTATACAGGGGGATGAACCGGTTTCGACAACTGGATTGCAGTAATTTGCGCATGCCGTTAACGTAACGTAAAAACGAACAACTGCTGAAGACAATTTAGCACTTGCTGCATAATTAATTGCAGCAACGGGCTGTGCAGAACCGGTACTTTTCTGCACATGCTTGTCATACACATGTACCTCGGCTCCTTTATTGGTCAAATATTGAAGCCTAAATTCTGACCAAAGATATTACTCAGGGTTTGTCGTTTTACTTTGTAATATCTCAACAAAAACGACTATACATGTAGAGCAAGTTATAGGCAGCCTTTTGGACGCGGGTTCGACTCCCGCCATCTCCATTGCTGATATTTCTAAAAAAGTATCTTTTTTTTTCAATTTTCTTTATAGTATTCACCGTGTATGCGGGAGTTCTGTCCTTTACCGCAGTCAATAAATTTACAAAACTGGATAGTCTTATGTCAGACGCGCATACCCGTTTGCACGTCCTGGAACAAAAAAACAATTCACTCTCTTATATCCTGAGTAATACGAAAAATCTGTATGCACATGAACAAAACCTGACTGACCAGGGTTATATTTCGCCGGATGACATTTACGTTCAGTTCGTTCTTCCTCCATTATCTAATTCTGATTCATCTCAATTAAAAAAAATATTTTTTTCACATAAAAAAAGCTGGTCAGGATTTACTATGAGTATATTAATAATAATTATTTCCTGTCTGCTATTGCTGTTTCAAAAAAATTTACAGAAAAAATTACACATCTCTGACCATAACCCTGATACGCATTAAACTGTTTTTCTTTTTTGATAATATTTTAAACGAAAAATTTTCATATTCCATATTTTGATTAATTTTCGGGATATTGCCGACCAAAGAAATCAAAAATCCTCCTATTGTATCAATTTCCTGATCAGAAATGTTTGTTTTAAAATATTCATTGAACTTTTCTAAGGGAGTACGCGCATCTACCGAATAGACTTTTTCCTCTATCTCTTTTATGTCTTCCTTAACCATATCGTATTCATCCTGCACGTCACCGATAATTTCTTCGAGCACATCTTCCATTGTTATAATCCCGGCAAATCCGCCGTATTCATCCACAATAACCGCTAAATGACTGCTGTTTTCCTGAAAATTTTTTAAAATAGTAAATAACTTTTTTGATTCAGGAACAAAAAGCGGTTCTGTCAGCACATTTTGTATATCTATTTGTTTTTTTTTATTCTTATGTTCCTTAAAAAGAGTAAAAATTTCTCTGATGTGTAAAATACCGATAATATTATCAATGCTGTTTTCATACACGGGTATGCGTGAATATGCACTGGTATACGCGTATTCAATAAGTTCATGTACTGAACATAAATTCGGAATGCAGAATACGTCAATACGCGGGATCATAATATCACGTACGGTTAATTCATTTGCAGCTATAATTCCGTGAAAAAAACTGAAAATAGTCTCATTATTTCTGTTTTTCTTTAAAAATATTTTTATTTTATTTAAAAAATTATTATATATATTTTTTTCAAATAATAATTTTTTAAATACTGCACACTTGTTGTGTATAAATTCAGTTTTCATTTTTTTTTTTAAAATTGAATGCATTAATATTAATATTATTTTTTTTTAGTAAAAACTTTTGTTTTTTGGATAGTTTTGTTAATGTTTCTTTTTTATAATCGTGGGTCATTCCCGTTAGATGCAGTAATCCATGAAGTATTGTTTCTGCAACATAAACCGGAAAAGAATCCATATCATATAACGCATATTTTTCTATAACATCGACACAAATTGCAATATCTCCGGCAAAAACATTTTTTGTACAGTAATCAAAGGTCAGAATATCAGTTGATGAGTTTTTTTTTACATATTGCTTATTCAGTTTTAAAATTGCTGCCTCAGAGATCAAAGCCAGCACTATATTAAAGGATTTATTTCTGAACACAGCCCGGGCTAACCCGGATATTTCCTTTTTTAATATACGAAGATTTACTTGCCAGTCTGAATTATTAATTATTTCAATACTATTCACATCAGATGCATACTGAATATTTGTGTGCGTGTGTAAGCTGCCCCATGTACTAATCAGCGGAATCGTTAAATTTAAAATTTAATTCATGTAGTTGATCTTCAGATACATCAGAAGGAGAACCGCTCATAAGACAAATACCCCGCTGCGTTTTAGGAAACGCAATTACATCACGTATTGACTGCTGTTCAAGCATTATCATTAATATTCTATCAAGACCAAAAGCAATTCCGCCATGAGGCGGTGTACCGTATTTTAACGCCGTAAGGAGAAAACCAAACTTATTTTCTGCAGTTAATTCATCAATTCCTAATACTGAGAATACTTTTTTTTGTACTTCCGGTGTGCTTATCCTCACGCTACCGCCGCCTAACTCAGAACCATTAAGAACAAAATCATATGCCTGTGAACGTATTTTCAGAACATCCTTGTCAAATTCGTGTACATCTTCGATGAGCGGCATGGTAAAAGGATGATGCACAGAATTGTAACGTTTTTCCTTTTCATCGTATTCGAAAAGCGGAAAGTCATATACCCAAAGGAATTTTAATTCTTTTTCCTTAGTCATACCCAGTTTTTTTGCGAGTAACAGCCTCAGGTTTCCGAGTGATGGATATACAATGCCTGCTTTATCCGCTACGAAAAAAATTATATTTCCAGGCAGGGCCTGCATAACTGAGATTATATCTTTTTGACATGCATCAGAAAAAAACTTCACTATGTTGGATTCAAGTCCGGATTCAGTCATTCTCATCCAGGCAAGGCCCTTTGCACCGAATGTTTTAACATATTCTGTTGCATCATCAATATCCTTGCGTGATAATTTATCTCCTTCCGGTACACAAACTGCACGTATTATTCCGCCATTTTCTTTTATTTTTTTAAATACCTGAAATTCACTTTGCATACATGCATTTTCAGGGTTTTTTATTTTCATATCAAAACGAAGATCCGGTTTGTCGGAACCATAATTTTCAATTGCTTCTTTGTATGTCATTCGGGGAACTGCAGACTCCGGAAAAGTAAACTTATTGCTGAAAATATTTTTACACGCATTCATTATTACATTTTCAGCTAAACTCATAATTTCATTTTGAGTCATAAAACTCATTTCTAAATCGATTTGAGTGAATTCCGGTTGTCTGTCCGCACGCAAGTCTTCGTCCCGGAAACATTTAACAATCTGGTAGTATCTTTCCAATCCGCCGATTTGCAGAATTTGTTTAAAAATTTGTGGTGATTGCGGTAATGCATAACACATATTTTTATTCAGCCGTGAAGGTACAATAAAGTCTCTTGCCCCTTCGGGTGTGGTTTTATTGAGTATTGGTGTTTCTATTTCTAAAAAGTTTTCATTATTGAGTAATGCCCGTATTTGCTGCATATACCGGTGTCTAAAAATTAAATTTGTTTTTAACCGCTGCCGGCGCATATCAAGGTAACGGTATTTGAGACGGATTTCTTCATGAACCTCTATTTCTTCTTTTTCATCAAGACTAAAAACCGGAGTTTCACTTTTAGACAACAGTTCAAGACTAAGCGCTTCTACTTCTAATTCACCGTTAATCATGTTCGGATTAATATTTTCTTCTGTACGCAGAATTACCTTTCCTTTTATCATTACGACAAATTCATTGCGCAGTAAATCTGCCCTTCCATGTTCTTCGGATGAAATCTCACTCCTGAATACAACCTGACAATAACCGGATCTGTCACGTAAATCTATGAAGATTACACCTCCATGATCCCGTCTGCGATGCACCCAGCCGCAAAGTGTGACTTCTTTATTAAGAAAGTTATTTATTTCAATTGTGTTACAAGTACGATAATGGCTCATTGTTCCTCTGTGTATATATTATCATTTTTTTCTTATTTGATTAAGTCCCCGGTTCAAATTTGACAATACTGCAGTATTTCATGAATTTGTGCATCTATTATCATATCCGCCTTTTTTTTATTTTCAATATTCTGAACTGCCGCATGTACTGCCGACAGTGTTTTACCGCCGAGCATAAAACTTATCTCTTTTAATGAAATATCAGTATATGTTTTTAACATGTACATTAATAATTGCCGGTAATATGAAATTTGTTTATTTTTTTTTTTTGATTTGATTTCTTCACGTGTGATATTACTGTATTTCTCCAGAGAGGTAATTATATCCTCAGGAACGAGATTATGGCTTTTTTCGGTATTCTTTAAATTTTTTATTTTTTCCCGGCAGAATTGTTCAGTAATAGTTTCATTATATATTTCTTTGAATATAACCAGGCTTTTAACAGTACCAATGATTTTTCTTATATCCGGTTCAATGTTTTCACCCAAATAGTTTATAGTAGCTTCAGATATACCGTCAAAAATTTTATATTGTTTCAGATAATGGATTATCAGATGTTTTCGTGATTCTTTACATGGAGGCTCAAGCTCAACAATTACACTGGAGTCCAATCTGCTTTTCAGCCTTTCATGAATATTATGAAGCTCGGAAGGTATTCTATCGCTCGCAAAAATAATTTGTTTATTATTTGATACTATTTCATTGAAAATATGAAAAAATTCTATTGCGCTTTGTTCTTTTCCGGCCAGAAACTGAATATCATCTATGATGAATACATCCAGAGTTCTGTATATAATCCGGAATTGTCTGTCAGTTTTTGCGGATAACGAGTTCCGGTATTCATCAACAAAATCATTAGGATTAATATATTTTATTTTTAAGAAAGCGAATTTTTCGTGGTAATAATTGCCGATAGCCTGAATAAGATGCGTTTTTCCAGTTCCAATTCCGCCGAAAATATATAGTGGATTACATAATCCAAGATGTAAAAGCGCTTTTTGGGCTGCTTTATAAGCTGTTTTATTATCTTTTGTAATGACAAATCCATCAAAAGTAAATGTGTTATTTAACCCGGTGTTATCCTTATTTAATCCGGTGTTTTCCCCGGTACATTGCATCCCCGCAATGTTTTCCCGCGTTTCAGGGCTTATATTTGCTTTGATACTTTCATTTTCATCATATGTTTTTTCTTCAACTACTACATTCAGATTTTTCCCATATAATGAAAAAATTACTTCATCCAGTACACTTTTATACTGATAAATAATCCTTTCTCTGATAAAATTACCTTTTGTATTAAAATAAATGGCTGTTTCAGTTATTCTGCCTAAGCGAAAATCAGAAAACCATATATTGAATTCATCAACAGAAATTTTTTTTTTTATTTCGTCAATAATATTAAAAAATTCAGGTTTTTCACGCATCCCCCCCTCCCATTCGGAACTAATTCAGCCACTATTTTTTCTATAATTTGATTAGTGTTCCATAAAGTAAAGTCAGTGAATTTTCTCTTGAAATTTGCATAATATTTAAGTAAATGTGCATTCCCTAAATAAAAAAAATATTCACGAGGGTGTACCATCGGCATATTTTTACTTTTCAGTCTTTCACTTTTCAGATTATATCGGTAAATTTTAAATTGCGCAAATTTATTTTAACTTTTTGATTAAAGAAAAAAAATTTGACTCAATACGTAAATAATATTATAATTTCTTTGATGTAAAAAAGGCTGGTATTTATCCTTACTGTCCTCGTTACTATCTGCGCATTTTACGCCTTATTTTTTTGGGGGTCACCAAATGAAACGTACATATCAGCCAAGTACAATAAAACGAGCCAGAAAGTGTGGTTTTCGTAAAAGAATGAAAAGTCATTCCGGCCGTTTAATAATCAATGCACGACGCCGCAGGGGCCGCAACCGATTATCGGCCTCTGATGAAAAAAAGTAAACTGCCTGCATCAGATTATACACAGTTAGTTCAAAACGGGACGAAAATTTATTGTAACTCGCATCTTATTTTTTTTAAACCGTCTGCACACATAATAATTAAAGCGGCGGCAAAAAAATCTTTCGGCAATGCAGTCGAAAGAAATAAAGAAAAACGGCAATTACGGGAAATACTGCATTCTTTTACATATAAAAGGCCGTATTTTTTCCTTATAATTGCCTTACGTAATACAGATAAAACTTTTGAAGCAAAAAAAAAATTACTTTATACTCACTTATCGCCTGTTTTGCAGTAACATTATTTCAGTCCTGATATTTCTAATCCGGTTTTATCAGAATAATATCTCCACACTGCGGGGGCCTCAATGCAAATTTATCCCTACCTGCTCGGAATACACAATCCTTTCATTAAAAAAACACGGATTACTTTTAGGAAGTATAAAATCAATCCATCGATTACTTCGCTGTAATCCTTTTACCACACAACAAATAAATTATGAATAACAACAAAGAACCTTTACCCGATAAAACACGTCTTTTTCTCGCAATTATTCTTTCCGTAGGTGTTATGGCCGTCTGGATATTCTATCAAAACCGCCAGGTCAAAACCGCCAGAATCCCCCCCCCGGTGCAGCTATCAAAACCATCCGAAGAATTCACTCAAAAAGGCATTCCGGCTCCACCTAATACAAATACGATTAATCTTCAAATGACGCGCCAATCTACACAGATTTCTGCTCCACAGTCTTTACACCCGGAGCACATCAAATCTACACTTATTTTTCTTGAAAATGAAAACCTTAAAATTGTTATAAGCACTAAAAATGCCTGCATTGTTACTAACATAATAAAAACAAATCTATATAACAACATTCCTGATGTAGATCTGGAAAAACATTCCTATCCCGAATACACTTCCGGGCGTATTTTATTCTATGAAATAAATACGCTTTCTGAAAATAATGTATACTACAATATTATTTCTTCAAATAATTCTTCGGTTACACTTTTATCCTGTAACGAGCAATATCCGGCCGTACCTGTCAGTAAATTCTATTATCTTTCAAACTATACCCTCTTTCTTACTGTACACTTTCCCGGGCTGGAAAACCAGATAAAATATATATTGCTTAACGGTTCGGGCATGGGTAAAAAGTTAACTCTTGAACCGGATAAAACCGACGTTACTTATGTTTCCTATACCACAAAAGAAAAAAATCACTATAAAAACGGTCTTTTTTCCCAATCACTTTTCTCAAAAAACAAAAATTTATTAATCCACTCTGAACAAACGGATTGGCTCGCGCACGACAACCGCTATTTCGTTAAAATACTGCACCCCTTACGTCCTGCAGAAGCAGCGCATTTTTACCGCCATACTGCAGCTGATTCCGCCTTCCTTTTATCCGGATATCAATACACCGCACAAAATAACACGCAGTATCAATTTAAATTTTCTTTTTTACCCAAAAGCCGGCGCCTCTTCAGTGAATTCTGGACAGCTGAAAAAGTGCAGTATTTTTTAATTTTCCGGCAGAGTTCTTTATTCCACTGGCTTGCCAACACTATGTATACCATTATCATGTTTTTCAATAAATACATGAGTATGGGAATTTCCATCATTTTAATGACGTTTTTAATTAAACTCATTACTTTTCCTTTACATCAATCCAGTATGTCCTCAATGAAAAAAATGCAGGCTCTTGCGCCCAAAATAGAAGAAATAAAAATCAAACATAAAAATGATCCGAAAAAATTAAACGAAGAAACTATGGGACTATATAAAAAACATAAGATAAATCCTCTTGGCGGATGTTTGCCTATGCTTTTGCCCATTCCTATTTTTTTTGCGCTATATTCATTATTTCAAAACATGATCGAACTTAACGGAAAATCCTATTTATGGATTGCTGATCTTGCTTTACCCGATACCATTGCGACATTACCTTTTTCAGTTCCTATTCTTGGCAATGATCTCAATATACTTCCTATAATCATGACACTTGCCACTATTCTGCAATCAATGTTTACCCCACAGGGTACAACCGCGCAGAATTCACAGCAGGCTGTCATGATGAAGTATTTGTTCCCGATTATGTTTTTATTCATTTGCTGGAACATGCCCAGCGGCCTTGTTCTCTATTGGACAGCGCAAGCATTTTTTACTTTTGTTCACTCTTTTATAATGGTGAAAATCAAAAAATAAGGTTTATAAAAATTTATAGGAAAATTTAAGGAGAAATATATGCTGTATGTAGATTTTGAAGCTGACTCAGAAAAAGACGCAATCCAGCTTGCCCTTGATTCTCTTGGCTTAACTCTTGATGATGTAACCATCGAATCATTAAGCAAAGAAAAAAAAGGTATTTTCGGAATTGGTAAAAAGGAAAAGGCAAAAATCAGAGTTTTTTATAAGGAAAAACACAAAATTAACGACATTATTCAGACTATAAAAGATTTTATTTTACTCCTTGACCATACTGCGAAGTTTGAAATTCACAGTACAGAAGATAACAAATATATTGTTTCTGTAGAAAACCTTGATTCATCCCACCTGATAGGCAGAAATGGAAAAACAATGCAGGCCATCCAGAATATTGTTAATGGAATTCTTTCTAAAAATGATGATAAATTAAGTGTGCTTATTGATGTTGATAACTATCGGGAAAGACACCATAATTCAGTAATACAAGATGCGGTACAAAATGCGAAAAAAGTTCTGAAATTCAAAAAACCTTTATATCTGAAACCCTTAAACCCGTACGAACGAAGGCTGGTACACATAGAATTAAAAAAATTCCCCGGTATTGTCACCGAAAGTGAAGGTGAAGGAAAATTTAAAAAAATTAAAATATTTTTATCCTGATTTTTAATATATCGATTTTCTCTTTTTTTTTGTATTTGCATTCAGAATATGCATTCTGAATATCCAGACACTATAATTCAACTCGCCACCCCGAGATTTCCTTCGGCGATTCATATTATCCGTATATCCGGAAATCAATCTTATCCATTTATTACACAACATACAAAATTAATTTCCTTAAAACCCCGCCGGGCGTCTCTTACACTTTTTTTTTCACATACCGAAATTATAGATCAAATTCTTTGTATTTTTTTTTCGAAAAACCACTCATATACCGGAGAAAAAACAGTAGAGATATATTGTCATGGTTCATTATTGATCGTTGATGAAATATTAAAAGCCGGTTTACTGTTTGGACTTCGACTGGCAAAACCCGGTGAATTTACTTACCGGGCATATCTGAACGGTAAACTTACACTGGAACAGGCAGAATCTGTACACACATTAATCAAAAGTGAATCTGCAATTAATAAAAATTCTGCGTTATCTATACTCACACGACGCAGATCACTTTGTTTCACCGAATATAAAGAACGTATTAACTCTTTGCAAATGGTTTTAGAAAAAGTTATTTCCTTTCCGGATGAAAAATCAAATAAAAATAAAAACAGGCATTTCAATAGTAAATCCGATAATAAATTTTTTTCCTCAGCTTTAAAAACTTTGCGGTTTATACACACTCAATTAAAAAACAATCTGGAAAGTTTTAAAATCTTCAAAGATATTGAAAACGGAATAAAGGTGCATATTTTTGGCCCGCCTAATACTGGTAAATCCACATTGTTTAACCTGCTTATTCAAAAAGACAGAGCGCTTACTTCTCCTACTCCTGGTACTACACGTGATTATGTTAATGAAAAAATTTTTCTTAATTCTTTTCCTGTAATATTGTATGATACTGCCGGATTACACGATACCACACATACAATAGAAGCAGCCGGCATCCAAAAATCCATTGCCCTGCTGCAGGAAAGTGATATATCGTTAATACTGCTTGATTCGGTTAAATCCTTTACACTTTTTAAAAAATATCTTATATTGTTCAAAAATAAAAACGTTTTATTTTATATTACCAAATCCGATTTGCTTACAACCCCCAAAAAAAAATATATTCTTTCATACTTAAAGAATCATCATATTTCACCGCATAATTTTATTACCTGTACTCAACCGAATACTATTCAAAAAATTTCCAGAGATATTACCCGATTAATAAATAAAAAATTACAGTTCAATTCCCGTGATCCAAGTCTTCTTTCAGACCGCCAGTTTCTTATTGTACAGGATATAATCACTCTTTTACAAAGCAGTATTGATATGATACAGTCTAATCAGGAAATGATAATTCTTATTCAGACCCTTGATACAATCAGAAAATTGTTTTCGGATCTGACATGCGATAATAAGGATATTGATATTCTTGATGAAATATTCAGTTCGTTTTGTATTGGTAAATGACAACCTACTCCTGTGATTGTGTAATTATCGGCGCAGGTCATGCCGGCTGTGAAGCCGCGCTCGCCGCAGCAAACCTCGGATTATATACAATAATTCTCAATTTAAATTCAGAATTAATCGCGTCCATTTCATGCAATCCTTCTGTCGGAGGAATAGGAAAAAGCCATATTGTGAAAGAAATTGACGCATTAGGTGGATTCCAGGCACAAGTTACGGATATGTCTGCAATACAATATAAAGTATTGAATTATTCAAAAGGACCGGCAGTATGGGCTCTTCGTGCGCAAATAGATAAATATCTCTATAGCATGCAGTATAAAAAAATACTACAGTCAAATAAAAATATTTCTATTTTTCATGACTGTGCGCATGATTTAATTATTAAAAAAAATAAAATCCAAGCAATCATTACCGAACGCGGCAATATCATCAAATGTCAGAGCGCAGTAATCTGCACAGGTACTTTTTTAAACGGTAAAATTCATATTGGAAAATTTACATCAAATGATGGAAGACTTGGAGAAAAAAATTCTCCACATCTTTCGGGTATACTGAAAGCTTATGGACTGACACGTATCCGTCTGAAAACCGGCACCCCTGCACGTATAGATAAAAATTCAATAGATTTCTCCAAACTTGCAGCTGTTTCCGGAGATTCTCCGGATATGTTCTTTTCATGGAATACAAATACTGCGGTCAATAATTCTGTACCCTGCCATATCGCCTATACTACAAATAAAACAAAAAATATTATTATTAAACATAAAGCGGATTCACCTCTCTACAACGGCAGTATTTCCGGAATTGGTCCGCGGTATTGTCCCTCCATAGATGACAAAATCTTCAGGTTTGCGGATAAAGAACGGCACCAGCTTTTTCTTGAACCGGAAAGTCTTAATACAAATGAAATCTATGTAAACGGATTTTCTACCAGTATGCCGGAAAATGTTCAGCTTAAATTACTTCATAGCGTATCAGGTCTGGAAGATGCTGTTATTATCCGTCCCGCCTACGCAGTCGAATATGACTGTTTTAACCCTATTCAACTACACCATACGTTAGAATCCAAACTGATTAACAAACTCTTTTTTGCCGGTCAGATCAATGGGACGTCCGGATATGAAGAAGCTGCTGGTCAGGGAATTATCGCGGGAATAAACATGTACCGTGCAATACATAAAAAAGTTCCGTTCATTTTATCTCCTCAAGACAGCTATATCGGACTGATGATACATGATCTGACAACAAAGGGCATTACTGAACCATATAGAATGTTTACTGCCCGGGCAGAAAACCGTCTATATCTCAGAATGGATAATGCAGACGACCGGCTCTTTACATATAATTCCGGTCTGTATAGTAAAGCGCATATGAAACATCTTCGACAAAAATGTAAACAGGTTTCACAGCTTAATAAATTATTTTTTTCTTCCGATCTGGACAGGCACATACTCGCGGCTCTGAAAATAAATTCATTTAGTAACCGGAAAGTATCGTATATTTGCACCCGTACAGAGCTCAATATTAGCCAGTTACTTAAAGAATTACAGAAAATATTTTCGTACTCAAAAGCAGCCATTGCAACAACGGTTTTTAATTTCCGTTATGCAGGTTATATTAAAAAACAAAATCAATACACCAAATCTATTCATCTTAATCTTGATAATAAAATACCGGATGATATCAATTACTCTCTGATAGCGGGTTTAAAAAAAGAAGCCATTCAGGTGCTTGAAAAAAATAAAACACAAACCGGAACTATTAAAGATTTGTTTTTACTAAAAGGAGTTTCTTCATCTGATATAGAATTCATTTTTTATTATCTTAAACATGTTTACCGAAAATAACTATTCCCTCCTTCAAAAAGGATTTAGAAAACTCGCTCTTTCATACACTGATGAGCTTCTCGATAAAATTCAGTTATACTATACTTTTCTATACGAAGAAAACATCAAGTATAATATTACCGGCAAATTAAATCCTGAAATATTTATTATTAATCATCTTTTTGACTGCTGCAGCGGGATACATCATTTTCCACCCGGCAAAAAAATAATTGATCTCGGTTCCGGAGGCGGATTTCCCGGAATAATACTGGGTTTGTTTCGTTCTAATCCAATCACCTTAATTGACTCCAATAAAAAAAAAACCTCTTTTCTTCTCAACTTAATACAGAAACTTAATTTGCCTCATATCTCGATAGTTACTAAAAATATTAATGAATATTCCACGCCTCATGACATTATCACCTGTCGGGCATTTGGAGATATACAAAAAATTAAACGTATTTCCAGACGCTGCGCTCATAATAACTGTAAATATATATTATACAAGGGCCGTAAATTCAGGATACTGCCTGAATTGAACCAGGCAAAAATAGTAACGTATGATATAATTCCTTTATCAATTCCTTTTTTATCAGGTGAGAGAAATCTGGTAGTTTTTTAAATTTCTTTTTATTTATATGAATAAAGTTATTGTAATTGCAAACCAAAAAGGCGGTGTAGGTAAAACCACAACTGTTATTAATCTTACCCATGCATTGGCTTTAAAAGAGAAAAAAATTCTTATCATCGATATGGATCCGCAGGGTAATGCCGGCGTATGCTTTAATATTGATATACGTTCCTGTAAAACAATATACGATGCGCTGATTAATGAATTATCATTATCGGAAATTATTCTTCATACAGATTTTTCCAATATTGATTTCGTTCCCTCAAACGATGCACTCTCCGGAGCGCAAATAGAACTTGTTAACGTAATAGCCCGTGAGCAGGTTTTAAAAAACATTTTACAGCCATACATTGAAAAATACGATTACATTTTTATTGATACTCCGCCATCTCTCTGTTTACTTACTATCAATGCCTTTACCGCAGCTCACTCAATCCTCATTCCCATACAGTGTGAATATTTAGCACTCGAAGGAATTGCACAATTATTAAAAACAATTAAACTCGTAAAACATTCATTAAATCCGGACCTTTCAATCGAAGGCGTCTGTCTGACGATGTATGATACCCGTACTAATTTATCCAAAGAAGTAATGGAAAATGTAGTGGGTCACTTCAAAGAAAAAACATATAAAACAATAATACCGCGTAATATTAAATTAAGCGAAGCCCCCTCATTCGGAAAACCCATTACTACATATTCTCCGGAAAGTCCCGGAGCAGTTGCATATAAAAAATTAGCAGAAGAGTTCATAATAAAAAATATAACTGTTCAGCAATAAAAATTAGTATATGAAAAATACAAAACGATTAGGAAAAGGGCTTTCTGCATTACTAGGAGAAAACCAGGATTTTTCCCAAAGCAATAAAAACAGTATCGAATCAATACATATAGATTCCATTTTTCCAAACCCCAAACAGCCGCGTAATATCTTTGACAAAGAAAAATTAAATGAACTAGCCCAGTCAATAAAACAAGTTGGCATTATTGAACCGGTCCTTGTGTATAAAGACAATAATAAATATATTTTAATTGCCGGAGAAAGAAGATGGCGGGCAGCAAAAATTTCCGGTTATTCACACATACCTGCCATTGTCAAATCGGTTGATTCTATTGAAAATAATGTATTTGAATTAATGCTGATTGAAAATATTCAAAGAGAAGATTTAACTCCGATTGAAGAAGCTGTTTGTTTATCTCAAATTCTGGAAACTAAAAAATTAACCCATGAGCAGCTCGCACAGATTATCGGAAAAAGCAGATCTCACGTTACCAATTCACTGCGTATTTTAAAACTTCCTGCGGAAATTCAAAATGCAATTAACAATAAAACAATAAGCACCGGTCATGCCAAAATACTGGCCGGCTTGGATAGTACGGAACAAATGTCCGCTTTTAAAAAACTTCTGAATGAAAAATCTTCTGTACATGCCTTTCACGCGGATAATAAAGCCGCTTCTGATGTTCCACGTGGAACATTAAAAAACCCGGACATAGCCGGCAATTCAAAAAAGTCATCAATTATTAAAATAAAAGAAAATATACTTGAATTGGAAAACGCATTACAGGAAAAATTCAAAACCAAGGTACTTATTAAGGTGTCCAATAAATATTCCGGCGTAGTACAGTTTTCAGTATATAATGCTCAGGATTTAGACATCTTATACCACAAATTAATAAGGTAAAGTTTAGATTCTTTATCATTGACATCTACGCTAAAAACGTAGATAAATTTGTGTAATAAAGTTTTTTTTTTTTATTAGTTTCTGGCTTCTGTGCGCTGTCTTCTGGTGTCTACCGACGAAGACAGGCGACCGCTCCGGTTTTGCCGGCACAGGAGAAGTCTTTTTATAAATCTATAACAACTTGAATATGAGGAGTTTTCCCTAAAGAAGATAAAATTATTTTCTTCGTTGTTTTTGTAATTTCTTTTACCAGTTTTTCGCAGGAAATTTTTTGATTGTTATTATGACCTGCTGTTTTATTATTAATATGATTGTTAATATAGTTAATAATATTTTTTTTAACTGGTTCCATTGATTTTACTTCACTAATTCCATAGTCTAATATTGAGATATTTTTCATATGTCCAGAAAGATGCACGATATGAATTGTGCATACGCCATGCGCTGAAAGAAGTTTCCGTTCTGAAATAACATTATTAGTGAGATAATTATTTTTTTTATTTTCTATTAACACATCAGATAAATTCAATTTTTGACTTATATACACAGAATTTTCTTTTACTTCAAGTATAGATCCATTTTCAAGAAGCATACATTGATTAGGAGGAATATTATTTCGTATAGCGATATTTTTATTAGCAATCATCATACTAATATCTCCATGAACAGGGAGATAATATTTTGGTTTTAATAGAGAAAGAAAATATTTAATCTCTTCTTTTTGTGCATGCCCTGTCGCATGAATGGAAAGATCATTATTAGTATAGACAGAAACTTTGGTTTTTTTTAATTTATTTATTACACTGTGTACCAGTTGTTCATTGCCGGGAATAACAGATGACGAAAATAGTATAGTGTCAGTATCTTTAATAGAAATTTTTGGGTGTGTTTTATTTGCAAGTTTAGTTATACCTGCTGCTTCTTCTCCCTGAGTACCGGTAGTAATAATAATAAGTTTATTATCTTCATAATTTTTAATTGATGAAAACGGAATAAAAATATCTGTATTTTTCTCGATTACGTCTAATTCCTGGCTGTATTCAATATTTTTTACTAAAGATCGGCCCAATAATACTACTTTTTTTTTTAATATTACCGCTATCTGCAGTATTAATTTAACTCGATTAATTTGCGAAGCAAAGGTTGTGATTATTATTCTGCCGTTTGCCTGAATAAAAATATTTTGTATATTTTCAATTATGTTGCTTTCAGAAAGGGAATTTCCATTAGAAGCAGCATTTGTAGAATCACCAAAAAGCATGAAAACTCCCTGTTTACCGAGAGTTTTAAAAGTTTTGAGGTCAATACTGGATTCAAATAAAGGTTTAGAATCTATTTTATAATCTCCGGAGAAAACCAGATGTTTATTATAGATTTTAATATGAAACGCCACAGAATCAATAATACTGTGATTGACATATACGGGAGTACAAAAAAAATCACCGAGTTGGAATAATTTTAATGGTTCAATAAGTGTAATATTTGGAGAAATGGCATACTGAGAACAAATGTCAAAAATTAATTTTGCAGTAAAAGCAGTGCAGAAAATCGGTACAGATAATTGTTGTAAAAGAAAAGGAATGCCTCCGATATGATCAAGATGGCCATGGGTGATTAATAAAGAAATTTTTTTGGAAGCTTTCTGAATTAGATAAGAAAAGTCATTTATGGTAAAATCTATTCCATAGTTAGTAACAGAAGAAAATTTTAAACCGCAATCAATAATCAAAATATCGTTTGTAGTCTCAATAAAAAGACAATTTTTGCCAAATTCTTCAAAACCACCTAAGGGAATAATTTTAAAAGTTTTAGTAGCTTTAGACATGTAAGTATTATAACATATTAAAGAAAAGACGTTATATTTATTATTACTATTATAAAAAAAAAATTCAAAAAATGCAAAAATAGTACGAATGAAACGTAGTATTTGTGAAAAATAAAAATGGAAAAAAATCATTGAGGGAAAAAAATGAGTGCAAAACACTGGGCGGAATATACTGCAGAAATAATAATAAAAAAAAATCCTGAAAAAGCGGAATATGTGCTTGCTGCTGGAATTACACCATCCGGTACAGTGCATATTGGAAATTTCAGAGAATTAATTACCGTGGAAATGGTGGGAAGGGCGTTAAAAAAATTGGGAAAAAAGGTAAAAATAATTTTTTCCTGGGATGATTATGATGTATTCAGAAAAGTACCTGCGGACAAACCTAAAGTAAAAGAATTAACAGAAGAACTGGGAAAGCCAATAAGTGAAGTTTTTGATCCACATGATAAAACGAATTCGTATGCAAGATATAATGAAAGTGTTTTCGAAGAAGAAATAAAATACTTAAAAATAACACCGGAAATAAAATATCAGAGTGAAAATTATAAAAACCTGAAATATAATAAATATATAAAACTAGTATTAGAAAAAAGACAGGAAATAACTGCAATATTAAATAAACATCGTAAAGAAAAATTGCCGGAGAATTGGCTGCCTTTTTGTATATACTGCAGTAAATGTAGAAAAAGTTATAATGAAATGACTTTTTTGCATAAGAATGAAAATGTATTAAAATATGAATGCAATAACTGCGGAAATAGTGAGGAAATTAATGTTGATAACAGTCCGAATATTAAATTATTGTGGAGAATAGACTGGCCAATGCGATGGACATATGAAAAAGTAGATTTTGAACCTGGTGGTAAGGATCATTCCAGTGATGGCGGATCATATGATACCGCAAAAGAAATAGCTGAAAAAATATTCAATTATTCATCGCCCGTATATCTGATGTATGATTTTATTTCAATAAAAGGTAAAGGAGGTAAAATATCCTCTTCATCCGGAAATGTAATCGCATTAAATGAAGTATTAGAAATTTATGAACCGGAAGTAATAAAATTTTTATTTGCATTGCATAAAAATAATACAGAATTTGCAATTAGTTTTGATCTGGATATGATTAAAATATACGAAGATTACGACAGAATAGAACGTCAGTATTACGGGAAAGAAGAATGCGGTGAAAAAAAAAAAGCAATGCATGCATGGATTTATGAACTAAGCAGTATTACTGAAAATGTACCTTCTGTAATGGTTATGCAGCCGGCAATGCGGCATTTATGTAACATTAATCAAATATATGATTACAACGAAAATAAAGTAAAAAAGTATTATGGATATGCAAAACTCGATGAATTAAGTAAAGCCAGATTGGAAAGAAGAATGGTGTGTGCAGTAAATTGGCTTAAAAAATATGCTCCGGAAGAATTTGTTTTTAAAATAAATGAAAAAAATAAAAAAATCAATATGGAACAAAATTATGCGCAGGCTGTAGATGAACTAAAAGAATTTTTTAAAAATGAAAAAAATATAAAGGACATGACAGAAAATAAAATAACAGAAAAATTATATGCGTTGATCGGGCAACATCAATTAGACAGTAAAACTTTTTATGCTTTATTATATCAAAAGTTGATTAATAAAGATCATGGTCCTAAATTAGCAGGTTTTCTATTGCATATTCCTGTAGAAAACCTGTTAATGCTGCTTAATAACTGAAGAGGGGAACGTAGATTGAAAAGTGGATTAACCAAAAAAAAAAAAATGTAATAATCATTTACGCTCTATAAGTGCGGTTAATAAATGTATTATTTCAGATTTGGTTTTTAGCTGCATAAGTTCTGTACGATGAACTGAAACATTGGGAAAGCCGGAAATATATGATGATAAAAATTTTCTGAAACTATATACTGCTTTTGTTTCAGAAATATTTTGAATATGCAAAATAAAATGTTCCAAAGCACATGCGGCTTTTTCAGAAAGACTGATTGTTGAAAAAGGGAGATTGGATAGAAAGCATTTAATTTCCTGAAACAGCCAGGGATTACCTATGGCGCCGCGCGCAATCATTAATCCATCTGCCGGAGTGTTACGTATGACATTTTTTGCATCCTGAATAGAAAGAATACCGCCATTTATAATAATAGGAACAAAAATACCCGCAGACTTAATTTTTTCTATCCATTGCCATTGAGGAGTTCCGGCCATTTTTTGACTACGTGTCCGGCAATGAACGGTGATTGCCTGAACGCCGCAATCCTGAAGAATTTTTGAAACTTCTATTATGTTTATATTATTTTCATCCCAACCCAGACGTGTTTTGACTGTGACAGGAACAGATACCGATCGGCAAATAGAAGAAACAATTTCCTGAAAATGTTGTATATTGCGAAGTAAACCGGCACCTGCGCCGCGGTGAGAAATTTTCTTGACCCAGCAACCTGCATTGATGTCAATCAGATCCGGATTATAAGATGCGGCAATTTTTGCCGCCTCAGTCATAGAATGTAAATCCTGACCATAGATTTGAATACCAAATGGTCTTTCATGTGCATAGAAAATAAGCTTGGAATATGCTTTTTTACAATTTCTGATTAATGCATCAGAATTAATAAATTCAGAATATACGACATCGGCTCCGAATTTTCTCGAAATATTCCGGCATGCATAATTGGTTATTTCTTCCATTGGGGCGAGAAAAAGCGGAACTTTACGTGGAATATCTGCTGTTTGAGAAAAAATTTCAGGTAAAACAGATTGCAAAATAAAATTAAAGTATACCTTTAGTGGAGGGGAGATAATCACAATGAATTCGGATAGCCTGTTGCAGCGCTTTAGCAACACATTTAAACGCGCTTTCAATCATGTGATGATTATTTCGGCCTTTAATTTCAAGAAATAAATTAATTCCGGCGGAAAAGCATAAACTTTGAAAAAAGTGCTGTACTAATTCAGTAGGTAAATCGCCGACTTTTTCACGGTCAAAATGAGCAGAAAAAATTAATTCCGGCCGACCGCTGAAATCAAGTGCACAACGGCTGATACTTTCATCCATCGGGAGAAAGAAGCCAAAGCGCTGTATGCCTGATTTATTTCCCAGAGCTTGTTTAAATGCTTCGCCGAGTACTATGGCGCAGTCTTCAACAGTATGATGTTCGTCAATATGAAGATCTCCCTTAACGGTTATGTGACAGTCAACACCGGAGTGTTTGATTAATTGTTCAAGCATGTGGTCAAAAAACGATAAACCTGTCCTGACTAAGGCTTTCCCGACACCCTCAAGGGTTAAAGAAACACTGACTGAAGTTTCATTAGAGGTACGATGTACTACAGCAGATCTTTTAGGAAAAAGGATTTCAGCAGCCGCTGTTTTCCAGTTTGTCAGGTGAGAGGATAAAGTAATGGTTTTAAAATTACAGAGAGATGCGCTTTTTAGTAAATTAACCTGGCGGGTGATAATAAATGAACATGTATTATTATGAGTAATTTCTTTGATGGTAAAAAATTTGTTATAAGATGTTATTTTAAGAGATGGTAAATCGAGAAATAAAAAAGATAAATTTTCATTTTTTATAATCTGAAAAATAAAACGGGAATCTTTTGAATCTGAAAAAGTAAGGGTTTTAAGAAAAACACAAAAAAACCAGGATATATTGCATAATTGTGTAATAGGAAAGATGCTATGCGGTTTAAAAAAATATTGTGAATTATTCTGATAAAACAAATCGTCAAAAGTGGTAAAAATGAAATTAGATGATGATACGTTTTGAAAGAATTTAAGTGAAGAAAGCGTAGTGCCGGGTTTCATTATTTATGTGTAATTAAAAGGCAAAATTAGTTAAAATAAACATGTTTTGACAGAAATCAAATGTCATAATAATCTTACATATGAGTAAATTCAATTGTAACATAAAAGCGGATAAAATAAAATGGAAAAAATAACTGATACCATACTATTACCTGAGACGCTCAAAGTATCTGAGATACAACAGATATTAGAAGAAGTAAAAACAAAAATACCAATTAAAGAAAATATAAAAATAGATTTTCAACAATTACAGAATTTTGATGCATCCGGAATGCAATTGATATTATTACTTAAAAAAATGAAAGACAAAAAAATTAAAATAGAATTTATAAATTTTAGCGAAAACATACACAAAAAATTATTATTTTATGGATATGAAAATTAATATACAAAAAAGAGATTTAAAAAATTATAACAAATAAAGGTATTCAAATGGCAGATAGTTTTTCTCAGTTTTTAAAAATATTTCAGACAGAAGCCGCGGAAAATGTAATACTTCTGGAAGAAAATATACTACTTCTGGAAGAAAATCCGAATGATTATGAAATTATGAATATAATATTCCGTGCAGCACATACAATAAAAGGAAGCGCCGGGTTAGTAGGACAAAAAGATATTCAGGAATTTATGCATGCAGTAGAAGATTTACTGGATAAACTGCGGAATAAAGAATTAGCCGTATCAGATGCAATAATCGATACAATATTAAAATCAATTGATATTGTAAAAAAAATGCTGCAAAATCTAAAAAATAACCTTTCCGCAACTGACAATGTAGATTATTCCAACATATACGATACATTAAAAAAGCATGTATCAAATGAAATTACACAGATTATATCGGAAGAAACACGGACATTATCTGTCGTAAATACACATATCGCAGCGGAACACATTTATATTATTCAGTGTAAATTTATTCCGAATATTCTCGAACAGGGGATTGACCCTTTGATGTTTTTGAGGGATTTGTCAGAAATGGGCAAATTTATTAAAATTCATATTAATTGTAATGACATTCCTGAAATTGAAAAATATGAAAATGATAAAATATATTTATCCTGGAATGTTCTTTTTTTGTCAGCCAAAACACTTGCTGAAATCAGGGATGTGTTTTTATTTGTAATGGATGAAAATAAAATACTAATTCAGGATATAACTGAATTTATAAAGCATAATGACGGAGAAAAATTATCGGAGTTTTCATTCGGTGGGCTGGATATACTTCTTATTATGGATGAATATACTGAAAAAACTAAAACTGATATTAATATAAATAAAAAAAATTACAAAAAAGAAAACTCCGGTAATAATAATATACAAGTAAAAATAGACCAGGAAAAAAATCAGATTAATAATGCAGGATCTGCTGAAGAAAAAAGTTCACATGTATCTCAAATAGCCGAAGAAACATTTGTAAAAGTTCCTACACAAAAATTGGATTTATTATTAAATACCGTAAGTGAATTAGTAATTTCTCAATCACAAATTACTCAAACCGTTGAACAAATGTCCGGTAGGCATGTTGATCGTTTAAGAGAACTCGCCTCTTTGATTGATAAACATTCAAGAAGTCTGCAGGAACAAACCATGAGCCTGCGGATGATTAACCTTGGTCCTACATTTCAACAGTTTCGAAGAATGATACGGGATACCGCGCAGGCAAACAATAAAAAGGTACGGCTCGTTATCAGCGGAGAAGAAACTGAACTGGATAAAAATATTATTACACGGATAAATGATCCATTAAAACACATGATACGTAATTCCATTGATCATGGAATTGAATTGCCTGAAATCCGAAGAAAAGCCGGAAAAGACGAAACAGGGGTTATCAGTTTAGATGCATATTACGAAGAAGGCAGTGTGGTCATTGTGGTAAAAGATGATGGAGCTGGGTTAAACCGGGAAAAAATAGAACAAAAAATTATAGAAAAACAATTGGCAGAAAATACAAAAGATTTAAGTGATTCAGAAATATTTAAATTTATTTTTATGCCTGGTTTTTCCACTGCAGACAAAGTGACTGCAATTTCAGGACGTGGTGTCGGCATGGATGTGGTGCTGACTAATATTAAAGAATTAAACGGAGTAGTGGATATTCAAAGTAAACTTTATGAAGGTTCAACATTTTTTTTGAAACTACCGTTAACTCTTGCCATAATAGACGGAATGCTTCTCACTGTTAAAGAACATGTTTTCATTTTACCGCTTTTATCAATAGAAGAATCCTTTAAACCTGCGGGGAATTTAATTCAATATGTACAGGGTAATATGTGTGTATTTTTCAGAGGGGAATATATCAGAATAATCGTTCTGGCTGAGCTTTTTGGAATTTCAGGAGCACACACGGATCCTTCAAAAGGACTTCTGGTTGTGGTTAAAACGGCGGGAATACAGTACGCGATACTTGTTGATAATCTACTGGCGCATCAGCAAATTGTTTTAAAACCTTTAAAAGTAAATATTAAAGGTATCTCAAGTGCGACTATTCTCGGTGATGGCAGAGTTGCATTAGTTTTAGATCTTAATGGTATATACAATTATACCTGAAAGTTCCAGTACGCTATGGAAAATTATCGTTTAACGGATCAGGAATTCGGTAATATAAAAAAAATTGTATATGAATATGCGGGTATAAATCTTACTGACGTCAAAAGACAGCTTGTTATCACCAGATTATCAAAACGGCTGAGAGAATTACAATTGTCCTCTTTTACTGAATATCTTAATTATATAAATTTTAAAGATCCGCAAAAAATTGAATTTACAGAAATGATAAACAGAATATCAACAAATCTCACATATTTTTTTCGTGAGGAAATTCATTTTGAGTTTTGTCATCAGTACGTTTTCCCGGATATAAAAGATAAAATAAAAATTTGGTGCGCCGCCGCATCAACAGGAGAAGAACCTTATTCAATTAGTATCAGCGTATTGGAATATAATAAAAAAAATAAAAAAAAATTAAATGCGGAAATATTAGCATCTGACATTTCAACGTCTGTTCTTCAAACTGCGCAAAAAGGCATTTATACAGAAGAAGCCATATCAAAAATTTCTTCAGAAATCAAAAAAACATATTTTTTAAAAGGGTATGATACAAACGAGGGATTGGTGGCGGTTAAACCTGTGGTAAAGACAAATATTAATTTTAAAAATATAAATGTGCTACACAGCGTGAATAATTCAGAAAAATTTGATTTGATTTTTCTTCGGAATATTTTAATTTATTTTGATCAGAAAACCAAAAAAGATGTAATAAATAATATGCAAAATGTATTGAAAAAAGGAGGCTATTTAATAATGGGCGTCACTGATTCTGTAATGAGTTTGACCAATGAAATGAAAAATTGCGGAAACAGTATTTATAAGAATATTTAATATTGAATATTAAAATTATTGTTTTTGCTTTTATTCTCGTATTAATATTACGGGCTTTTATTTTTACCACCTATAAAATCAGTTCACGATCCATGTATCCGGTACTGCAGGCTGAAGATCAGATTATTGCGGTTAATAAAAATTTTGTTTTTTTTAACAATGCATTAAGTAATATTATTTTGTTCAATAATCCATACGATAATAAGCAAGTGTTAATAAAAAGGGTCGTACAAATAGTTAAAAAAACATCCCATGATCAAAAAGAGGAAATATTTTTTGAAATGAGAGGAGATAATACCTCTCATAGTATAGATTCAACATCTTACGGTCTGATAAGTGAAAAACAATGTATTGGAAAAGCAATATTTATTTTTTATCCTTTCGCCCGGTTTGGGCCAGTTAAATGAATACGATTCGTCGTTCAAGCGTAGAAATAGTATTAAAATTTTTATTTCTGATCGGGTTAATCCGTTTAGGATATCTTACCCTGTATTATACATCACCGTTTCCCGGAGGGATTCCCCCCCCGCCGGCCAGAGGAATAATTCAAAGTTTTGACAATGTAGTTTTGGCTGAATCTCAGACTGCCTGGAATGTATATTTAAATACCAGGAAAATAATTTCAAGTAACGTTATAAATGAGTTGAAAATAATCTTAAATATTTCACCGGAAATTCTGAATACTTTACAGGATAAACCCGGAGTTCATTTACTAAAAAGATATATTGATAATAAAACAGCAGAAAAATTGCGAAACTTAAATGTAAAATCAATATTACTTGAAGCGGTAAATGAACGTATTTACAATGAGGGCAGTACACTCGCGCATGTTATCGGATTTACCGGAACTGATGGAAACGGGCTTACCGGTCTGGAATTAAATTTAAATTCATTACTTGCATCTCATCATGAAGAAAGTAATAAAATAAATGTAGTGTTGACAATTAACTTAAAAATTCAAAAAGAAACAGAAAAAGAATTATCAAATGCAGTCAGAGAAAATAATGCGCAATCCGGAATAGTAATTGTGCAAAAAACTCATTCTTCTGAAATAATTACATTTGCAGTATATCCTTCATATAATCCGGCGCAGTATGAAAAATTACACCCCGTACAATTAATTAACCCTGCAGTATCGCATCTTTTCGAGCCTGGCTCCATTTTTAAAGCATTCATTTCTGCTTTACTGCTTGAAAGAGGGTTGATAAAAATTAACAAACCGTATTATAACTGCACCGGCAGTATAATCCTCACGAATGGAGAAGTGATAAGATGCGCAAAGGCGCATGGGAGAGTCAGCCTGGCTGATATAATAAAATTTTCATGTAATTCCGGAATGATTCAAGCGGCAGAAAAACTTGCTGCACAGGATATATATGATTTTTTAGTAAATTTAAATTTTGGAGAGAAAACAGGGATTATTTTACCAGGAGAAGAAAAGGGAATACTGCGTAAACCTGCGGATTGGGGAGTGCGCACAAAGGCAGTTATAACTATCGGACATGGTGTGGCGGTAACACCTGTTCAGTTAATCACCGCTTTCAGTGCGCTGATGAATGGCGGTGTATATATAAACCCTTCAATGGTTCATCACATAATGAAATGTGATCAAACTGCAGGCCGGACAAACTTTATAAAACAAAATTTTGTCAGGAAAGTTATTGAAAAAAATACTTCAGAGAGTCTACGGACTTTATTGACTTACGGTACTGTACAGGGAAGTACAGGGTACAGAGCACGCGAAACCGGTTTTGTCAGTGCCGGAAAAACAAGTACCGCACAAAAACCAAATCTGGAAATCGGCGGATATTATACAAACAGATTTAATGCGATGTTCATTGGTGTTTTTCCGCCGGAAGATCCCGAATTTACCATACTGGTGATATTAACAAGCCCACAGGAAAATTACTATGGCGGAACATCTGCCGCCCCTGTATATGCTTCACTTTTACCAATAATTGCAAAGGAATTTAATCTGGTACATTCCCCGAAAACCATATATCTCAAAAATGAAATAATGAAGAGTTATTTTTCCGGGAAAGAAAAAACTGTAGAAAAAAATATTATCCCTGATTTTACAGGATTATCACTTCGGGATGCGTTAAAAAAATATTCACAATTTAAAAAAATTAATAATCTGGAAAAACATACGTATCCGGTAAAAATTGCAGGTAATGGCTATGTTTTTTCTCAGGAGCCGCAAGCCGGTGAAATAATGAAAAACGAAACTGAAATTAAATTAATATTAAAAATGCCGTAAAAACGGCAAATAAATCAACGGTATGAATGAGGAGAATTGTTATAAGTCTGGTTATGATATTGTTGTTGATAAGACAGAAGACGGAGAATTTCTTTTATTTTTAACAACAGGAAACGAAAGAACATGCTTATCCAGTAAATATTCCCCGTCAAAGGAAGCGGATCGAATTCTTGAAGAATATAAAAATACAGAGTCTGATGTAGTAATAATTTTCGGATGCGGAAATTGTGCCTTGATTGAAAAAGGATATGTTTTTTTCAAAAAAAAAAAAATTATCATTATTGAAAAAGAAAAAGAAATTATAGAATGCGT
>Ga0180007_10000935_pt1 | contig 43169 bp, 31 predicted proteins | sample MM_PC_MetaG_FD_121122 | JGI IMG/M metagenome (GOLD analysis project Ga0180007, IMG submission 121122) | Groundwater microbial communities from the Aspo Hard Rock Laboratory (HRL) deep subsurface site, Sweden - MM_PC_MetaG | ecosystem: Environmental > Aquatic > Deep subsurface > Groundwater... | reverse complement strand
TCAAGTTTTATTAAATTGAAAGTGCTATCGGTTATAAAAAGATTACCAATAAAACCGGGGTTGGATTTGTAATCAGGCTCAAATTGAATTTGGAAAACGTGTTTGTTATCAATTGCCAATGTATCTTTAATGAAATAATAATAATAGTCCAAAGCATTCTCAGCAATTGGGCTCACAAGTTCTCTTCCAAAAAACTTAATATCATCGGAATAAAAATTTTGAATTACTCGTCCACCGGTTAACATATTAATTGAGGATGGAAAATTGGCACTTTGTTTTTGAGCTGTAATTTCTTCTTTATAATTGTTGGATTTTTGGAAATAACCCACACTTTCGTTTTCTAAAATGCCAGTTATCTTTAACTCTGCAGTATCTTTAACTCCAAGACCAATTCCAACGCTGTTTGAATTTGCCGAAATATCTTGCGTTGATTTAATAACGCCCTTTGTATAAGCATTAAATTTATATGAACTTAATTTACTATTTCTTTTGTTTTTGGTTGCAATGGTTTTTCTAATTACGGCATTTGCTGGATTTTCTTTTGGAAGCACGGTTATTTCATCCAACTTTAGTGAAGTGCGATTTAGCTTAAAGTTAATAGGAATATCCATATTTACATTTAATGAAATTGTATCTGATTGATATCCAATATATGAAGCAAGTAGTTTGTATTCTCCCTTTTCTAATCGCAGTAAATATTTTCCACTACCATTTGCGGAAGTGCCAAGCGATGTGTTAAGAACTTGTATGTTTGCATATTCCAAAGGGCGCTTATTTATTCTATCAGTTATGGTTCCTTCAACTGTATATTGTTGAGCAAAAAGTAAAATTGGAGTTAAGATTATGAAAAGCGTAGTAATTAGTTGCATATTTTTCTGTCTTTATATTTTAACTATTGAAGAATTTTTATTAGTAAATTGAAATAAATTAGTAGTGGAATATAAAAAAAGTCCCAATAAAAATTGGGACTATTAAATGCTTCCATTATCGAGGAAAAAATGGAAGGTGTTATGAGCAAATATTATTCAAACCAAGAAACTATTTCAAATCCATCGGTTAAAGGAAAATGTGGTGGTGAAGCAACCATAAAGCGTTCATCATATTTTAATTTTAAATGGAAGCCGTTAGTTAATGAGGTTCCACTATAAAGTCCAAAACTTTGATTTTGATAGCCAATAATTCCACCAGCTATATATAAATCTCCTCCATTTGGGAAAGTGTTTAGGTTTTCTACAGACAAACCACCTTTGGAAGCCAAAATGGAAGCATGAATATTTACATCGTGATAATTGGCGGGTAAATCGGAAATGAAAACATTATTTCCAGAAACTATTCCCAGCATATCTGTGCAAGTTGGGTCTTCTATAGGATCTGTTCTATAAACTAAATCATCTTCTATATAAACATTCCCACTGCCAATACCAGAACTGATACCAACGCCAATTGTGTATTTACCATTTACTGTGCCAGAAACGTATAAATTTCCTTTGGGATTCCAGACAACTCCATTTGGAGCAAATGTAGACATTGGCTCTGTAACAGCTGCTGACCAGACTCCAGATCCGCTTGGTGATGTGCTATGTGTAACTGTGGCATCGCTGTTGAAAATCAATCTAACATCTTGTGGACCAGCGGGATATAATTTTCCTCCAGTTGCTGCGGCAGATGGAATTCCTGTTGTATCAAATTCGAAAGGAACATCAACACCGCTTTCATATCCACCATAAAATTTGGGGTCTTTAGGGGCAAACATTTTGAGCCCAAGTTTAGTTGTTGCTTTTCCCATAAAAACTGGACTGCCAACGGTAGTGAGTTTACCATTTGTATGAAATGGACCCCAAATAGTATCACCGGTTACAAATTTATCAGCACCACCAAATAGATTCATGTAATAGGCAAATTTTGCAAAATTACTGGGTTTAAATCTAATTTTTACTTCTTTAGAAACATCGTTATAAGTTCCAGTACACGTTAGCAACTTTTCGTCACCCACATCAGTAACTACAACACTAATTTTACCTTCATTAAAATCAATATCATCAAATCCTTCATCCCAGCTACCGTCAAAAAAGATAGCGTTTGCAGCCAAATTTGCAGCACTAACAGCAATATTGTGAGCTCTGGTTTCAGAATAGTAAACTGTTAAATTATCAACAGAATTGGTAGCCAACCAATTAAATTTGCTTCCTAAAACCAGAAAGAGAACACTAAAAGACAAAACCAACAATATTGCACCTTTCCCACCCATCTCAAACTCTCCTACCTATTTCCTAAATTTCTGGCGGCTAATCTAATTTGTCGCCAAAATACTCGTTTATATTGTTCATCATACGCAGCAACATCTTCTAAAGCCAAATCAATTTGCATGGATTGTATTTCTCCAGGAACAGAAATTGGAAACGGAATTTCGGCTCCAAAAGTATCAAAAAATTTAAATTTAAATTCAGTTACACCCATATTTGAGCCAAGATTTGCACCGCTGTTTTCTCGTCTATATAACATTCTATCTCGTGGATTAGGAGTAGCAGCAAGTTCCGATGCTGGTCCTAGAAAATAACTCAATGTATCAACAATTCCATCTCCATTTGGATGTGCCACTGTTGGAACATCTGTTAAATAAGATATACTGTTTGAATCTACCGCAATAATTGCCCTAGCTGGATTTGGTAAAGCTTGCCAGTCAGCACAATATCCAATTTTTCGTAAATCAAACTCAAGGAGAGAAACAACTTCTACTAAGTTTTTTTGAATAATTAGATCGGCATTATATTGAAAAGAGTTAGCAACAGCTGCATCGTTTAAACGCAATAGAATCATCAGAAGTATTCCGCCAATCATTATAGAGCCTAATATGTCAATTAAAGTACTATATCCCATTTTGATTACCTATAAAAGAAGTAGCTATAAATTGTTTCCATCTTAATTGTGTCGGAACTTGATTCAGTTGTAATAAAAAGTTGCATTTTCTTATGCCAAGTTTTGGCAACAGAATAACCATCAAGATTTGCGGGATTAACAAAATTGACGTTACATTCAATTTTATAAACAGCCGAAGGCATTGAAGAATCAATCTTAACTAGACCATCATAATCATCAAAATCATCAAAATAAGGATAAACCTCCCCAGCATCTGGTCCTATTTCAGAAAGGTCAGATATTAATAATATTGTTCCACTATCAGATTGTTCATCAAATTGTTTTCCTGTTGCTTCTTCCATCATTGAGGTAGCTAATGAAATTCCTAGAACACCAAATTTAGATTCCATAAGAACATCATCAGTTGTAAGAAAATTTGTAGTAACTCTTAATATTACCATTGAAAGAAGAACAACCGCGGCAAGAGTAATCATCATTTGTCCAGTATTCATAGCAAAATCTCTAAGATTTAAATTATAAATAGTACAATTATCATGCTATAATATTTTACTCATATTTATATAAAATATTATAAATAAATAAGATGGTGGTAATTATTACAGTATTAAATTAAAGAGAAAAGTAATAATTACCAATAAAATTATTCATACCAAGAAACTACTTCAAAGTTTTTAGTGTGTGGAAAATAAGGGGGTACAGATTTCAAAAATCTTTCGTCAAAATGGTGGACAAATTTATAACCTTTATAAGGATTACTGCCCGAATACCGAGCGGTTACACGTATTCCATTAGCAATTAGTCCACCAGTAATAATCCATCTATTTAAAGTTGGATAATCAATTAATGCTGTCTCTGGACCAATATCGCCATTTAATGCAAACATTGACGCCATTGTTAAAATATCATGTCCACGTGTATTAGTATTATATTGAAGTCTAATATCTTGTTCAGCCACAAGTCCCAGCATGTCTGATGAAGAAGAATTGACTTTTGGATCAACATTATATACTAAATCATTTGTCTGATAAATATTTCCAAAACCGCTACTCCCAAGTTTACTTGCAACAATGGTTGCACGACCGCTTACGATTCCCTCAACATAAACATTTCCTCTTTCAACATAAATTACTCCACCAGGCGCAAGTGTTGCTAATGGAACTGTTTTAGGAGCGGACCAAGAACCAGACCCAATTTGCTGGCTATAAGTAACTTGCCCAGTTGCTAAAAAATTTAAAGATACATTTGTAGTTTTATTTGTAAATGTAGTGTCTCTAAAAACCTTTCCATTATCCGCAGCTGCTGCTCGCATTCCTGTTGTATCAAACTCTAAAGGAATATCAACACCAGTTTCAAAACCTCCATTAAATACTGGTTTTGGAGGAGAACCTTGTTTTTTGAGACCATCTTTAGCTGTAACTTTACCCCAAAATACTGGTTTCCCATCTGTTACTAGCTTAGCATTAACATGAAAAGGACCGTGAAAAGTATCACCTGTTGCTGGGTATGCCGTTACAGTTTTATAAAAATTTCCAAACTTTGCAAAATTACTTCCTCTTAGATCAACGTAAACAGTAACTGTGGTATCGCTAAATGTTCCTTGAGCAACAATTGTAACCAAATCGCTACTAGCAGCTTCGCCATCACAGGAACCAAGATAATCGCCATGAGCCAAATGTGCGGGAATAGCTGCTGCAGGAAGATATAATGTTTTTCTAGCTGCTGGATTTCCAGGTGGAATATGACAAATTTCAATTTTGGATGAAGCCGCCCCATGTCCATGTCCGCTATTTGAAGCCGCTGCAGTAACAGTAGATGCAGTTGGGTTGCTTACATATACACTGAACGAACCACCATCAAAAGGAACATTCTCATAGCCAGCATCCCAGGACTTATCCATAAAAACTTCATTTGCCGCCATATTTGCAGCACTTACCGCAATATTATGGGCTTTTGTAAGTATATAATAATTTGAATAATTATCAATTGAATCTGAAGATAACCAATTATATCTGTGTCCAAAAATTAAAAATAGCATACTGAACGATAATACTAATAAAATTGCGCCTTTTCCACCCATGGTAAACTCCTATCTATTTCCTAAATTTCTTGCAGCCAATCTAATCTGTCTCCAAAAAACTCTATTGTATTCTTGATTGTATGCAACAACATCTTCAACAACAAGATCAATTTGCATAGTATAAATTTCTGATGGAGTTAAAATTGGGAAAGGAATTTCAACTCCAAAAGAATCAAAATAAGTTAACTTAAACTGAGTAACTCCCAAATTAGCACCACCAAGAGGTTCGTTATTAACTTGTCTATAAAGCATTTTGTCATTTGGGTTAGGTGTTTGCAATAGTTCATCTGAAGAACCGAGAATATATCTTAAAGTATCCATATCCTTGTCACTATCCACATCACAAAGAAAAGTAATAGTTGTGCTATCTGCAGCAATAATTGCCTTTGTTGGGTCAGGGAAATTATTCCAATCTTTACAAAAACCAATTTTTCTAAAATCATGTTCAAGAAGTTGTACTATTTCAACAAGGTTTCTTTGTGTAATAGCTTCACAATTATATTGAAATGAATTTTGAACAGCAGAATCATTTAATCTTAGTAAAATCATAAGAAGAATTCCACCAATCATGATAGAACCTAATATGTCAATTAATGTGCTAAAACCCATTTATTTACCTATAATAAAAATAGCTATAAACTGTTGACATTGAAATAGTGTCTTTACTTGATGGAGTTGTTATTTGTACTGTAATTTTTTTATGCCAAGTTTTTGATGCTGAAAACTGGTTAGGTGAAGCGGGATTGATATATCCTACCGTACAATTAACTAAATATTCAGCAGAGTACATTTTTGCAAAACGATTACTTTCAATAGTTGTATCATAAGTGCTAAAATTTAAATTGTTGAAATCGTCAAAATCATCAAAATTAGGATATATTTCTCCATCTGATCCAATTGATGACAAATCTGTTGTAGCATAAGCTACACCGCTATTTGCGGTGGTTTCATCAAACGCTTTTCCCATAGCTTCTTCCAATATAGAAGTAGCAAGTGAAACACCAAGTACACCAAATTTAGTTTCCATTAAAATGCTGTTGGTGTTAAGAAAACCATTTAGAACTCTTAAAACAACTAGTGAAAGAAGCACTAGTGCAGAAAGAGTTAATAACATTTGTCCTGTTCCCATAAGTATTTTTAATAGTTTTAATTGTTAAAAAGTTAAATATATCAAAAACTACACCATTTATATTGTTCTTTGTTTTGAGTAAAAACCAACAGAGAACTGTGAGCACAGTAATTATTACAATAGAAATTATCAAGATATGGTAAAATTAACGAAAAGTAAGGTAACTTTTTTATATTTTAAATCACTTATGCTCATTCTATAGTTATCGAAAAATTTGTAAAAAAGTGTAATCTAAATTTTTTACTTCATTTTTATTGGCACGTTCTGATTTAATTTAGGTTTCTCGGCAACTAAAAATAGCTGAGTTCTAATAATAACAGCATTATAATAAAAAATTTCCGCAATCTTTGTTTATAATGCCATGCTCGGTAAAAATCTACAATCTGTTATTATGAGAATTTGCCAAATATTTCCATAAATAATAGTTTAGAACATTTTCTGTCTTTCATAGAACTTCGCCATAAAAAACCAACGACCACTCATAGACATTTAATGATAATTTACATTTATAATGTATTAGTAAAAAATCACTAAGGTAATTATACTTAAAATAAATTATATATTTAGTTATACTAAAAGGTAAAATGTTTTAAGCATCTTCTTAAGGTCAAGAAAATGATTTTTACAAATAAAATATATATCCACCTAACTTTTGTTTGGGTTCTCTTTTTGCTACCAAGCGGCAAAAATGCACAAGTTATTAAACCAACTAAAGAACTTATCTTAATTGCTGAATATAATATTCAAGTTCCAGAACCATCTGGATTAAGTTTGGGCAAAAATTCAGAATCTTTGTGGACAGTTAGCGATACCCCTGACAATTGCGTTTATCAAATGGATTTAAAGGGGAATATCATTAATAAATTAAATTATTTTGGTGATGATTTTGAGGGAATTGAATATGATTCAATAAAAAATGTGCTTTGGGTTGCAGAGGAACGAAAACATGAGATTATTGAATTATCAATAACTGGCAAAAAGCTTTCGAGAAGAAAGATTAATTTTAAAGGCAAAAGGAATAAAGGTTTTGAAGGAATAAGTTTATGCAACTCCAATTTTTATATTGCAAATGAAAAACAGCCTGTAAAATTATTAAAACTGGATTCCAATTTTTCGATTGTTTCCACTTTTGATATAAAGGGCATAAAAGATATTTCAGGAATTTGTTGCGATAACACTAAGAACAGAATTTGGGGAATTAGTGACGAAAGTAAATTGATTTTCTGCTTTGATGAAAATTTGGGAATTACTGAAAAACATGAACTTCTTTTTGATAAAATGGAAGGATTAGCAATTGATTTCAAACAGAATTTAGTTTATTTGGTAAATGATTCACGAAATAAACTTTATGTATATAAATTTGGAGAATATAAAGACTAGATTACAACCAACTAATGTTCTTGAATAAATATGAGTTTCTGTAAAATATTTTGCACTATCATATTTACCTAAACCACATTTACAATAATCATATTGTTGTCTTATTGTATATGAGGTTCTATTCTTTCGTTTATTTTAATCAGTTATTAAATTTAGGTAAAATTTCTTCTGCCAATAGTGTTGCTGTTAAAGAGTTTACTTTTTCATGATCTAAAAATACACTATCTAATATTTCAATAATGTTTTCATCTCTAGCGGTTATTTGAAAAGCAAGCGAGGATATTTCATGTTTTAGTTGTTCGTTTTTGTCCTTTAGGCAAAGTAAAATTTTCAATGAATCATCATAACAATTTTTAGTTTCGGTCATTTTCCTAATTGCCGAAATTTTTTCTTCTAATTGCTTAGTTTGATTTTCAATTAGATTAATCATCATTAGTATTTTCTCAAAAAAAGCAGCTATTGTTTTGTAGTTTTCCAAAATAGTCCTTTTTTTTAATAAAGTGGAATTAGCACATCGCAACGTGTGAATTTGTTTGTTTCACTATTAATTAAAAATTTACAGTTGTGTGAGTCTAATATTTTTTTTACAATAGTTAATCCTAAGCCAAAACCTGCCTCTGTAAATTGCTGTTTGCCAAATTTTTCAAATGCATTAATTAAGTTAATTTCTCTTTCAGTCATACCTCTACCTAAGTCAGAAATAGTCAGTTTATAATTATTGTTCTCTTTTATTCCTTCAACTGTTACAAAAGTATTTTCTTCAGAATATTTTAATCCATTTTCAATTAGTTCTTTTATAATTGTGGTAAAAAAGTATTCGGGAAGTATAATAGAAGCTGGTTCAACTTTTAATCTTACTCGGTCGGTAGGTTTAAGTTTATTTTCAATTTCAGATAAGCATTGATAAATTATCTCTTCACATATTAGTGTATTACTTAAACTGCCAGCTTTGTTTTTGGTCTTTTTTTCTTCAATAATAAGGTCGTTATAGAGTATAAATTTTTCAACTTTTTGATGTAATCTTTTTCCATTTGCTCTAATTATTTTTGCCATTTCTTTAATTTCAGTAATATCCATTTCCTCATCAATCAGTTCGGAAAGCCCCAAAATTGGTACCAATGGTGTGCGCAATTCATGAGGTATTTTTCTTGAAATTTGCTCTTGCATTTCTCTTATCTTAAGAGTTGCTAGTTCTTTCTTTTTTAATCTAGTTTCAATAGCAGTAAGTAAATCAGTAATTCGAAACGGTTTGAATAAATAATCGTCAGCTCCTAAATTCATTCCTTCTCTAAAACTTTCCACTTCTGCTTTTGCTGTTAAAAATATTAATGGTATTGACGCAGTTTCTTCATCTTTTAACAATTCTTTTAAAACTTCAAAACCATTCATTTTTGGCATCATTATGTCGCTAATAATTAAATCGGGATATGTGGTTCTTGCCATTTCTACGCCAATTAGACCATTTTCAGCATGTTCAACTTTGTAGTCTTCGTTTTCCAACAATTCACAAATATTTTTTCTAAGTTTGCTATCGTCTTCAATTACTAATATTTTATACATCTTTTAATCTCTTCATTTTACAACAAGTAAATAATATTATAACATTTTCATGTAACTATCGTAAAAATTTTTCTTTTTTTAGAATGGTTTGTCCCAAACGGTAAAATCACGTTATTAAGCGGTAAATTTTATGTCAATTGTATAGCTACGTTTTCATCAAGAGCTTATTAATCTATTTTGTAATTTTTGCATTTTATAATTTCAAGAAAATAGTAAAATCTTATTTGTTCATTTTGTAGCTTCTATTCCAACCTTTTAGCCCAGATTAATGTATTAAATTAGCATAAATATAATGCTCAAATTATGCATGATTATCAATAATATATTATGTTTTCAAAATTCGTAACAAAGTAAAACTGATTTTTTACACTTCCTATTCGTTTTCGCAACCCAATATGTTATTTAATTAAATGTAATTACCGTTCAATTACAAAAAAATACCGTTTAGAACAAATTTACTAACAAAGTCTTTTTGGGTAGCGATAATTACGTAGAAAAAACTTGAAATTTGAATAATTAGAAAACGTGTTAATTAAAGTTAGTTTATTTAGTAAGGAGTGTTCAAATGTATTTGATCCAAAACAGAAAAAGTGGGTATTAAATTGACGGTTTATAATACTAGCACCATATCACAAAGTGAAAAACTTAGCGTAAATCAAGAAACTGTTTATCGCAGGGAAATTGAAATAGAATTGAGCAATTTGCAAAATCAAGTTGAGCAATTCCTTACAATATCGGAAGATGATTTTCTAAACATAGGCGGCAAACTAAGAGAATATCAAAATTTTAGCAATAGAGTAAATAATCACGCAAAAAAAATTATTGAAGCAATTGGTACCGATATAGTTACTGCTGGAATGGATAAACTTAGCGGATTGTTTAATACAATTGGAAAGCATTTTGAAGAAGCCTCAGAAACTATTGAAAAAGACAAACAAGATCTTCAAAATATTCACAATAAATTATCATATATAGAAGATAGTCTTAGTGGATTTGATAAAATAGTAAAAACTCTTCGTATGCTTGGTATTGCAGCCAAAATTGAAAGTGCAAGATTAAATATTTCTGATGGCGGATTCTTTTTATTAGCAGAAACGGTTGATAAAATGAGCACACAAATTGGTGAGAGAAAAAAGGTTATTAAGGATAAAACAAATGGTTTATTGCTTCACCTAGCAAAATCATTAGGTGAATTGGTAAACTTAGCTGTTGAGCAGGATAAACAAAATAAACGATTTGACGAATCAACCGTTCATTCTCTTGAAACGTTTAAACATAAAAATCTTGTTTGTGCTACAGCAATTGGCGAAATAAAAGTTGTTGGTGCAAAATTGACAATATATTTGGGCAATATTGTGCAGGATATTCAGTTTCATGATATTGCAAGGCAGCAATTGCAGCACGTTGATGAAGCTTTGGAAGAGATGAAAGCAAAAGCAACTGGAATTGCAGAAAACGATGTTGAAGATTTTTCTTATATCCATGATAATCTTGAATTACAATCCAGACAGTTAAGCGGCACTTTAGCAAATTTTACAAAATCAGTTCTTTCAATAATTGGAAGTTTGCATGAGGTGGAAGCAGGGGTTGATGAACTTTTTGAAGAATCCCGCAAGATTATAAGTACAGATTCCACAAGTGGAAATTTACACCAAGAGATGATAAAAGAGAATTTGTGCTTCATAAAAAAAGGTCTTGAAGAAAACATAATAATTGAGAAAAATCTGGATAAATCAATTGAAGAAATTGTTACAATAGTAAATGATTTAGCTCGCCAGATTGGAATGATAGAAGAAGTAGGGTCAGAAATTGAATTGGTAGCTTTGAATGCACAAATTAAAGCAGCTCATTTAGGAAAAGAAGGGGCATCACTTGGTGTATTGGCTGAAGCTATTCAGAAATTATCGTTTGAAGCAAAGGAACAAACTGAGCAGACAAATGAAGTATTGGTGACAATTGACAAGCTCTCTGGTGCTTTAAGATCGGAATTGATTGCATCGCGTCAACAAACAACAAGTAGACTTTTAGAAACAACAATTCAAGAATTAAATCAACTTGTTGGTTCTATCAAAATGGTTGAAGAAAAATCGATGGATGAATCAAAAGCGCTTGATGGAATTGTAAAACTATTTAAGGATGAACTTAAAATAACAGTCCAGAATATAAATATTCATATAGCTGCTGAGCAGATGCTTAATCCAATTATTTCTGGGTTTGACCAAATTACTAATTATTTAGAAAAACAATATAATATAGCTTCTAAGCGTGAACACAATACACGTAAAAATGCTAGCAAATACACTATGATGAGTGAAAGAGAAATACATAATAATTATACTAACACATCGGCAGATTTATCAATAATGATGGAAACATCAAAATCTGATAATGACGGTCTAGATGATAATATAGAACTGTTTTAGAAAAGACTGACTAATGATTTTACTTGTGGAGGACAAAATAATATGATTATTCAAAATGAACTAACAATAAACTATGCAGCTGAAATATATAAACTGTTCACAGATGAGTTAGAAAAGGATGCGGATTTAAAAATCACTTTAGAATCACCAACTCCTATTGATGTTACTTTTGTTCAAATACTACATTCTTTTCTTGCAAAATGTAAATCAATTAATAAAAAAGTTTCATTTGAAATAAAGGAACAAAACGAATTTGTTAAAGCGCTAAAACAAATTGGTTATTGTGATGCGACAAAAGTTCTGGAAATAGTAGGTGAACAAAATGGAGAAGACAATGCCTAAAACAATTATGACTGTTGATGATTCTGCCAGTGTTAGACAAATGGTAGCATATACTCTTAGAGAAGCGGGTTATGATGTTGTTGAAGCTTGCGATGGAGTTGATGCACTTGCAAAAATAGATAGCGCAACATATAATCTTGTAATTACCGACTTAAATATGCCACGAATGGATGGTATTACATTAATTAAGGAATTACGAATCAAACCAAAAATTAGATTCACCCCAATTCTAATGCTAACAACAGAATCGCAAAGCGAAAAGAAAATGGAAGGCAAAAGTGCAGGAGCTACAGGCTGGATAGTTAAACCGTTTAAGCCAGAACAATTAGTAACAGTTGTTAAAAAGGTGATAGGATGATTGATTCATTACAACAAGCGTTTATTGAAGAAACAAAAGAATTGCTAGCTGAGTTGGAAATTACTTTATTGGCGGTGGAAGACGCACCAACAGATTCTGAGTTAATAGCTAAATTGTTTCGTGCTTTGCACACTATTAAGGGTTCTTCTTCAATGTTTGGTTTTGACGACATTGCTTTGTTCACACACGATATTGAAACAGCGTATGATCTAATCCGAAATGGTAAACTGGGTGTAACAAAACATATTATTGATTTAACCTTACTTGCACGTGATGAGATTTCTAATATGTTGGTTAATACTGGCTCTCATACTAATATAAACGAAGAGAATACAAAAAAAATTATTGAGTCCTTTAGAGAAATTGTTTCTGGCTATAATAAAACAGAAAAAAAACAAACAAAAGATGCTGTTGAGCTACAAAGTAGTTCTAATAATAAATCAAGCGAAAAACACCATCATTTTCATATCCGATTTATTCCAGGAAAAGATTTGTTTTTGACTGGAACAAATCCGCTTATGTTAATTGATGAACTTCGCGAAATGGGCAGTATGGTTTTATCCGCACATTTTGACAAAACTCCAGATTTTATAATGCTAAATCCAGAAGAATGTTATTGTTATTGGAATATTTTCTTGAAAACGACGAAAACTTTGGACGATTTGCAAGATGTTTTCATTTTTGTTGCCGATAATAGTGAACTAACATTTGAAAATATTTCAAATGAAATTCCTAAAGATTTTGAAATAGATTTTACGAAACTTCAAAATATTATTTCACAAAATGCTCAAAATAACACAAATGATTTCCGTTCAATTCTGAAAGAATACTTTTCAGTGCAAAAACAAGAAATGCAATCAGAAATAAATGCTCCCAAAAAGCAAGCTCAAGCTTCAAATGGTCACAGTGAAGCAGATTCAGTTTCAAGCATTCGAGTTAGTTCAGAAAAACTGGACGAATTGGTAAATCTTGTTGGTGAATTAGTTACAATTCAAGCTACATTAAGTCAAGTAGCAATTAGCAACAATAATAACGACATGATTTCCATTTCAGAAGAAGTTGAACGCATTACTTGGTCACTGCGCGATAGTGCATTAAATATTAGAATGCTTCCAATTGGTTCAACATTTAGCAAATTTAAACGATTGGTTCGTGATTTATCAAACGAATTGGGCAAAGAAGTTGAACTTTCTACTGATGGTGCGGCAACCGAACTTGATAAAACAGTAATTGAAAAATTAAATGACCCGCTAATTCATATTATTAGAAACTCGATAGATCACGGAGTTGAAGCTCCCGAAGAAAGAATTAGAGTGGGAAAATCGTCAATGGGAAAAGTTCATTTATCAGCTTCTCAATCGGGTGGAAATGTTTTAATTAAAATTATTGACGATGGAGCTGGTTTAAATAAAGAAGCAATTAGAGAAAAAGCTATTAAATCGGGCATAATTTCGGAAACGACTGAAATGAACGATACTGAACTTTATTCGCTAATCTTTGCTCCTGGATTTTCGACAGCTAAAAAAGTTACAAGCGTTTCAGGTCGTGGTGTTGGAATGGATGTTGTAAGACGAGCAATTGAAGGATTGCGCGGCTCTGTTCAAGTTTCAAGCGAGTTGGGAAAAGGCACTGTAATTACTCTAAAACTTCCATTAACACTTGCAATTATTGATGGATTATTGGTTAAAATTGAATCAGATCATTATGTGCTTCCACTTTCATCCATAGAAGAATGTATTGAGCTTTCAGAAGAAGATATAAAAAAGGCTCATGGGCGACATATTGTAAATATCAGGGGAAAAATTATTCCATATATAAGCCTCCGCGAAATATTTTCTATTAAAACCAATAGACCAAAAATAGAACAAGTAGTAATAGCTAAAATAAATAATCATCAAGTTGGTTTTGTGGTTGATCAAGTTTTTGGTCAGCATCAAACTGTTCTTAAATCGTTAGGAAAATATTATAAAAATGTTGAAGGAATTTCGGGTGCAACAATACTTGGTGATGGCACAGTTGCTCTAATACTTGATATTAATAAGCTTACTGAAAATGAAGAAATAATAGAAAATAATTTTTAATACTCAGTTTCAAGAATAATAAAGAGAATTAATCTTAAGGAGAAAAAGGATGAGTAACTCAGTACTAAACGAAACAAAACAATATCTAACCTTCAAATTAAGTGATGAAGTTTTTGGAGTGGATGTTGCTCAGGTACGCGAGATTCTTGATTATATTAAAATAACCAAGGTACCGCAAACACCAGATTTTATGTGTGGTGTAATTAATCTTAGAGGCAGTGTCGTTCCTGTTGTTGATATGAATTTGAAATTTGGGATGAACTTAACAGAAAGAACAGTAAACACTTGTATTGTTGTTGTTGAAGTGAAACTTGGAGACGAAACTGCTGTTCTTGGGGCATTAGTTGATTCGGTTCAAGAGGTTTTTGAAATTGAACCACAAAATATTGAACCAGCACCAAGGATTGGTACAAAACTAAATACAGAGTTTATTAAAGGAATGGGAAAGCGAGAAGAAAAGTTTATAATACTCCTCGATATTGATAAAGTATTTTCTTCGGAAGAATTGGAAATAGTACAAAGTTCAGGCAATTTTAAGTCTAATGAAATAAATTCAGCTAAATAAAAAATGATTTCACGTATAAACAAATTATACTTTTGGAGTATTGTTAATGGCTTTTACATTCTTTTTTAGAGATACACACACATTAGAACATGCTGTAAAATTTATGGTACCCGAAGTTAGCGGTCGTAGCAAAATTAAAGTATGGGATGCTGGATGTGCTTTTGGCCCCGAACCTTATACTCTTGCAATTCTATTAGCAGAAAGTATGGGCAATTTTGCGTTCAAAAATCTAATAATTGAAGCTTCAGATATTGATGAAGGAGGAAATTTTGGAAATGTAATTGCTAATGGAATTTTTTCAAACGAAGAACTTGGTAGAATACCAGATGAAATAATGGCTAAATATTTTTCAAAAATAGATGTAGAAGAAGGATTCTACAAAATTGTTGATAGAATCCGTGATAGAGTTAAATATCAAACGCATAATTTGCTTTCTTTAAAGCCTATTGGTAATTCATACAGTCTTGTTATTTGTAAAAATGTTTTACTTCATTTTAAGTATGAAGAAAGAATTGAAGTTATAAAAATGTTTCATCAGTCATTGATGCAAGGTGGTTTTTTGGCAATGGAACAAACTCAAAAAATGCCGGAAGAAATAAAACATTTGTTTGAGCAAGTAGTATCGGACGCCCAATTATATAGAAAGGTTGGTTAACAAAATGAAAGTAATTCAACTAAAACAAAATCCTAATGTTTATTGTGGTAATTCATACTTGTTACTTGGTGAATGGAATACCATAAAGGATATAAACGCCATAGTTGATACGGGTAGTGATGATTATTTTATATCCGAAATTGAGAAAATATTTACTGGTGTTGGTAAAAATCCGGTTGAGAAAGTTATTCTTACTCACAATCATTTTGACCATATTGGCGGTGCTAAAGCATTAAAGAAAAAATATAATGCAAAAGTTTATGCAAATATTCTAAATGAAAATATTGTTGATTATACAATTAAGGATGGTGATTCAATAAACCTGGCTGAGCATAGTTTTTTAGTTATTCATACACCAGGGCATTCAAGTGATTCAATTTCGCTCTATTGTGAAAAAGAGCAGATCCTATTTTCCGGAGATACAACTCTTTTTATAAGAGATACAAATTCTTCTTATACACAGGACTATTTCGAAACTATAAAAAAATTATCTAAGCTGAAAATTAAAGTTATTTATCCCGGTCACGGAGATCCTCTAAATGAACACCCGGAAGAAATAATTAAGGCAACTTTAAAAAATCTTAGATCTTGTAAAATACTTTCTAATTAAACGATTCATTAATTTATTTCAGGAGCACAATATGAAAATAGGAGTCAGACTCGGTTTAAGTTTTGCAATACTTGGTGTTGCATTACTTGTAATCATAGTTATTTCACTCTCAAACCTTTCCGGTTTAAGAGATGAAACAGAAAAGGTAACCCATGATCTTTATCCTAAAACAGTATGGGCAAATAACGCAATAGACGCTATTAATGATGTTGCGCGTGCAATGCGTAATTTTGTAATGGTGAAGGATAATCCAAAGTTTGCAAACGAAGTTACGGCGGCGCAAGCAAGAATAGAGGAAGGGGCTAAAAAAGTTTCTGATAATTTGGATTCACTTCGCAGAACTATTACTTCTGATGAAGGAAAAGCACTTCTTGAGGAATCTGTAAAAGCAAGACAGGAATATTACAATGACCGTCTGGGTTTTTTCGAACTTATTAAACAGAAAAAATATGATGAGGCGGGAATTTATCTTATTGCAGAACTTAGAAAATCACAAAGAGATTACTTCGGTGCAATATACAAATTAATTGCTCATCATAATGAACTGATGGACAAAGAAGCAGAATTAGCTGAGGAATCTTATAGTAGTGTGAAGAACTTAATAATAATAGTTTCGATTATTGCAGTGATTCTTCTTGTTGTTATTTCATATCTCGTTACCAGAAGTATAACAAGACCAATCGGACTTGCAGTTGACGCCGCAGAAAAAATTGCAAAAGGAGATCTCACCGCAAATCTTGATACAAACAGTAAAGATGAAACCGGGATAATGCTGCAAGCGATGCAAAAAATGGTTAAAAACATTAAAGCACTCGTTGATGATGCAACTAAACTTTCAGAAGCTGCAGTTCAAGGTAAACTTGCAACAAGAGCAGATGCCAGTAAACATGAAGGTGATTTTAAGACAATCGTTCAGGGCGTTAATGATACTCTGGATGCGGTAATCGGACCTTTGAATGTAGCCGCTGAATATATTGATAGAATTGCAAAAGGAGATGTTCCAAGTAAAATTACTGACAATTACAATGGTGATTTTAACGAAATTAAAAATAACTTAAACATGGCAATTGTTGCAGTTAGTGCACTTGTCATAGATGCAAACATGCTATCACAAGCAGCAGTTGAAGGAAAATTAGCAACAAGAGCTGATGCCAGTAAACATCAAGGTGACTTTAGAAATATTGTTCAAGGTGTAAATGATACTCTTGATGCAGTAATTGGTCCATTGAATGTAGCCGCTGAATATGTTGATAGAATTTCAAAAGGAGATGTACCAAATAAAATTACAGACAATTACAATGGCGATTTTAACGAAATTAAAAACAACATTAATCTTCTAATTGATGCATTAAATGAAGTGGAAAATATTACTAAAGAAATAGCTAAAGGTAATCTAAATAGTAATATAGTTTTACGTTCCACAAATGATAATTTGATGATTGCTTTGCAGACAATGGCAGAAACACTTAATGCATTAATTAAAGACATGAATAATATGTCAGAACAGCATAATCTTGGAGATATAGATATAACTATCCCTGCGGAAAACTATGAAGGTGCATATCATGTTATGGCTTCAGGAGTAAACGATATGGTAATGGGTCACATATCAGTCAAGAAAAAAGCAATGGCATGTGTTGCAGAATTTGGCAATGGAAACTTTGATGCAGAATTGGAAAAATTTCCAGGAAAGAAAGCATTTATCAATGACACTATCGAAGCATTGAGAGTTAATTTAAAGATGATACTTGCTGAAGTACAAGTATTGATTCAAGATTCTAAAGACGGAAAGTTAAATAACCGTGGCGATCAAAATAAATTTGATGGCGGTTGGAAAACCCTTGTTGGAGGTATCAATGAAATGCTTGATGCTATACTAATTCCAATAGGTGAGGGAAATAGAGTCCTTAGAATGATTAGAGGAGGAGATTTACGAGAAAGAGTAAATCTTGAACTCAAAGGGGATCATAAAGCAATGCAGGATGCAGTTAATGGTGTTCATACTTGGTTGAGCGATCTAGTTACATATGTAACAAAAATTGCAAATGGAGATATGACAGCAACTATTGATAAAGCTTCATCAAACGACCAAATCCATGAATGGTTGGTATTAATGCGCGAATCAATTAAATCTTTAGTTGTTGATGCAAACATGTTATCACAAGCAGCAGTTGAAGGTAAACTTGCAACAAGAGCCGATGCAAGTAAACATCAAGGTGACTTTAGAAATATTGTTCAAGGTGTAAATAACACGCTTGACTCATTGGTTGGATTAATTGATTCTATGCCTACACCGGCAATGTTAATTGATAAAAACTATAATGTTCTTTATATGAATGAAATTGGAGCAAAACTTGGTGGCAAAACAGCTCAACAAGTAGTGGGAACAAAATGTTATGATCATTTCAAAACTGGTGATTGTAAAACTGCAAAATGTGCATGCTCAATATCAATGTCATCAGATAGAAATGCTGAGAGCGAAACATATGCTAATCCAAATGGACTAAATCTTGAAATTAGTTATTCCGCTTTACCAACAAAAGATACTAAAGGAAATATTATTGGTGCCTTTGAAGTTGTAACAGATCAAACCGCAATTAAACAAGCTATGAAAGTTTCAGAAAAGATAGGTAATTATCAAACTAAAGAAGCGGAAAAGTTAACTGAAGGTCTTATAAAATTAGCAAAAGGCGATTTGAACATAAAGCTTGAAGCAGCTATTGCAGATGAAGATACAAAAACTGCAAAAGTAATGTTCGATCAAATTAATGGGGCAGTTAATACTTCTGTTAATGCAATAGGAGCCTTAGTAACAGATGCAAACATGTTATCACAAGCAGCAGTTGAAGGTAAATTAGCAACAAGAGCCGATGCAACTAAACATCAAGGTGACTTTAGAGCAATCGTTCAAGGTGTAAATGATACTCTTGATGCGGTTATTGGACCATTGAATGTAGCGGCTGAATATGTTGATAGAATTGCAAAAGGTGATATCCCAAGTCAAATAACGGATAAGTACAATGGTGATTTCAATGAAATTAAAAAGAACATCAATTTGTTAGTTACAGCTATGAATGATATAACTTCTGTTGCTGAGGCTATTTCTACTGGAAATTTGATGGTAACAGCAAAAGAAAGATCACCAGAAGATAAATTAATGCAAGCATTAAGCACTATGATTAGTAAGCTTTCTGAAGTTGTAGAAAATGTAAAATCAGCCTCAGATAATGTAGCAGCTGGTTCGCAAGAATTAAGCTCAAGTTCAGAACAAATGTCACAAGGTGCAACAGAACAAGCAGCTGCAGCCGAAGAAGCTTCTTCATCAATGGAGCAAATGACTTCTAACATAAAACAAAATGCTGATAATGCACAACAAACTGAAAAGATAGCATTAAAATCATCAGAAGACGCAAAGGAAGGTGGAAAAGCAGTTTCAGAAACAGCTGATGCAATGAAAGAAATTGCTGGTAAAATTTCAATAATCGAAGAAATTGCACGTCAAACAAATTTACTTGCACTAAACGCAGCAATTGAAGCAGCTCGTGCTGGTGAACACGGAAAAGGATTTGCAGTTGTTGCAAGCGAAGTTAGAAAACTTGCCGAAAGAAGCCAAACAGCAGCAGCAGAAATTAATACTTTATCAGCTTCAAGCATTAAAGTTGCCGAAAGAGCTGGCGAATTACTTACAAAGATAGTTCCAGATATTCAAAGAACTTCAGAATTAGTTCAAGAAATAACAGCTTCAAGCAATGAACAAAATAGCGGTGCTGAACAAATAAATAGTGCAATTCAACAATTGAATCAAGTAATTCAACAGAATGCATCAGCTTCTGAGGAAATGTCATCAACTGCTGAAGAGTTGACAAGTCAAGCAGAACAACTGCAAGAAACAATGTCCTTCTTCAAATTAGCAGAGAAGGGAGGCGGAATTAAAAGAACTAGTTTCGGTACTCATAAACCAGCGGGTCACGATGAATATAAACCTGCTGTAGGTCACCTATTAGCAAATAAACCTACTGCTCCAAAGCCAAAAGTGCAAAAACCAGCACTAAACACAAAAAAAGCTACTAATGCTGGTTGGAATATAGATATGGGAAGTGGTGTCGACAAACTTGATAACGATTTCGAAAAATTCTAATTATTAGGTAATTACTCTGTGCACCTTAAAATTTTATTAAGATGCACAGAAATTCAAAAATCAATAAACAGACGGATTGCAGAGATGTATGTAGAAAATAATTCAGCAACGTTATCTAAAAATGACTTTGCTAGACTAAGCGGCTTTATTTACGATCAATGTGGAATAAAAATGCCCGATTCAAAAAAAATTATGGTAGAAGCTCGTTTAAGAAAAAGACTTAGAGAATTGGACATTCACTCATATGCCGATTATTGCAGTTTCTTATTTTCACAAAATGAAAGTGGTGAAGAAATTACACAAATGGTGGATGTGATTACAACAAACAAAACCGACTTTTTTAGAGAGCCAAAACAATTTGAATTTATAAAAAATAGAGCATTAAATGAACTGATTAATCTTGATGGAGCAGGCATTCAACGACCACTAAAAGTATGGAGTGCTGGATGTTCTACTGGTGAAGAACCATATACTCTTGCAATTGTTTTAAATGAATTTGCTCAGCAATACTCAAGATATTCATTCAACATATTGGCAACAGATATTTCAACACGAGTTTTAGAAAAAGCTGCAACTGGAATTTATGAGATTGAAAAAACATCCCCAATCTCACATAATTTAATGCAAAAATATTTTTTAAAAAGTAAAAATAAAGAGAAAAAGCTAGTAAGAGTTATACCAGAATTGCGAAAAGCCATTAATTTTCAATGGTTAAATTTTATGGATGATGATTTTGGCATTAATGAAAAATTTGATCTAATATTTTGCCGCAATGTAATTATTTATTTTGATAAGCCAACGCAAGATAGGTTAATAGAAAAGTTAATTAGATATTTAAAACCAGGTGGTTATTTCTTTTTAGGTCATTCCGAATCAATTTTTAATACCAATTTACCTTTGGTTCAAATGGTGGCAAGTACATATAGGAAAAATTTATGAAACCTGATTTAGATGGTTTAAAAAATGTATATCTCCACCCTGGTGAAGCTTGTTTTAGCAGTAAACCAATTGCGGTTTCAACAGTTCTTGGCTCTTGTTTATCAATTACTTTTTATAGTAGAAAAATTAAATATGCAGGTATTTCACATTGTCAGCTTCCAAATAGTAGAGAGTGTAAATCAGATTGTGATAATTGTTTAGATCCATTTAAATTTGTTAATTGTACAATATCAGCTATGATTAAAAAATTTGAAAAAATGCAGATACAACGCAAAGATATTGAAGTTAAGATATTTGGTGGTGCCGATATAATTAAAAGCTCTTCAAAAGAAAGAAGAACAAGTACAGTAGGGAGACAAAATATACAAATGGCAGAGGAAATATTAAGAAAAAATAACATGAATATTACCGCATCTGATGTTGGTGGAGCGCTTGGCAGAAAGATATTTTTTTTAACGGAAACAGGTGAAATATTTCTTAACAGGATAAAATCTAATGGATAAAATAAAAGTACTAATAGTTGACGATTCAGCAATTGTAAGGCAAACTCTTGCGGATATTTTGTCATCCGATCCTGCAATTGAAGTTCTTGCCACGGCATCCGACCCATTTGTTGCCGCAAGCAGAATTCAAGAAGAAATCCCGGATGTAATTACTCTTGATATTGAAATGCCACGAATGGATGGAATTACATTTCTTCAAAAGATAATGAGCCAACACCCAATTCCAGTTGTTATTTGTTCAAGTCTTTCCGAAAGAGGTTCTGCTAGTGGATTAAAAGCAATGGAACTTGGGGCGGTAGATATTATTACAAAACCTAAAATGGGAACAAAACAATTTTTTGAAGAATCCAGAATTCATATTTGTGATGTTGTAAAAGCAGCAGCTTTAGTTAATATAAGAAAATATGTATCACGAAAAATTGAAGTTGAGCCAAAACTTTCAGCTGATGTAATTATTGCTAAAAACACCAGCAAAGCAATGCTTCAAACTACTGAAAAGGTAGTTGTAGTTGGTGCATCTACTGGAGGAACCGAGGCATTAAGAATTTTTTTGGAAGCCTTTCCGCTTGATTCTCCAGGAATTGTTATTGTTCAGCATATGCCAGAAAATTTTACAACAGCTTTTGCCAATAGATTAAATAGCATCTGCCGTTTAACAGTAAAAGAAGCTGAGGATGGAGATACGGTTATTAGAGGAAGAGCCTTAATTGCTCCAGGAAATCATCATTTGCTTTTAAAGAGAAGTGGAGCTAGATATTATGTGGAGGTTAAAGATGGTCCGCTTGTTAGTCGTCACCGACCTTCTGTTGATGTTCTTTTCCGCTCTGCAGCAAGATATGCAGGTAAAAATTCTGTTGGTGTAATTATGACTGGTATGGGAGACGATGGCGCAAAAGGAATGTTGGAACTAAAAGAAGCTGGAGCTTACACAATTGCCCAAGACAAAAATACTTGTGTAGTATTTGGAATGCCACAAGAAGCAATTAAACTTGGAGCAGCTGATAAAATTTTGCCATTGCAAAATATTGCAGGCAGCGTATTAAACATTTGTTAATAGAAGATAGAAAATGAGTAAAGGGAAAATATTAATTACCGAAGATAATAGCGGCGTTGCCGAATTAATTAAACGAATGGTTATTTCGCTTGGTTATGAAATTGTTGCCATTGCAGTTTCTGGTCTAGAAGCAATTGAGTTTGCAAAAAAGCATAAACCAGATTTAATTTTAATGGATATAAATCTTAAGGGTGAAATGGACGGAATAAAGGCTGCGCAAATTATTAATAAGGAATTTGATAAACCCATAATTTTCATAACTATGTTTTCAGATGAAAAAACAACGAAAAGAGAAATAGATGCGGGACCATATGGATATATTTTAAAACCATTTGAATTAAACACTCTTAAAACTACTCTTGAAATTGCTTTATATAAAAACAAAACAGAACTTAAAATTAAAGAAAGTGAACTCTGGTGTAAATTAGCTTTTGATAGCATTGAAGAATGTATAATAATGACAACAAAAGAAGGTTATATTAATTATATAAATTATGCGGCAGAAAATACACTTGGCTATACACTTAATGAATGTATAGGATTAAATTACGAAGACCTCTTAAATATTTATAAAAGTGTACCTGATGAGTATTTTATTTGTGCAATTCAAGATCACGAAAACAATCCACAAGATTTACTAAATAGTAAATGGCTAATTGATAGAAACAACAAACATATACCTATTGAGGAGACAGTATCGGATATTAAAGATAGTAATAACAACTTTTTAGGAAAAGTAATTATATTAAAAGACATGACACAAAAACGAGAAAGTCAATTGGCAATTGTCTCAGCACGCAATTTTTATATCTCACTTTTAGAGGATTTTCCTGTGCCAATATGGAGAGCAAATACTGAGGGGAACTTTAATTACTTTAACAATACATGGCTCGAAATTACTGGTAAAAATCTATCCCAAGAAATTCACTTTGGATTAGTAGAGAGAATTCACGAAGAAGATAGGGATGATTTTATAGCCCTTTTTCATTCTGCTTTCCAAAAAAGGGAGCGTTTTGATTCTGAATTTAGAATATTAAATAAAGAAAATAATTATAGTTGGATTTATGCAGTTGGAACTCCATTTAATGATTTACATAAAAAGTTTGGAGGCTTTCTATTTGCTGGAATAGATATGACCAAAAGAAAAGTTTTGGAAAAGGAACTACGTACAGCAATTACTAAAGTAGAAATTGCAAGTAAAGCCAAAAGCGATTTTATAGCAAATATGAGTCATGAAATTAGAACACCTCTTAATGGAATTATTGGCTTAACCGAACTTTTATTTGAAACTAAATTAAGTATGGTGCAAAAAGAATATCTAGAAATGGTAAAACATTCATCTGATGTGCTATTAAATTTACTCAATAATCTACTAAACCAATCAAAACTTGAGGCTGGAAAAGAAATAATAAAAGAAACAGAATTTATATTATCTGAAATTGTGGATGATATTTGGAATCCAATTGCTGCCCAAGCATCAACAAAAAAGCTTACTACCAATAAAAAATACAACTTCAACATTGATAGAATAATATTGGCTGATAAAATTAAAATTCAACAAATTATTTCTAATTTGCTTTCAAATGCAGTTAAATTTACTGAAAAAGGCAGCATCGAATTATCAATTACTAGCGAAAGCGAAGTTGAATATAGTGATAAAGATTCAAGATTATTTAATTTGCACATCGTTGTTAAGGATACTGGAATTGGAATTCCTAAAGACCAGCATGAAAGAATATTTGATACTTTTACACAAGTTGATAGTAGTTACACAAAAAAATACGCTGGTGTTGGATTGGGATTGTGTATAGTTAAAACACTTGTCCAGCTATTTAATGGAAAAATATGGATTGAAAGTGAACCTGGAGTTGGGAGCGAATTCCATGTTATTTTAGTTCTTAAATATGCCGAGGAAGAAATATATAATAATAAAATTAGAATTATTTAATAATCCTTAAAGTGAGAAAAGAGAAATGAAAATACTAATTGTAGAAGATCATCTTGTTAACAGATTTGTTATTGAAAAAATGCTTAAAGATTATGGGGAATGTGATAGTGTGGTAAATGGCAAAGAAGCAGTCCTTGCATTTTCTATGGCTTTTGAAGAAGGGAAACCATATGATATAATTTTTTTGGATATTATGATGCCAGAAATGGATGGAAGAGAAGCATTAAAAATAATTAGAAATATAGAAAAAGAGGAAAATGTTCATGCTTCCAAAGAAGTTAAAATTGTTATGGTAACTGCTTTAGATACACCCGAAGAGGTGATAGATGCCTATTATCATGGTGGTTGTACAAACTATTTAGTAAAACCAATTAATAGAAAAAAACTAGATGCTATGATGAAAGACTTAAATTTTGTAAAAAAGGTAATTTCATAATACGATTATTCTAAAAATTAGAGTTTATGAAAAACAATTATTTATAAGAAAAGGATAATGATGTAAAGTTAAGGATGAAAATCTGGTTTAAGCCGTTTTGTCTTTATTCTTTTACAAAACTAATGAAATAGAATATGGAAAATAATTTCATTCAACCCTTTCAATTATTATATTACAAACAATAAAAAGCTTTAGATAACAATTAATAATCGGAGTAGTTCAGTGATTGAGCCACAATATACAACAAAATTTGCGCCACCAGAGCGTGCTAATTCTGCTACAATTCAGAATCAAAAATCAATTATTGATAATTTGTTCACAACTAATCCTTTTCTTGATAACATTCCAGCTTTTATTTTAGTGTTAAACAAAGAACGCCAGATAGTTTATGCAAATAAATTATTCCTCGATTTAATTGGTAAAAATACAATTTATGGAATGAGACCAGGTGAATGTGTGGATTGTATTCATGCATGGGAAGAAAATGGCGGCTGTGGAACAAGTGAATTTTGTTCTGAGTGCGGCGCAGTTAATGCAATTCTTAATAGCCAAAAAAATGGATTTGATATACAAGAATGCAGAATTACTCAAAATAATAATGATGTACTTGACCTAAATATTTGGTCAAAGAAAATTATTGTTGAAAATAATGAATTTACTTTGTTCTCATTTGTTGATATCAGTAACGAAAAAAGAAGAAAAGTACTGGAAAAGATATTCTTTCATGATGTACTTAATACTGCTGGCAGCCTAAGTGGTTTTTTAGGTTTGCTAAAAGAAAGCGAAGGTGAGGAATTAGAAGAATTTATGAACATAGCTGAAGATATTTCCATAAAACTTATTGATGAAATAAAATCGCAAAGAACTTTATCGCAGGCAGAAGATGGAGAGCTAAAATTATCAATAACCGATTTATCCACAAGAGATTTACTTGAAGAAGTAATAATCCTTTACAAAAATAATATCATAACTGACAAGCAGAAACTTGAAATTGAACAAGGTTGTGCTGATGTAATTATTAGTACAGATAAAACTATTTTAAGGCGAGTTTTAGGAAATTTAGCAAAAAATGCTTTGGAAGCCTCCCCAAAAGGTGAAACAGTTTTACTTAATTGTACCGAGTTGGAAGGAAGAATAGTGTTTTCGGTAAAAAATTCGGGGTTTATTCCAAAAAAAATACAACTTCAAATTTTTCAAAGGTCATTTTCAACAAAAGGTTTAGGAAGAGGAATAGGCACTTATAGTGTTAAATTGTTATCAGAAAGATATCTGAATAGCTCGGTTTCATTTGAATCTTATGAAAATAGTGGAACAGTTTTTAAGGTCTCTTGTCCCAAAAAGATAGCATAACTGCAAAATTACAAATTACTATCATTGCGAGCTCCGATGTTTTTCTCGGAGTGTGGAAAGCTGTTGTAAAAAGCACTTCTCACATGTTTGGCAATTTATAAAGTACTAGAGATGAATCGCTAGCTCCAAAGTTGCGATTCGCCGAATCGCACTACAGTGTAGCTCGAATTGCTAACTAAAGAGCATTACCATTTGAAATTTTGCTATTCATACAACATGAATTAATATAACAAATCAATCTTATTGGTTTATCCGAAACTCTAATGTAAATAACATTAAGAAAAATGAGATTTTAATTTAGCACTGTATCTTTTGCTTATAACAAAGGACTCTTTTTCATCTTTAAGCTTAATTAAATATGAAGTGTTGTTTAATTTTTCAATTTTTGTTATAAATTCTATATTTATAATAGTTGAGCGATGAATTCTAATAAAATATTTACATGGAAGTTTTGCCTCCCATTCATCCATACTTTTTCTTTCTAAAGAGTGATAACCATTTGCAAATTTTAAATTAACATAAGGACTTTCGGCACGTAAATATTTCAAATCTCTTATTGAATGAAATTGCATTTTAGGACCATTTTTCAATAAGAGTTTGTCATCAATTTCATAAATTTTATTTTGGTCTTCAACTTCTTGGGAAGTATTAGTAATCCTAACGTTTTTTTTCTCAAGTCTCATATTTATGGATAATAATAAATCATCTAAATCAAAAGGCTTAAAAAGATAGTCATCAGCCCCTAACCGCATCCCCTTTCTTATATCTTCCTTTTCAACTTTAGATGTTAAAAATATGAATGGAATGGTTTTTGTTTTTTCAGAATTTAAGATTGCCTGTAAAACATCGTAACCATTTTTTATAGGAATTGAGATATCACAAATAATAAGATCGGGCAACCAAGTATATGCAGTTTTAATACCGTTCATACCATCAGATTCAGTTTTTACAGAGAAGCCTTCTTCTCCCAAAATTTCATTAATGTTATTTAAAAGATCTAAATCATCTTCAATTACTAATATTTTTCTTGCATTAGTACTCATACAGGTATCCTTATAATAAATTTTGGTCCTTCACTAACTTTGCAATCTATAGTAATATTTCCGCAAACTCATTTATTGGTCTAGACCCAGACAAACGGGTTCGAGAAACTTTTCGCAAAGACTTTTTTCAAAAATACCAGCAATTATAATGTAAATAAAATTTTACTAAACATATAATGAATAATTTTTTGCCTCAATTTGGAATCTGTATTAGGAAAAAAAGTTCACCATTTATTATTTATAATTTAGACTAAAATACTTTATGCAAATATTCATCCCAAGCCTTTAGACTTTTTATTTTGTTGATTTAGCCTTATAAATTATTTAATTTAAAAATGTTATAAAATATTATAATTTAATCAAACAATAAAATAATACTTCAAATCGGGGGAAGGGGAGTAGGGAGAAAAAATGACACGTTTATTTTTATTTGTACTATTAACACTATCAATCAATTTATCCGCACAGCTTACAGAGATAACAAAATTTCCATTACAAGACACAAGTAAAACGCATTTGCATTCCTCAATTGTTGAATTGGATGGTAGTGAATTGTTGTTTTTATGGATTGAATCCTCTCAACTTAAAGTAGCCAAAAGTAGTGACGGAGTAAATTGGAATACCAGTAATGTACTTGTTGATTCTCTTGCAGATGGTAGTACTTACCAAGATTTGGTAACTTATAAAACAAATAGTGGCAAAATAATTGTTGCTTATAGAGCAAATCAATTAATTACCGAATATCAAATTATTTCATCCACAGATAATGGAATTACTTGGAGTGAGCCAACTCTGATGATAAAGGACCCGCTTAACATTTTCAAAACAACGTGGGATGGCAAATTTTCACAAACTGATGACAATAAACTTTGGTTTTCTTTTAATAGATCATTTAATCTTGAATTTATTTCTAGCGAAGATGATGGAGCAACATGGGGTGGAAAGAAAACATTAACTACAAGTGCAAAATATGGAAGTGTAATATCTACCAATGATAGTTTGATTTTCATTTACTCCTCTAGAGGAACTGATCTACAATACAAAAGAAGCAATGATAACGGTATAACTTGGTCTACCGCAGCAACTATTTTGGACGACTCAAACATTTATGGGGAACCGTCTGTTATTAAGAAAACTGATGGTTCGATTATGATAATTTATAGATTATCAAACAGTTTAAATCCTGGTGAATATAATATTATCGAATCAAACGATAATGGCTCAACATGGTCAACTCCAACACAATTTACAAAATATACTGGACTTGACTTAAATTTGCGAATCAATTCAAACTCAGAAAATCTATACGCAAGTTTTGCTTCAGATAGATTATACAATGAACCAAATTATCAAATAGAAGAAGAAATTTATTCGCTTTGGTATGGCATTGTTGGAACTTCTGATGACATATTTACACCTCCAACCATTACAAATATTTCTCATTCTCCAACAGATGCAACTACTATTGACACAGTTATTTTTAATGCAAAAATCTTTGATGATGTAAGCATTTTAAGTGTCTTTTTGCATCACAAATTGAAAGGAGTTGAACAAACACCAATTGAAATGTTCGATGATGGTTTACATAGTGATGGCTCTGCAAATGATTCAACTTATGGTATTTCACTTAGTGGTTTTAGTGCTGCTGATATTCTCAATTATTCAATTTTTGCTGCAGATAATCTTGGTATTATTTCAAAGCGTTTTGGCGGTAATATTCTTTTTTCTATTTCAAGTGTAAACAACCATTATTTCATCGATGTAAATCGTTTCAAATTTGGGGTAGATAATAAAGGTGTTTTAGCTGACGTTGAAATTAATGGAGAACCTGTATTTGGTAAATTTGATGAAGCTGTTGTACTATTTTCTGGTGGATTTGGACTTTCAGGTTATTCAAATGGTGAATTGTGGGCTAATGGCGTTATGACAGCTTCCAGAATTAATGATTATCAACCTGGTATAGTTGGAAGTGATATTGATGACCCTCTAAATATGGTTTATGTTTTAAAAAGTAGCGATGAACCATTTGGCTTAACATGGGAAACTTGGAAACATGCTGTTAAACTTGGGGCAAAGTTTTATGACGGAAATGGAGATGGTGTTTATATACCGATTGATTTAAATAGCAATGGAGTTTGGGATACAAATGAAGACCGCCCAGATTTAATTGGTGATGTAACTACATGGACAGTATATAATGATGGAGTACCTACTGATTTAAGAAGATATGACGTTTCACCAAAAGATATTGAAATTCAACAAACAGTATTTGGATATGCCCCAAATACATATTCTGAATTAGATGGAGTGTTTTTTATAAGATACAGAATAGAAAACAAGAGTTTAAATGATTATGACTCGGTTTATTTTGCATCTATGGCTGATGCCGATATCGGTGATCCCGGTGATGATTTTGCAGGCTCGGATACAACTATTAATTCTGGGTTTATTTATAACGATGGAGAGGATGGCACATATGGTATTAATGCTCCAACATTTATGGCATCTATAATTCAAGGAGCTCCAGTATATATAGCAGGAGAAACTTTTACAGATACCAATAGCAATGGTATTTATGATGAAGGAATTGATACTCCATTGGATACAGCAAATTATTTTGATGGAGAGTTTTTTCAAAAGCAAGAATTTATTGGTGCAAAAAACCAGACTATGAGTGCATATGTGTCTTATATGAGTAGTCACCCAACTTATGGTGACCCACAAACACAAATTTATTTTAGAAATTATCTTGAAGGATTAAATAGTGATGGAATTGAATTAGACCCATGTAATTGGCCTTATGGTGAAGTTCTAAATATAAATTGCAGTGAAGTAAATCCACTATTTATATATTCTGGAAATCCAGTTACCGGAGATGGTTGGATATGCAATATGGATATTGACCAAAGAATGATGGTAAATTCAGGTCCGTTTATATTAAAGTCAAAAGAACCAGTAGAAATTATTGTTGCATACGCAGTCGGTAGAGGAAACACTTCACTTGAATCAGTTGATGTAACAAAAGCACTTGCAAAAAATGCAATTGGTTTTTATAACACAAATTTCAATTATGTTCCAGTAGGAGTTAAAGAGAAACCACAAAATCAATTACCAACAGAATATAGCTTGTCACAAAATTATCCAAATCCGTTTAATCCAAGTACAACAATTAAATATTCAATACCAAAAGATGTGAGAGGTGAGAAGCAAGAAGTGAGACTTATGGTTTATGATATACTTGGTCGTGAAGTTGCAACACTAGTAAACAAGAATCAAAAGGCTGGAATTTACGAAGTACAATTTGATGCAAGTAATTTAACAAGCGGAGTTTATTTCTATAAATTACAAAGTGGTAGTTTTATGGAAAGCAAAAAAATGGTTTTATTAAAATAGAAAAAGGAAAACCGTACTTCAACAGACTCAGTAACCACAGAGTCGGAAAGACGCAAAGAAATTTAAAAAGGGAAACAAAATGAAGAAATTAACATTATTACTTTTTATACTAACAGTTAGTTTATCGGCACAATTATCAGAAATAACACGGTTTCCGTTGCAAAATACTACACGTTCGCAAGTGCATTCATCCATTGTGGAGTTGGATAACAATGCCGTTCTTTTTTTCTGGATTGAAGATGCAAAAATAAAAGTATCCAAAAGTAGTGATGGTGTTAATTGGGGCATAGCCTCTGTTCTTGCTGATTCACTTTCACAAGACATTCTAAACCAAGATTTAATTACTTACAAGACAAATACTGGAAAAATTTTAGTCGCATTTAAATTGGGAATTTCAACATACCGGTATTATTTGATCTCTTCAATAGATAGTGGTTTGTCATGGAGTGAGCCTGAAATATTTGTTAATGCTCAAGGCACTACTATGGGACATGGAATATTTTCGCAAACCAATGACAACAAACTATGGTTCACTTACAAGAGAAGTACTTTTTTAGAGTATACTAAAAGTGAAAATGACGGTGTGTCTTGGAGTTCTCCAAGTTTGTTTAAATTAGGGGCAGAATCATTAACTGTAATTTCAGTTGGTGATAGCCTTAAAGCTATTTTTGTACAAAGCGGAAATATTTATTGCAGAACAAGTGGTGATAGCGGTAGTACTTGGGTTTTAAGTCCAATATTAGTTAATAAGAATTTTTATTCTGAACCTTCCATATTAAAGAAAAGTGATGGTACGTTGCTAATTGTTTACAAGTTGGTATCCTCTTCAACAACTGGAGATATCTTTTATATAGAATCTGCTGATAACGGTTTAACTTGGTCTAACCCAACTCAGTTTACCAAATTTGTTGGAGTTGATGCAAATTTGAGAATCAGTTCAAATTCACAAAATTTGTATGCAAGTTTTATGTCAGATAGAGCTTTTAATGAAAATAATTTTAAAGCAGAAACAGAAATGTACTCACTTTGGTATGGAATTATTGGTAAGACCGATGATGTTTATACTCCACCATCAATTGTTGATATAGTAGTTGATCCTGTGGAAGTAAATATACTAGATACTATAAAAATATCTGCGGTTGTGAACGATGACAAAAATATAGCATCAGTATTTTTAAAACTACAATTGAATGATAATTTACAAACTCCAATTGAAATGTTTGATGACGGCTTACATTTTGATGGTGAAGCAAATGACTCAGTTTATGGAATTGGTATTACTGGATATGGAGAGAGTGATATTTTATCACTTTCAGTATTTGCAACTGATGAAGATGGATTGACAAGAACACGATTTGGTAGAAAAATTTATTACTCAATTAAATTTACGAGCAAAGTCGCAATGATTGATATTAATAGATTTAAAATGCCAATAGATAACAAAGGTATTTTGGCTGAAGTTGATGCTGATTCAACTGGACCTTCTGGCACTTATGATGGTGAAACGGTTCTTTTTGCGGCTGGATTTGGTCTTTCTGGTTATGATGGTAATGAATTGTGGGCAAATGCTGTTCAGTCTGCATCAAGGCTCGAAGATTATCAACCTGGAGTGTTTGGTAGTATGATTGATGATCCCATAAATCAAGTTTATGTCTTAAAAAGCAATGATGAACCATTTGGAAATTCATGGCAAACTTGGATTTATGCAGTTCGTCAAGGAGCTAAATTCTATGATGGAAATGGAGATGGTGTCTATACTCCAATTGACTTAAATAGCAACGGAGTTTGGGATGCAAATGAAGATAGCCCAGACCTAATTGGTGATGTTACTGCGTGGACAGTTTTTAATGATGGAGTTCCAGCTGAAAAAAGACGATTCAATTATATGGAACCTAAAGATATTGAAATTAAGCAGACTGTCTTTGGATATTCTCCCGATGCGCAAAAAGAACTTGATGGAGTTATTTTTGTAAAATATGAAATTGAAAATAAAAGTTTAACAGAATATCGTGATGTTTACTTTTCTGCAATGTCCGACCCTGATGTTGGGAATTATATTAATGACCATACTGGTTGTGATACTATTGTTAACGGTGGATACGATTACGATAAAGATGAAGACGCTGTGTTTGGAAATTCACCTACTTTTATGCAGTCTATAATTCAAGGTGCTCCAATATATATTATTGGTGAAACATATACTGATATTAATAGTAATGGTGTTTATGATGATGGCATTGACACACCGCTTGATACGGCAAAATATCAGTACGGAAAGAACTTTTCCACAAAAGAATTTGCAGGTGCCAAAAATCAAAATATGATTTCATTTGTAGCCTATATGAGCAGTCACCCTACTTATGGTGATCCCAACTCACAAATTGAATTAAGAAATTATCAGTTAGGGTTCAATAAGGAAGGTAACAAGATTGACCCATGTAATTGGGCTTTTGGGCAGGTTTTCAATTTAAATTGCAATGAAATAAATACGCAATTTTTATACTCTGGAAACCCAGTTACTAGGGATGGATGGATAAGTGAAACGCCGGTTGATCAAAGAATGATGATAACATCAGGTCCATTTGAACTAAAACCAAATGAACCAATAGAAATTATTGTTGCTTACATTGTTGGAAGAGGAAACACTTCACTTGAATCTATTGATGTAACAAAAGCACTTGCAAAAAATGCAATTGGTTTTTATAACACAAATTTCAATTTTGTTCCAGTTGGTATTAAAGAGAAGCCTCAAAATCAATTACCAACAGAATATAGCTTGTCACAAAATTATCCAAATCCATTTAATCCAAGCACAACAATTAAATATTCAATTCCATCTACACAAACTCCCCTCTTGGGAGGGGCTGGGGGTGGGTTTGTTACACTCAAAATCTACGACATTCTCGGATGTGAAGTAACTACACTTGTTAATAAACAACAAAAAGCTGGAAATTATGAAGTACAATTTGATGCTTCCAATCTTACTTCTGGAATATATTTTTATAGTTTACAAAGTGGAAGTTTTAATAAAAGCAAAAAAATGATTTTGTTGAAATAATTGTCAGAGACGACTCACTGAGTCGTCTTTGGTGAAACAAATAAAGAGAGAAAAATGAAACGCTTATTTTTAATAATGCTAACTGCATTAGCAATTAATGTATCAGCTCAAATATCAGAGATAACAAGATTTCCGTTGCAAGATACAACTGTTTCAATTACTTCATCGCAATTACTACAAGCTCCTAACGGTAACTTAATTATGTTCTGGGCAAATGAAGGTGCAATATTTATGAGCACGAGTAGTGATGGTAATAGTTGGATTAATAGGAAAGAACTAGCAAATGATGTCTTTTCTTACCAAAATGACTATAAAAATCAATTAAGCGCTCTAGTTACCAATGATAACAAAATACTGTTAGCATATTTAGCAATCGAGACCGGTGACAATGGGCATTTTATAAAATATTTATTTTCAGAAGACAATGGTTCAAATTGGACAAACACTATAGAACTGAACGGTTATGAAAGCTTCAATCCATATTTCAGTTTATCTAAAAGTCTTAACGGGGAAATCTGGTTTGCTGTGCAAAGCGGTTTTATTAGGAGTATTGATAATGGATCCACATGGAGTAATTATCAATTATTCAGTGATGGTATTTCATCAATAGTTACAAAATCTCCGTCTGTACAATCTTTAAACGATAGTACATTAATCCTTTTTTACACGGAATCATTTGACGGAGAAATATTATATCGGACGAGTAATGATAATGGAATCTCTTGGATAAATGAGACGATTTTAACAGATACATTTGATAGTAGGGCCTCATTCAGCAGTATAAGATCGAAGACCGGTGAAGTAATAATAGTTTATAAAAAGATTGAAAACTTTGTGCCTGATACCGGAAACATATTTTTTATAAATAATTTTGATAACTCACTTATCTGGTCTGAAGAGAACAAAATTACAAATTATGCTGGTGATAATAAATTAGCACAATTATCAGTCTTTGGTGATAAAGTGGTCTTCTCTTTTGCCTCAGATAGATGGATGAAACCAAGAAGAAACGGAAATGAACAATCCAAATACAATATATGGTATGGCATTCTGAATGAGTCTAATGATGTGCAAACACCGCCGTTAATTTATGCTCCTAGTTATTACCCAAATTTCCCTTTGGTAAGTGACTCTGTAAAATTCTCAGTTTATGTTTATGACGAGGATAGTGTTAAATCTGTGCGGCTTAAAATATTTTATGACGGCATTTTAGATAGAAATGTTGAGATGCTCGATACGATTAAAAGTAATTATTATAGTACATTACTTACTGACATTGAGTACCATAATTTAATTACATATTCTACTACTGCCACTGATTTTCAAAATTATACTATTGAATCTGAACACTATCCAATTGCATTTGAAAGCCCTTATGGAACAAATAGCTATCTCATAGATGTGAATAATATAAAGATGCCACTACAAAATAACGGCATTATTGGTGAAGCTTTTCCACCGATTAATGATATTTTTTCTACAAGATATGATGGTAATAGTATTCTTTGTTCATCTGGATTTTTTATTTCTGGGAAATCAAGTGAAGAAATTTTTAGTAATGGAATTTTTACTCCAACATTTATTGAGGGCATTTACAAACCAGGAGAGATTGGTTCAAATCCAAATGATGGAAGAAATATGATTTATGTTGTTAATTCTTCAGATCAAGCATTTGGTACAAATTGGCAAAATTGGACAACTGCTGTAAATAAAGGTGCACATTTTTATGATGGAGATAATGATGGAGAATATAATCCAGTTGATAAAAATAATAATGGTATTTGGGATTTAAACGAGGATAAACCCGATTTATTAGGAGACATTACTGCATGGTGTGTTTACAATGATACAGATGATGGTAATTTGATAACCCCATATAGTGTGAATATGGGTATTGAGATTAAACAGACACTCTTTGCTTCAAAGGCATTGGAGTTAGAGTATTTACAAAATGTTATTTTTGTCCGTTACGAAATAGAAAATAAAAACCCATTAGTTGCTAAATATGATTCTGTTTATTTTGGTATTGTACCAGATCCAGATATAGGAGCAAATTATGGGGACGATTTGGTTGGTTCAGACACATTGTTACACGCGGGTTATGCTTATCAAACAGTCCCTGATCCAATTAATTCTGGTCGAGGTTACGGCGATAATCCCCCAGCAATTATAGTGCAACTTCTAGAGGGTCCGCCTAGTTTTATTCCAGGCAGAACATTTACTGATAATAACAACAATAATTTATTTGATGATGGAGACGTTGCCCTGGATTCTGCGATTCAAAGACAAGGCCCAGATAGAGGATTTATTAACATTCCCGGAGCTACTAATTTATTGATGACTAATTTTTTCCACTTTTTTAGATATGGATTTGGACATAGAGGTCCTTCAGATATACCCGAAATGAGAAATGAATTGTTGCCAGGTATTGATGAAAATGGGGAAAATATTAGCGTTTGTGAATTGCCTTATGGAAATGGGTCTACATTAACAAATTGTGATGAAATTGATAACAGATTTATGTACTCTGGTGACCCAGTAAATAATACAGGTTGGCTTTGTACTATTGATGCAGATACAAGAATGCTAATAGGTACAGGTCCTTTCGAATTAATTAATAATAAACCTATTACAATTATTGCTGCATTTATAGTTGGGCGTGGTGATAATCCTTTATCTTCATTGACGGTTACAAAAAATTATGCAGAGGATGTTCTTTCTGTATACGAAAGTAATTTTGTGACATTACCAGTTGGTGTTAAAGAAAAACCACAGAATCAATTACCAACAGAATTTAGCTTGTCACAGAATTATCCAAATCCGTTTAATCCAAGTACAACAATAAAATATTCAATTCCAAACAATGCTGTCATTGCGAGTGGAGCGAAGCAATCTAACAAGATTGCCACGTCGTCCGATGAAACTTGGACTCCTCGCAATGACAATGTTACACTAAAAATCTATGACATTCTCGGACGTGAAGTTGCGACACTTGTAAATAGACAACAAAAAGCTGGGAATTATGAAGTACAATTTGATGCTTCAAATCTTACTTCTGGAATATATTTTTATAGTTTACAAAGTGGAAGTTTTAATAAAAGCAAAAAAATGATTTTGTTGAAATAAGATTAATTAAAATAAATTTACAATAATCTGTAAGGTAATTGATTGAAGAACATAATAATATTATTTTTCTTTTCAGTAATAACATATTCTCAAGTTAAAGTAGATGATTCAAAGTCCTTTAACTCAACGTTAAATCAAATTAACGGCAAATATTATAGAACAGTCTCAAACTCGCCAAGTATTGTCACAATAAATAAAGGTTCAGAGCCAGATATTCAAAAAATTGATCTTAATGAAAAAATGGATATCATCATTGAATTTAAGGAAGTCCCATATTTAATTAGAAAAAAAACGGATAGAAATACTGATGAGAGTGTCTATCTAAATAGGTTTTTTCAACTAAAAAATAAATTGGTTGAAATGGAACAAAATCACCTAGATAAATCTAATGGTATACAATTAGATGAGACAAAAATTAATAAGGAATTCTACAAACTATTTTTTGGTGTAAGTGCTACAGTTAGCCGTGGTTTACTGAATGAACTAAATAAGTTAAATTATGTAAAGAAATTACACTATAATAGAAAAGTTGAAGCCTTTCTGGATAAAGGTATATCTATTACTCACATAGATTCTGTCTGGAATAGATTTGGTGTTGATGGTGATAGTATAATTATTGCAATAATTGATACAGGTATAGATTACTTAAATCCAGCTCTAGGTGGTGGTTTCGGAACAGGATTTAAAGTGATTGGTGGTCATGACTTTGAAAATAATGATAATAATCCAATTGATGATAATGGGCACGGGACTCATGTAGCAGGTATTGTTGCTGCGGATGGTGAATCAATTTTAGGTGTGGCTCCAAAGGCTTCGCTTATTGCTCTTAAGGTATTAGATAGTTCAGGATTTGGTAATGAGGATAATATTATTGCAGCAATTGAATATTGTGCTGATCCTAATGGTGATGGCAACACAGACGACATGGTAGATATAATAAATTTGAGTCTTGGATCCTCTTCAGGAAACCCAACTGACCCATCGTCAGTTGCTATTGATAACGCTTCCAAATTAGGAATAACGGCTTGCATTGCAGCAGGGAATGACTATTCTTACAAAAGCATTGGGAGTCCTGGAACTGCTAAATCTGCAATAACTGTTGGTGCTTCTGATGATGAAGATAAGTTAGCATTTTTTAGTTCGAAAGGACCTGTAAATAAAACTTATTCAATTAAACCAGATGTTGTTGCTCCAGGAGTTGATATTAACTCATTAAATTTAGGAGGGGGAAATATTGAACACAGTGGTACATCAATGGCAACGCCATTTGTTACGGGTGTATGTGCTTTGCTAAAATCAATTCATCCCAATTGGAGACCAGAAGATTTTAAATCTGCACTGATGACTACATCAATTGATATCGGTGAGGATGTAATGTCTCAGGGTGCTGGAAGAATAAACGCTCTTGAAGCAGCAAAAGTAACAACAACAATATCACCATCCCAACTAAGTTTTGGAATCGATAATGTGGAAGATTTAAATTGGGTTGTTACAGATACTATTACAATTAGTAATCATTCTGATGAAATGCAAACTTACTCATTTCAAAAAGATTTTGACTATCCGGGAATCAATATTGAATTTAATCCAACTTCAATTTCTATTAATGCAAATGAAAGTGGAACAATAATAGTTGAACTTTCAGTAGATAACTCCGTATTAGCTTTTCCTGATTGGGGTTCCCTTAGTTATGATGGAAATATACTAATTGTTGGTGAGGAAAACTTACATATACCTTTTGCTTTTACTAAAGCTGCTAAACTTTTAATTGTTAGTGATTCACCATGGCCTGATATTATAATTATCGGGTCTAACTATTCCCAACCAGCTGATTTTAATGACGATATGTATGAGATTGAAATTGTTCTTCCTCCAAATACATACGATATAATTGCCTCAACCTTTGAATATGAGAAAATAGAAGTTCTTATTAAAGAAGAAATTAAAATTGCAGATTACAAAAAAGTCAATTTGGATTTTAAAAATATAGAAAACAAAGTTGTCTATAGTGGAGTTGATGAATTGGGTAACACATTAGAAGAACCTCATAGGCAATTTGTATTGTTCCCACCTGCCACAACTCCGTTTATAAGTTCAAGTTACTCGTTCCCATATGACACACTATTATTTTCAGACATATCTAATAGATATAATCTCTCCTTCTCAGAATCTTCAGTAGATTTTGGATCTGAACAAATAGCAAGAGTAATACATCATGCAGTACTTGAAGGCATATCAGATAACCTACTATTAAGAAACGATCCAAATGGATTTTTGAGAAAAGATATTGAAGTAAAAATTCCAGATGGGAATGGAAGACTTTTAATGTATAATGATGGTGTTATGAGTCGTGATTTGTCCAGAATGGGAGGGTTCCCAATCTATAGTGTAGAAATGGAATCTAACATTTGGCGAGGGGAATTATTTTTGTCTGAATTTAAGAATGACATTTATTTATCATCAATAGACTTTATTGCATCAAGTGGAGATAACTATGATGGTTATTTAACACCATTGTTATTAGCATGGGATGGTAAAATACTTCCGTATAATGATTTTAAACCATCAGCAGATGTTTTGCTTACAAATCCAAACACTCCAATTGTTTTTGGAAACAGTTCAATATATTGTAATGGGGCATTTTGGAATAATTTTATTGAGAATTCTAATTTTATACCTTGGCTCACATTCTTTGGACCAAACCAAGAATTATTTTTTAATATGGAAAATAATTCGGTACTAAAGGTGTTTGATAAAAACAATAATTTAGTTCAATCTGATACTAATACCACCCGGGAAATGCAAATGCTAGAAAAAGAATATTATAGAGTTGAATTCAGCACTTCTAATTATAATATAAATGGACTTGAGGGAAAATTAAGCTTAGTTTCTGATTTTGATCTCTCGGTTGAAGATTGCACACCTCCTCAGATTACGTCATTTAAGATTCTGGACCAAACAAGGATATTTGAGAATCATTTTGAGAAAGAAGATTCAATCTTGGTTTATTTTTCTTCTGCTGATTTTCAGCATTACCTTTTTGATTATTCTTATTCAACAATTTATAATTCAGTAAACTCTGCTAAAACTGAATTGTTGGCTAGAATAAACGGATTAGAAAAATGGAAACCAATAGAATCTTTCGTTATATCAGAAGATAGTACAATTGGGTTTTTATATCATGCAGATTTATCTTCTTATGCTAATCTTGATTCAGCATCAATCGATTTGCAATTACAATTTGTTGATATGATTGGCAATAAAACGAATTGGACAATAACTCCGGCTTTCACTGTGGGAAAAACGCCGATCAAGACTGATATTCAAGATTTTGAGGATAAAGATATTGCTCACCTTTTTTCTTACAGTTTAAATGCAAACTATCCAAACCCATTTAACCCAAGTACTATTTTAAGCTATTCTATAGCAAAGCAAGGGAATGTTGAACTCAGAATATTTGATGTATTGGGCAGAGAAGTTGCGACAGTTGTAAACAAAAATCAAAAAGCTGGGAATTATGAAGTGGTGTTTGATGCTTCAAATCTTACTTCTGGAATATATTTTTATCGTTTACAAAGTGGTAACTTTGTTGATAGCAAAAAAATGATACTTCTAAAATAGAAAAACAAATAAGTGGCTAGCAATAAGCCTTAATGTTGCTTATTGCTAGAAGTTTACGACAAATAAATCTTTCAAATAATGACTTATTTGAAAGATTTCTTCATCAAATAAGTCTTGGTAATAGCGACGTTTTTACTTTAGAAAAAGTCACTTTTACATATTCAAGAATATTTAACCAAACATCATTTCGTAAGGTCTTTCTAATTCCTCAGCAAGAATATTTAAATTTACATTTCGTGATTTACGAATAAATTCTTTTCCATCCAGATGGAATAAAATTGTGGGAACTGCAAAAACTTGATTTTGTGCTGCCAATTCCATTGCTTCAACAGTATTTACATATGCAAATTTCATTTCTGGAAAATGTTCAGCTAATAATTCCTTTAATTTTGGTTTTAATACCTTGCATACATTGCAAGTTGGAGTGCTAAAGTATGTAACTGTTCCACCATTTTTTGATGTATACTCTTTAAATTCATCTAGTGAAGTTATTGTAATTTCTGATGTTTCCACAAATATCCTTAATTTATTCCAATTTGAGATGCAAATATTAAAAATAAGTTTCAATGCAAAGTTTTAAGAGTTATTTTTGAAGTATAAAATATGGAAATATTGTGATGTTATTTAATAAATTTATACAAATTGCTGGAATTTCAGGTAAAAGTGAAGCTGATATGCTTATAAATTCTGGAATTAATTATTTAGGATTTCCACTAAGATTGCCTGTAAATAAAGAAGATATTTCTGAAAATGAAGCTGCAGAAATTATAAAATATTTGAATCCACCCAATTATGGAATTGTAATAACCTACTTAAATATAGCGGAGGAAATTGTTTCCTTCTGCTCAGAATTAAATGCCTCCATGGTTCAGCTTCATGGAAATATTGAAATTGCAGAATTGAAAAAGTTAAAATCAATTGCCCCTAATTTGGTAATTATTAAAAGTTTAATTGTTGGTAAATATACTTTGGAAGAACTTAAAAGTAGCATTGATGAACAAAGTGAATTTGTTGATGCTTTTATTACCGACACTTTTAATCCAGAAAGTGGAGCAACCGGAGCCACTGGTTTAACACATGATTGGCAAATAAGTAAAATACTTGTTGAATATTCTTCTAAACCAATTATTCTAGCTGGAGGCTTAAATCCAGAAAATGTGTTTGATGCAATTATCAAAGTAAAACCAGCAGGTGTTGATTCGCACACTGGTGTAGAAAATGAAAGTGGGGCAAAAGATGAGTTAAAAGTTCAAAAATTTTATGTAGAAGCTATTAGAGCCTTTGAACAAATTAAATAAAAAGAAGGAATAAGTTTTTGCAAAATTATAGTTATGATTTTTTAGTCCTCGGCAGCGGATTAGCCGGTCTTTCAACTGCTTTGTATGCAGCAAAATTTGGAACTGTAGCATTAATCACAAAATCAACTTTGGATGTTAGCAACAGCTATTTTGCTCAAGGTGGAATTGCGGTTGTTGTTTCTGAAGAGGATTCAATTGAAAGTCATTATAAAGATACCATGAATGCTGGCGTAGGACTTTGCAACAAGGAAGCGGTAAAAATTCTTGTTTCTGATGGTAGTAAGCGCATAAAAGAATTAATTGAAATGGGAATGGAGTTTGATAAAGTTGATGGTAAACTTGCACTCGGACTCGAAGGTGCTCATTCTAATAACCGTGTTCTTCATGCTGATGGTGATGCAACGGGTAGAAAAGTTGTTGAATTTTTTCATTCCAAAATTGTTAACAATTCAAACATCACAATATTTGAAAAGACTTTTGTTTTCAAACTTCTAGTAACAGAAAATGTTTGCAGAGGATTTTTAGCATATAATTTAATAACTAAAAACACATTAAAATTTACTTCCAATTTTACAATGCTTGCTGCTGGTGGAGCATCTGCAATTTATAATAGAACTACTAATCCAAAATCATCAACTGGTGATGGAATATTTTTAGCATACAATGCGGGAGCTGAAATTGCAAATATGGAATTTATACAATTCCACCCTTCTTCTTTGGTTACTGAAACGGACTCTACTTATCTAATAAGTGAAGCGGTGCGCGGAGAAGGTGCTTATTTAGTTAATAGTGCAAATGAAAGATTTCTGCTTGGGAAGCACGAAAAAGTAGAACTAGCGCCACGCGATTTTGTAGCGTACGAAATATTTAAACAACTAAAAATTCCAAATAATAAAGTGTTTTTAACTTTGAAGCACTTAAATTCAGAAATGATTAGAGAACGTTTTGGAAATATCAATAAGGAATTAAATAAATACGGGTTGGATATTGCCACAGATTTAATTCCAGTATCGCCGGCGGCTCATTATATGATTGGTGGTGTCAAGAGTGGAATAAATGGAGAAACTAGTGTCAGTAATCTATATGTAGCTGGTGAGGTAGCTTCTACTGGGGTTCATGGTGCAAATAGGCTTGCAAGTAATTCATTATTGGAATGTTTAGTATTTAGTAAGAGAGCGGTTGATAATTCGCTAAATAATAAAGCC
>Ga0180007_10000934_pt1 | contig 43212 bp, 28 predicted proteins | sample MM_PC_MetaG_FD_121122 | JGI IMG/M metagenome (GOLD analysis project Ga0180007, IMG submission 121122) | Groundwater microbial communities from the Aspo Hard Rock Laboratory (HRL) deep subsurface site, Sweden - MM_PC_MetaG | ecosystem: Environmental > Aquatic > Deep subsurface > Groundwater... | reverse complement strand
CATTGGTTTGGACCGTTGCTGATTTGCATTGTGTCAAAACAAACATCGGAGTTTACCCAGTTTGGTTGAGGATTTACTTCAAAAACTTTCAGGTTGCTTACATCGTTTTCATTTTCAATTCCCAGTGAAACAAGTTCAGCTTTTACCGGTCCGTTTCCTGTGTAGTAAATATCTCTGATGGGGAAAAAGTTTGAAATTGGGGTGTATGCCACATTGGTACGGTTGTTGATATTAACTGCGGCCAGAGGCAGAATTCCAAAAAGTTTCGCATAAAATCTTCCCTCAGGGTCTTCGCTTGTCCATTTGAATTGTTTTCCGTAACTATCAAGATAGTCTTCATCGTTTGTGAATGATAGTGATTCTATGTTCAGTTTGTGTAGCGGTTTGCCGTCTTTGTAGTTGCCGGTAAATTCCCAGTTGGCATCAAGATTTGTACAGATGTTTTCCGGGGGAGTTTCGCGAACGATTTCGGCATCGAAGTAAACTAATCCGCTATAACGGAAACAGCCGGGAACTTCATCAAAGTGGAGCCACATCATGTTTTGATCGTAAACGCTGTTGGCGTTTGGGTTTACCCTTAGAGGATAGTTTGTTCCGCCGGGATAATCTTCAATGGCTTCCAGACTGATTGTTGTCTGGTCTTTAATATAGTCTTCAAAATTTCGGCCCTGATCAAAATCCAGGTTTGGATTTTTTGTTACGATTAAAAAGGCGGAATCTTTTACTGGTTTTAGTTTTAGATTTGTATCACTTAATCTTACAACCATATCATCGCTGGCTGTTTTTGCGGGATCTCCCACTCGTCCATTGTCGGCTCTTGTAAAGATGTAGTCTCCTTCCCGGTAGTTTATAATTTTATTATTACTGTTTTTATATCTGTTGTTATCGGCGTAAATGAATCCTTTTGGACGGGCGATGTTTTCGTCGTAAATTGAATCTCTTAGATCCACTCCTATATATAGGTTGTCGGCGTTGGTGTTTGCAGATCCGATATTATCTCCGTCGTAGGGGTCGCTGGAATTGTTGTGAAAGTACATTAAAAATCGCACTTTGTCGCCTTCTACCAATGGATGGTTGGCTGTGGTTTCGTTGGCGTAGGCGTAGTTGCTATTGTCGCAGTTCGTTCCTTTTTCGCAAAGTTTTCCGGCCAAAAACTCCATTTCGTTGCTTGTCCCCAGATAGCCCATCAGGTAGCTGTTGTGGCTGAAGTTATTGAAGGTAGTGTAGTCGTAGCCCCTTACTCCATATTCGTATTGGGTTGAAGGTCTTGATGGAGTGTGATTTGAGGCGTAGGCCGCTTCCGCCGTGTTTTGGGTTGCGGATGTCGGCAAGAGCGAGAGGAGCGTTGCCAGAACTGTTGTTAGTGCTATTTTTACTTTCATTTTATTTTGGTTATTTATTTTAGTTTTTAGCGATCTGAAGCCGTTCCGGGGGCGACTTTGCCTGCGGTTGGCTTAAGCGGGCTTTTATCAATATTTTTGTCCACTTGTTTTGTTTGGGTTTCTTTTGCCTTACTTTTTCTTTTTACTCCGATTATCGCGAATAATCCGAAATCATCATTTTCCACCCCTTGTCCGATAATACTTTCGTCCACAAGTGTCATTTCTCCCGATACCGGTTTTTTGATGCGGATTGTTCCAAGGTCGTTCACGGCGAATGTTGCGTTTCCGCACTTTGAGTAAGCTCCGGATTTAACCGATGATCTTCGCATGTCGATGCGTACTTTTAGTGATTTGTCCGGTGAATCCAATTCCAAAACTTGATTGTCGATTTGGGCCGCACGGATTTTATTTACTATTTGAATGAATTTTCTTAAACTTGCCTCGCTGTTTTGAGGGATTGGTTTGCCTTCTTGTATCGCCTCGACAGCTTTAAGTACATTTTCATAATCCTGACCTTTAAGCAGGTAGGATATTGCCGGTGTAGCGAGGAGTTTCTTTGCCAATGGGGATTCTTTGATGAATTTTTCCAGGTTTTTGGTTGGTAGCGGACTTCCCATTTCGAAAAGAACTCTCATCAGATCTTTTGAAGTTTTGTCATTTCTAAGTAGGTTTTGTTTGTATTCGGTTTGGGAATATTCGAGGAATCCGTGTGCGTAGGGTAGGGAATCGGGTCTGCTTGAGCTGGCGTAATTTATAAATTTGGTCAATTGTGGTTTTGTTCTTGATCTGCGTGATCCGGAAACCAGGAAGGCTCCACGCTCAATTTCATATACATCAAGGCTGAGGAAGCTTTTTGGCGGATCAAGATAATTTAGTTCATCAACATTAGTTATCAGATTATCGTAGATGTTGCTCATAAGTTTTTCGGACATTGCTTCGGCTGTGCTTGTGATGCTTTGTCCTCTGGCTTTTAGTCTTTCTTTTGCTTCCTGCATGTGGATTGCAAATTCCGCTTTTTCATAATTTCGGCGACCTTTTAATCTTTTTAGCACTTCTCTATTTGCTGTTTTAATTTCTATTCTTTGTTTTGCGATCATTTCTCTTAGCGCTTTTATCTCTGGAGTATTGCCTCTTTTTGTCCATGCTCGTTTGAGGTAGCTTGAATATTCTCCGCTTACAGTGTCGTGAATGATTGCCTGATAGCTATTTGTGAGATAAATAACTTTGTTGCCGACAGTTCTTTTTGCTGTGATGAAACTGCCTTTTTCGAGTCCGGGCATGTTGAGAATTTCCTCATTTCCCGGTAGTTTTTGAGGATATAGAGTTGTGAAGTATTTTACCGTTAGGTAGTTTTGGGCATTGTTTAAAAATACCTGTTTTTCCAGATCATTTAAGTTTGCGATCAAATCCGGCTGGGCGTCTTTGATATATTTTTCGATTAGTTGTAGAACCTGGATTGGGTCGTCTATGGCTGATCGAAGCGCTTTTTCAAATGTGATGTTTTCTATTTTGTAGTTGTAGACTGTGTCTAATTTTGCTTGAATTTCTGCTGTGCTTTTTGTTTTTTCTCTAAGTTGTTCAGCATTTTTACCATAGGAATGATCCTGAAGCACTTTTTCGATTATTTGTTTTTCATTTAGAAGGAAAACTTCCAGTTTAGGGAATGTGCGGGATATTTCATGTCTTTCTTCATATTGCCATCGTTGCAAAATCAGCGATTTGCATTTTTTTCTTCTGATTTCAGGATTTTTTTCTTCCATGATCTTTTTGATCTTTTTCGCAAAATTTCCCTGATTCTCGATTGCCGCCAAAGCTCGAAGAATTTGTGCTGAATCTTTTCCTTCAATAACGATTGTTTCCGGATTTAAGGCTTTCCTCATTCTGCTAAACTGAACTGCGGATTGTAAATCTTTTTCCAGATTTGGTGTTTTTGCTTGTAGTTCAAGTTCGTTTTGTGAGAGGGTTCCCAGATTTGTTAGTTTTGGGTGATCTGATAATTGGTCCAATGTGCTTGTTTCCCACTTTTCTCCCGGGAATTTTCTGAGCATTTTGCTGGAATTTTTTTCTATCCAGCTTTCTGAGCGATCTCCTTTCACAGAACTTCTTTTTCTGATGTAGATAGTGCTTTGCAGGTTTGATGTTCCGCTGGCCATTGGCCTGTTGAATTCAATATTCTTTCTGGTGATTACAAGATCGGATAATTGTCCGGTGATGTATATTTTTCCATCTGTCGGATTTAGGCGGACGCTTGCATTTTTAAGTTCTGGGTCGATATAAATCTGAACGACTTTATCGTCGGCGTCTTCTACAATCAGTTCGTGTGATTTTCCTGCCGGTTTGATTCCTACCCGTACATTTTCGAAGGCATCGTTGTAGGTGTCGATTGTACCTTTTTCTCTTAGTAGTTCGCTTTCTGTTGCGCTTGTTATTACTCCGACATCACCGTTTGTACTGAGGTAGGCGTTTGTGCCAAGTTTCCACTCGTTTAGGCCGATGCCTTTTTCCATATTTTCGATTTTTGCCTGCATTTGTTCGTGCAGATTTCTTTTTGTTGCCTGGTTTAGGACTTTTATTTTGGCACTTCTTTTTGGAATGAATATTTGTCTTTGGTTTGTTTTTATGAGGATTCCGGCAAGACCGATTGGCATCAGGTGATATTGCTGAGCAAGGGCAAAGGCGATCATTACGCCGATTCCAACAGACATTCCCGGAACAATATCATCCCAGGTGAAGTCTTTTTGGACCTGATTTTGTTGGAGTTTTTCTTTGTACATTGTCAGCATTTTGAAGAAGATGCTGTATTTTTCGGTTTCTGAGAGTTTGGGATCATTGAAAAATTCCGGCATTTCGTCCGCGAGGTCTTTTAAAATTGCATCCACTTTTGGAATGGATTTTATTTTTTGCATTTTTTCTTTCGGACTTAGGCTTTGTTCTTGGTCAAGGTATTCCCATAATTCTTTGAGTCCGACTTTTTGAGAAATTTCTTCTTCTCTGGTTCTAAATCTTGCCCGCTGAACTTTGTTTCCCCAGTTAATGTTTAGTCCCACTCCCGGAAGTCCTCCTTTTGCGGTCCAGTCGATTCCGAAGAAAACCGTTCCGGATAAATCCACTCCGTCAACATCGCCTCCGATTGTGGTTCCAAGTCCGGCTCCAAGTGTGGAAACTGCCGGTGTTGTTGTCCAGTAAACATTATCATTTTTTAGTAGTGTGATTGTAAGTCCGATTCCGGCCGCCACATTGGCGGTATGTTTTGCATCTTTGTCGTAACCCAGACTTAACTGTAGTGAGAATCCTTCGCCGAGAGGGATGTTTGCGCCGCCCCCGGCTCCTTTAAATTTGCCGTTTTCCATGCGGATATAGGCCATTGCTTGTAGGTTTCTGATGGCTTTTTCTACCACAGCTTTGGGCACGCCTTTGGAGATTAGTTCTGATTGCATTTTGGCTAGTGGCTCAGGAAGTCTTTTTCCCAATATTTCTGCCAGCTTCCTTTCTCCTTCACGATTTTGTAGTTCTTGTTTTTTCATTTCGCTGACCATGAAGCCAACTTTTAGGTAGTTTTTTGCGTTTGGATCGTTTTTTAGAGCGTTGAAGTAATTGTTAATTTCTGTTTGTGAGTTCGCAGAAAATTTTGGCAGGTTTAGTTGAGGAAAATCCTTTGTTTCTGCAGTTTCTGCACCGTGTTTTTTTTGCATTATTAGGATTTGTCGTCCCATTTTCATTAGTTTTGTGATTCTGTTGTGGAGGTTCTCCATGTTGATTGGTCTTTTTTGTCCTTCTGCGCTTGGTATTGATTCTCCGCAAATTCCTTTTTCGTTCAGGAGTTTTAGTAAGGCCGAATCTCCATGGTAGTATTTTGTAAATTCGTCTCTGGTCATTACGGATTTTTTGCCGTTGAGATCGATCATTGTTAGTTTGTTCGGATCTGTATTACTTGCGCTTAGCAATCCGGTGAATGAATCCCAGGGATCTACTTTGCCGGTTTCTGTGAAAACATCGTGCAAGTTATCGATCACTGAGTCCTGATTGATTCCTTTGTATCCGGCATATAGTTGCGTTCCTTCCGGAGCTTCGGCGTAGCTAAGAGTTTTTAGTGCATCTAAAAGCTCAAAGGTTTTGAGGATCAATGGTTTCATTTTTTCATATTTTGCTCTTTCGTTTTTTGTTAATTCGATATTTCCTATTACTTTTGTGTGTAATTTTTTAAATTCTTCAACCAGTTTACTGCGGTGTTTTACTTCCGCTGCGTCGTAGTCTGTTTCGGTCAGTGTCTCTGTTCCTATCGCCTTTACATATTTTTCATCCAGGATTCTTGTAAATGTTTTGGTGTTGATAAAGTCGTTGAAGTCTATTCTGTTGTTTCTTCCTTCACTTAAAAATTGAGCAACAAAGTTGGCGGCGTGGGTGGAGTCTATGCAGGTGAAAGGTTCTGAGGTGAGAATCCTTGTGACCGCTTCTGAGTTTTTGAAATAGATGTAGTTTTTGGCGATGTCTTCTTCGGCGTGTCTTGTGTGAACAAGATGGGTGTGTCCGAAGGATTGATCCAGTGTGAAAACTTCTTCGGTGTAGTTTTCGAATTTTTTGTTTAGGTATTCATTTTCTTTTTGGGTTCTTTTGTTTTCTCTCTGTTTTTCGAAGGAGAGAGTTTTTCTTTTTTCTGTGAATTTTTCCAGATCTTGCACAGTTCTTTCTGCCGGAGTCTTTTTTGATCTTTGTGTTTCAAAAACTTTTTGTTTCACATCATCCGGCAAAAATGGCATGTTTAGGGTGATTCCGGAGTTGATTTGGTTTTGATTGATTGTGGGGTTGTTGTTGGCTTTTTTAAATTCTTCAAGACTGAAAGGGTTTTCTTTGTTTCCCCAGACTGTTTTTAGTTCTTTATAAACTTCTTTGATGCTTGTCTTTTTGCTTGTTGTGGCTATTCCATTTTGTACTTTTGCATGGTTGAGATTGCGATTTCCCAGTGTGGCCTCAGCTATTTTTTTGTTTGCGATGGCCGAAATTCTGCTTTTTGACAGTTCGCCACTTTCGCTAACTTGTTTTTCCAGTTTGGTGATTCTTAAAATCAGTTCGGCATTGGATTTTCTAAAATTGCGAATATTGTATTGATTTTGATTGATGCTGTTGTCATCGATGATTATCTGTAAAAGGTTTTGATAAACATTTAATCTAACTTTTTCGAGCAAAGTATGAATTGATTTGTTTTGATTCTCTGAGCTTTTCATGATTGTGTTGAGGAATTGCTCAGCTTTTGATTTGTTGAAACTTCTTTTTGTTGTACCTGGAGTGTTTTGAGGGGGGATATGAAACACGATTGATTCTCCTTCGAGAATAAAACCGGCGGCCTCAAGTTTTGTATCGGCTTTCATCAGTTCGAAGAAACTGCGCCCCATTTTGTCATTTGCTGAGGTATCGAGAAGTTGATGAAGGAGAATTTGCTTATTTTTTAGGCCTTCGGAAATGTTTTCGATTTTGATAATTCTGCTGTCCAATGCTTTTAGAATTCTTTTTGTGCTAAATTTTTCGAGGTCTATTGTGGCAATTTTGGATTTAAATTTTTGTTTGAGAATTTTTTGAACTTCTCCGGCGGGGGACTCTTCTTTGAACAGAAGGTGCAGGTCGAAAATTGTGTTTGTGCTTAGCTTTTCAACCAGATTGCCTTTAGTGAAATCTTTGGGGCCTAAAATGTTTTGGTTGTATAGCTCGTGGATAGCTTTTGCTGAAAACCTGTTTGCGTAGTTTGTTAGTGCAGATGAAATAATTTCTGTTTTGATGTGATTGGCGATGTATTTTGAGAGTTTTTTTTCTCTTTCGCTTCCTCCTCTAAGTTCTTTTATCACTTCCAGAAGATCGGATAGGCGGGTTGGACTAACGAGAACTGTGTTGAGTAGTTTTTTTTGTTGTTCTTGTTTTTGGATTTTCTTCAAAAGAGTTTTTATGCTCTCTTTGCCTAGTTGAACTGCATTGATTGGTCCGCTTGGATTGATTTTTTCGAATACTTTTGAGCTTAAGTTGAATTTTTCAGCTTTTTGCAGAATTGTGTAAAAGTCTCTTTCGTTGAGATTTTTTAGTTTTATTTCCTGGTGAGAGTTAAGGCCTCGACCGCTTATTTTTTCTTTGTCGAGGAAGATTTTTAGTTGTTCTTTTGTTTTTAAGTTGGCGATTACAAATTCGGCGGCGGTTTGTTTTAGGGCTTCTTTGGCTGTTTCTCCAGTTTCAATTCGACGCTTTTGTCTTTGCCTTTCTTTTAGGACTTCTCTGTTTTTGTTTATTTTGTTTTCTAGTTCACGGTTTATATCCAGTGAAGGTTTTGATTCAGGGTGTTTGTTTTGTTTGTGAGGCATCGGGGCTGTTGTAATAAAAATCTTATTATTATAGCAAAAAATCGCCTATTGGTCAATTTATAATAAAGTGGAAAATCTATATTCTGAATGATGAAAATTTAATCTTCAAATTATGGAACTTCCAACAATTATCGTTAATTTTAAAAACTATGAGCAAGCCACTGGTGATAAAGCTGTTGAGCTTGCAAAAATTCACGAGCGTGTGGCTCAGGAGAGTGGTGTTAGCATTGCTGTTGCGGTTACTGCTTTGGATTTGGGGAGGGTTTGTAGGGCTGTTTCGATTCCGGTTTTTGCCCAGCATATTGACACTGTTAGGTATGGAAGTGGTACGGGGAAGGTTTTGGCGGAGTTGGTGAAGGAGTATGGGGCCTATGGAACTTTATTGAATCATGCTGAATGTGGGCTTGAGGATATGGTTTTGGAGGAAAGTATTGCGAGGGCCAAGGAGGCCGGTTTGTATGTGGTGGCTTGCGCGAATACCGCTGAGAAAGCCGCTGAAATTGTGGAAATGAAGCCGGATCTTGTGGCGGTTGAGCCACCGGATTTGATTGGAGGGGATGTGTCTGTATCCAAGGCGGATCCGAAAATTATTGAGGAAAGTGTGAAATTGGTTGGCGAAAACAGGGTGCTTGTGGGAGCGGGTGTAAAAAATGCGGAGGATGTGAGGATTGCTCTTGAGCTTGGGGCTGTTGGAGTGCTTTTGGCTTCCGGCGTTACTAAAGCGGATGATCCGTATTCTGTTCTTTTGGATCTTTGTTCAGGGCTAGCGTTAAAATCAGAATAAATAAAATCATTAGGTCATTTTTGAAGAGAGGGGTGTCTATTAGGCCGTGGATGAGGAAATAGAGGGCAATGAAAAGTGTTGTTGAAGGATGGCTGGTTTTTTTGATGCCCGTATAGATTAGGTAGAGTAGGAAAATTAGGCCGGGGAATCCAAATTGGAAGTAAAAAAGAAGAAAAATGTTGTGGGGTTGGAGAACGATTAAGTCGAGGGGGGGGCGATTGAGAATTTCTTGGGCGTTGGCGGCATAATGGCTTTGAAATTGTCCTAAACCAAGTCCTGTTACAAGGTTTTCTTTTAGTAGTTGAGTGGATACCTGCCAGATCTCTCCGCGTTCATCCAGGCTGGAATAGTTGGTTTGGATGGTTGGCAAGATTTTTGTATAAAAAATTAGTGCGGAGATGAGGATGGCTCCGGTTATGATCAGGTATTTTGGTGTTTTTGTTTTGAACCTTTGTTGAGTAAAAAAATAGATCGCTATTGTGGCGAAGGAGCCGCCAATTGCTCCCATGGAGCGAGTAAATGCAATTAGGATTGCCAATAATATTGCGTAGATGAGATATTGTTTTTTGTGATCTCTGGTACAGCGAAATAGGAAAAACAGCATGAATGGTGTGAGGTAGAAGGCTAGATATACTGCTGAATCTAGGGGACCAAGTAATCGAAAATCGTGAGTGATGTTGTAGCCCATCAGGTTGTATACGGCTGAAAATATTCCAAATACCAAAGCTCCTTTTCCCGCGATTTCGAAGGCTTTGATCTTTTCTTCTTTTGTGCGGAAAACTTCAAAAAACATCAATACCAAAGCTATTGCGAAGAATAGAAATTTAAGGTGGCGGATTAAATCCAGATTGTTAATGATTTGATTTGTGGCAATTGTAAAAATACTTAAGCCTACAAAACCCCAAATTACCCAATATTTTTTCAATTCCCTAATGCTTTTCAAGAGTCGTCCTTCTTTTATTGTCCAGGCAAAACAAGATAATGCCGCTATGCCAATTAGTATTTCCTGTAAATTTGTTGGATATGAGCCCAGACTGAAGCGAATCAGATAGGACTGCAGAAAAAAGAAATTTATGTAGAGTAGGATTTGGGTGAGATTTTTCATGCTTTTAGTTTAGTGCAACTTACTTTAAAATGGAAGTATGAAAGGATCAGTAATAAAAGGTAATGGTGTGGGGACGAAGTTGGGTTTTCCCACTTTAAATATTGCTTACAATGGTGATGAGAGTGGTGTTTTTGTGGCAAAAGTTAATGGGAAGTATCCGGCTGTGGCACATGTGGGTGAGAGACCTACCATTGGAGATAAAAAACAAACTTTGGAAGTGCATCTTTTGAACTTTGAAGGAGAGGATTTCCCGCAGACCATTGAGGTTGAGCTTTTGGAAAGGATTAGGGGGACTGTGCATTTTGGATCTTTAGAGGAGTTAAAAGCTCAAATTGCTCTCGATGTGCAATTTGCTAAAAATTGGTATACTTAAATCATGCTAGATTTTTTTAGAAAAATAATTCCCGATACGCATCCGATAAGACTTTTTTATCATAAAGTTATGGCTGTGATTGCCGCTTTGGTTTATAGATATCCGGCCAATGATCTTGTTGTTGTGGGAATTACGGGAACAAATGGGAAAACTACTACCGTAAATTACACGGCAAATATTTTGACTGCCGCCGGGTACAAGGTGGGGATGACTTCGACTATTAATTTTCAAATAGGTTCTCGTAAGTGGGAAAATAACATGAAGCAAACGACTCTCGGGCCTTTTAAATTGCAGAAACTTTTGAGGCAGATGGTGACTGAGGGGTGCAAATATGCAGTTTTGGAATTGTCGTCGCATTCTGCAACACAGTCCAGAATTCATGGAATCAACATAGATGTGGCGGCTTTCACCAATATTACTTCGGATCATATTGAGTATCATGGTAGTTTTAATAGTTATATATCCGCTAAGGCTGAGATATTCAAAAAAGTTAGTAAGGGAAATCGGAAATTCGGGGTTGATAGAGCCTTGGTTTTGAATAGAGATGATAAATATTTTGATTTTTTCAATCAACATGTTGCTGATCGAAAGATCAATTATGGAATGAAAGGAAACGCTTCTGTGACTGCCAAAGATCTTGTGCGAAGGCCGGATGGTTCGCATTTTGTTCTTCATGTTCCAAACAATTCTATTGCGGTAGATTTAAAAATGCCCGGAGATTTTAATGTTTATAATGCCCTGACAGCCGCCAGTTGTGCGCTTGCTCTGAATATTGATTTGGAAAGTATAAAGAAAGGTCTTGAAGAAAGTACGGGGGTGGCTGGGCGATTTGAGACTGTTAAGAAGGGCCAGAAGTACGATATCATCGTGGACTATGCTCATGCAACTGATGCTTTGCAGAGTTTGCTGGAGCTTTATAAGGGTTTGGTTAGTGGGAAGATATTTTTGGTTTTTGGTGCTACCGGTGGTGGGCGAGATAAGGCTAAGCGGCCAAAGATGGGGGCTATTGCCGATAAGTTTGCCGATTATATTGTGGTCACTAATGATGATCCGTATGAGGAGGATGAGTGGCAGATTATTGATCAGGTTTCTGAGGGGATAAATAGGGCACAGGGGGCTGGGTTTTGGAAGATTCCCGATAGGCGTGAGGCTATTCGTTTGGCTCTTACACTTGCGCGGGAGGGGGATTGTGTGATTGTGGCCGGCAAGGGGGCGGAAAAGGTAATGATGTTGCGTGGAAAACGAGTGGATTGGAATGATAAGCAGGTGATTGAGGAGTTTTTGACCAGGAAAATTGAGGTGGAGATTGGGTATGAGCATTTTGAGGGGCGTGAAAATGTTTGTTTAAAATCTTAAAATGGATGGATTTTTATTGATGAATAAGCCGCAGGGGATTAGTTCTTTTGATCTTGTTCGGGAAGTTAAGCGGCGGTTGGGGGAACGGAAGGTTGGGCATAGTGGGACTTTGGATCCGATGGCTGAGGGATTGATGATTATTGCTCTTGGTCAGGGGACGAAGTTGCTGGAATATTTGATTGGTTTGGATAAGCGGTATTTTGTGAAGGCTAAATTTGGGATGATTTCTGACACTTTTGATGCAGAGGGAGAGATTGAAGAGATGAATCCTTCTGCGGTTTTTGAACGAGAGGAAGTTGAGAAAATTATTGCGGAGAAATTTTTAGGAAAAATTTCGCAAGTGCCGCCAAAATATAGCGCTTTGAAGGTTGGTGGGAAGCGGGCTTGTGATATTGTGCGGGCAGGTGGAGAAGTTTCGATGCAGGCGCGCGAGGTGCAGATTGATCGCTTTGAGTTAGTGGATTATTTGTGGCCTACGCTGAGTTTCGAGGTAGATTGTGGGAGTGGCACTTATATTCGATCTTTGATTCATGATTTGGGGCAGGTGCTGGGCTGTGGCGCTTATGTTATGGAGTTGAGGCGAGATAGGGTGGGAGATTGGATGCTTGGGGATGCTGTTTCTCTTGAGGATTTGAGGGAAGATGATTTGATTTGTTTGGAGGATTTTGCGAAGAAATTTGAGTGTTTGGATTTGGCTAAGGCGGATCTTGATGCGCTTAGTGATGGGCGAGTTTTGTTGGGCAAAAAAATTGAACAGGGTGGGGTGAAGATGGCTTTTTTTGAGGGAAAATTCCTTGGAGTTTTGGAGAGTAGTAGTGATCAGACTGGAATTAAGTTTAAAAAAATGATTGTGTAAAGGTGGGTTTTGGTGTAGAAATTATTCGCTATGGAAATAATACAAATCGCTGCTACATATAGTGTTACTGCTCTTTCTATCTTTTTGATTTCGGTATTTTTTACCGGCTTGGCAATTGTTTTTTTCCCAAAGATTGGTTTTTTGGATAGGCCGGAAAAATATAGCTTAAAAAGGGACCCGATCCCTTATTATGGGGGGCTTGCTATTTTTGCAGCTTTCCTGGTTTCGGTCTTGCTTTTTGTGCCTTTGAGTTGGGAAGTTGCTGGGCTTTTGTTTGCTTCTGCGATTATTGTGGGGCTTGGATTCCTGGATGATAGGGAAGGGCTTAGTCCTTTTTTAAGGTTGAGTGTACAGTTTATCGCCGCTTTGGTTTTGGTGATTAGCGGAATTGGTATTTTGTCTGTGAATTTACCTTTTGTGGGTGTGCTGGATTTTTCCACAATAATTATTGGAGGAGTGATGGTGCTTAGCGCATTTTTTACAATTCTTTGGGTGATGACTATCCTGAATGTGATGAATTTTCTTGATGGCGTTAGCGGTCTTAATAGTGGGGTTACTTTTGTGGCGGGGCTTACGCTTTTCTTTTTGAGCATTCATCCGGGGATTCATGAAAATCCGCAGTCTCAGGTTGCTGTGGCCAGTTTAGCTTTGGTCGTCTCTATGGTGGCTTTGGGCTTTTTGATTTTTGATTTTCCTAAGCCAAAGATTTTGATGGGTGATACCGGGAGTACATTTTTGGGTTTTATTCTAGCGGCTTTGGCGATTTTTTCCGGTGGAAAGGTGGCGACTGCTTTTATTGTTTTAGGTGTGCCGATTTTGGATATGATCTGGGTTGTTGTGCGTAGGATTATCAATGGACAGCCGTTTTGGAAGGGAGATTTGAAGCATCTTCATCATCGATTTTTGGAAATAGGTTTTAGGGAGGATAAGGTTGTGTGGATGTATTTAGGATTATCCGCTGTGTTTGGACTTTTTGCGATATTGCTTGTAAGTAGTTTGCAGAAGTTTTTTGTGATTATTGCTCTTCTTATTTTAATGCTCATTTTGGGTGCTCTTTTGGTATTTATGCCGAAGAAAAAATGATAAACTGTTTTTACTATGGCTGATCTTGTTGATGAAATAAAGGCTAAGCTTGATGTTGTTGCTGTAATCTCTCAGTACCTTCCTCTAAAAAAGGCCGGTGCAAATTATAAAGCACTGTCTCCTTTTACTAGTGAGAAGACTCCCAGCTTTATGGTCAGTCCTCAAAAGCAGATTTGGCATTGTTTTAGTACAGGTAAGGGGGGAGATATTTTTACTTTTATTGAAGAGTTGGAGGGAGTGAATTTTGCCGAGGCTTTGCAGATTTTGGCGGACAGGGCTGGGCTTAAAATGGATGATTATCGTAAAAAGAATAATGTTGCCAATAAGAGTGAGAAGGATGAGTATTTTAAGGCTCATGAGTTGGCGGCGGAATTCTTTGAAAAACAGTTGTATTCGACCAATGATGGGAAAAAGGTTTTGGAATATTTGCACCGTAGAGGGCTTGATGATGAGATTTTGAAGGAGTTTAGGGTGGGATTTGCTCCCGACAGATACGATGTTTTGAATCCAATGCTTTTGGATAAGGGCATAAGCAAGACGGTTTTGTTGCAATCTGGTTTAGCATCAACAAAAAACATTGGTGATGAAAGAATCTACGACAAATTTAGGGGCCGTTTAATGTTTCCAATTTTTGATTATTTTGGACGAATTTGTGGTTTTGGAGGAAGAGCTTTGAATAAGGATCAGATGCCGAAATATTTAAACTCCGCGGAAAATCTGATTTATAATAAAAGTAAGGTTTTATATGGATTGTCCCATGCGAAACTGGCTATCAAAGAGCAGAAAAGTGTTGTTTTGGTTGAGGGCTATTTTGATGTCTTGGTTCCCTATCAAAATGGTATAAAAAATGTGGTGGCTACGAGTGGAACTGCTTTAACGCAGGATCATGTTCGCTTGATAAAACGATTAACAGAAAATGTTTACACTTCTTTTGATACGGATGAAGCTGGGTTTAAGGCAACGCGCAGGGCTTTTGATCTTTTGATCGGACAGGATATTTCTGTAAAAACTTTGGCTGGGCTTGATGAAAAAGATCCGGCGGATTATGTGCTCGAACATGGGGGTGAGGCTTATAAAAAGTGCGTAGATGAGGCGATTGATTTTGTTGATTTTTATATAGGGTCCTTGGCCAAGAAGCATGATGTGGCAACTTTTAGTGGGCGTAAATTTTTAATGGATGAGGTTTTGCCTATATTAAAGCCTCTTTCTGATGCTAAGAGGATGATTTATGTGGATAAATTAGCTTCTGTTTTGGGGATAAAATCGGACTTATTGTTTAGTGAATTGCAAAATTTGAAGCTTCCTAACGATCATCCTGCTCGTCAGACTGATGATAATGCTGTTATTTCGGCTAAAAAATTAGATTTGGATGAGATAGCTTTGGGGATTGTTTTGTATAGGCCGGATTTGTTTGAGGGTTTGCTTGAATTTTTGAATGAAAAGGATTTTTCACAGGAGTATAAAGGTATTTACAAGGAGTTGACTGCTCAGTATAATTTGGCTCGAGAAAATTTGCAGGCTTGGAATTTTGAAAAAGGTGTTTTGGCCGATAATAAGGCCAAACTTGATGTTCTTAGTTTGTATGCAGAAGATAGGTATTCGCTGTTCACAAGTGAAATACTTAAAGAAGAGCTAGAAAAACTGGTTGACAAGATGCGAAAAAATCGTAAAACACAAACGCTTAAGGGTATACAGTCCGAGATAAAAATGGCCGAAGAGCAAGGTGATATGGAGAAAGTGAAATTACTGCAAATGCAGTATCTCGAAAATTTTTAAAAAAAACTACTATGGCACGAACTGCGAAATTTATTACAAACCCAACCGATGATCAGTTGGCAAAGTTTCCAAAGCAGGTGCGGGAATTGGTTGAAAAAGGGCAAAAACAGGGTTTTTTAACACAGGAAGAATTGCTTAAGGCTATGCCCAACATTGAGGAGGATTTGCTTCTCTTGGATGAGATTTATAGTCTTTTTATGGATTTGGGCATTGAAGTTATTGATACAAAGGATACGCTTTTGTTGGATGATAGTGCTTCTAATGCGGGGGCTGATGATGATGGCGATGGAAAGACGAGCTATATTAAGTTTGACCCCAAAGCGAAAAAGGCAAAGAAAGCACGAGATGAGGCTGAATTTAAGGAAATTGCCAATGATTCTATTCGATTATACTTGTGTGAGATTGGTCGAGAAAAGCTTTTAACTGCCAAGGAGGAGGTTGATCTTGCGCGAAGAATTGCAAAAGGAGATCAAGCTGCCAAGAGAAAGCTTGCTGAAGCTAATCTAAGGCTGGTTGTGAGTATTGCAAAAAAATATATAGGTCGAGGCCTTTCTTTTTTGGATTTGATTCAGGAGGGGAATATTGGCTTGTTTAGGGCGGTTGAAAAATTTGATCCAAATAGAGGTTTTAAGTTCTCAACATATGCTACTTGGTGGATTCGTCAGGCTATTACTCGGGCTATTGCAGATCAAGCCAGAACGATTCGTATCCCGGTGCACATGGTTGAGACGATCAATAAGCTCACTCATGCGCAGAGACGGCTTGTTCAGGAGCTTGGGCGTGAGCCACTCGTGGAGGAACTTGCTGCTGAAATGGATATGGAAGTTAAGAAGGTGCGTCATATTTTAAAAATTTCACAAGATATTGTTTCTCTTGAGGCTCCGGTTGGAACTGAGGAGGATAGCAAGCTTGGCGATTTTATTGAGGATGATGAAGCTCTTTCACCTGCGGAATCTACTAATAGACAGTTATTAAAAGAAAATATTCATGAAATGCTTCAATATCTTTCTCCTCGTGAGAGAAAAATTATTGAAATGCGTTTTGGTTTGACTGATGGTGTTGGTCATACGCTGGAGGAGGTTGGACAGGAGTTTAATGTCACTCGTGAGCGTATTCGCCAGATTGAGGCTAAGGTTTTACAGAAACTCAAGGAGCATCCCACAAGTGTTAAAATACGGCCTAATTAATATTATTTAAATTTACAAATATCATGACTAAAAAAACTGCGAAGCCTAAAAAAACTCAAAAAAAAGATGATAAAAAAAGTGTTGATCATGATGAGTTCTTTATTGAGGAAGGGAAAAAAGCAACTTTGGTTACTAAGGAAGGTTTGGAGAGGCTTAAAGAGGAGCTTGAACTTTTAAAAAGTACTCGGCGTAAGGAGGTTGCGGCTAGAATTAAAGAAGCGATTTCTTATGGTGATCTTTCAGAGAACTCTGAATATGAGGAAGCAAAGAATGAACAAGCTTTCGTGGAGGGAAGAATTTTGGAGCTTGAGGAAAAGGTTAAAACTGCAAAGATTATTTCTGGAAAGACAACAGTGAAAACTGTTCAACTTGGGAGTGAGGTTCATTTAAAAAATCTTACCAGAAAAGATGACGAACTTGAGGTTTACACGATTGTTGGTAGTGAAGAGGCCGATCCTTTTTCAGGTAAAATCTCTAATGAATCGCCGGTTGGTAGTGCTCTTTTGGATAAGGCAAAAGATGACAAAATAAAAGTCCATGTACCTTCAGGTGTAGTGGAGTATAAGATAGAAAAGCTGGTTTAATAACTGCTTTAGCGGGTTATTTTCTCTTCTTTTTATTCGGTAGATATTTGTTTTCCTGTTGTTTTGGTGTGAATCTTAGCTTGGCGTTCTCTTTTTCTTTTGGATATTTAGTGCGGAAAATTTTGATATATCTATAAACTTGGTAGATAAAAATTGCGAAAACGGTGTAGAGCCAGAGTCTCATTGCAAAATAGGGGATATTTTCGTAGCGGATTAGTGCTAAAACAATAAAAAATCCACCAAAAATGTATGCGTTTTTGCTGAGGTTTTTAAATAGGCGTTTGAATGCGAAATCTGTTTTCTTTTTGTGATTGTAAAAATAGGAAAACCCTAAACCTCCAATGATTAAGATTGTGGCTAGGATACTTAAGGGGATGTAGTAACTAAAGTCTGAGCCTGGTGTGGAATCTATGAGTTTTGAGAGGAACTGTTTTATTACTTCCATATGGGTTTAGTTAGATTTTTTCTGGGGTTTCTTTGTGCGCTTATTATATAGTAAAAATATAAATACTCCAGAGATTATTGCAAGTAGTGGGAAGAAAATTTGAGATATTCTGATACCTAGAATAGTCCAGGTATCATCTCCGCGGGTACATTCTTCCAGGAATTTTAAAATACTGTAAATGGATATTGTTGAGAGGCCTAAGAGTCCGTTAAAGTTTAGTTGATTGAATTTTTTGCTGTCTTGAAAAAGAAAAATTGCTATTACTAATAATCCTGAATAAAGAAAACTATATATTTGGCTGGGGTGGATGGGAACTGTGTATTTTATTGCTGGGCTTTCAAAGTTTACTCCCCAGGGCAGAGAAGTTTCATTTCCGTAGGCGGTTCCATCAAAAAAAGAACCGAGCGCGATGATTCCAAATGTTACTACTAGGATGGGTGCAAGGAGATCCAGCCATTTTAGGAAGCTCTGTTCTGTTTTTTTGCATTTCCAAAATAAATAGACTATGAAACAAATAACACCGATCCAAATGTTGTATCCTTTATCCCAGAGAAAAAATACTTGCATTAAGTCGTTGAGTTGAAAAGTGGAAAAATATGTGTGGTAGTTTTCGATTATTCCTCCGATTCTTGCTCCCAAAAAAGCTACCAGAAAGAATTTCCAGAAGTTTTGGCTGAAAAAATTTATTTTTAGTCCTTGTTTCGGGGCAAATTTGATCAATAAAAATGTTGCTGTAAGGATGGCAAAAATGAAAAATACCCAGAATGTATTGATCGTAAAATAATTTGTTTGGAGAAGTACGGGGTGCATATTTAGGTGTTAAGCAGGCTAATTATACTTGCTATTAAAAAAAATGGTATAAGGATTAGGTTTGCTGTGTTGCTGTTTTTGAAAAAATTTATTTTTAGTGATGTTGTGATGTGTAGTAAAAAGATGAAACTGAGTGCATATTTGAAGATGTGGCTTTCGTAGAAATAGAATCCTTTAGGAATACTTCCCAGGTCAAAGTTTTTGCTTGTGAGGTAAATGGAGAGGAAATAGTAAAAAATGTAAAAGCCGAGCAGCCATCCGGAAAAGTGACAAATTTCTTTTGTAATTGAGAAAAATACGCTTTCTTCATTTTGAATATCTTCCTCAATTGTTTTTAGTTTTCTTTCTTTTTTGAAATTTTTTAATTTTTGAATTGAAGATTTGCGCATCTTCCAAATAGTTGAGATGGAGCGTTTTATTTTGTCTTTATATTCTTTTGTTGGTTCTTTGAAATAGAGCATTGCAAATTGCCATAATTGCTTATTGTAAGTGCTGATCTCTTCTTTCATATAGCTTATTTCCAAGGGAGTGGTGAAATAGTCCTTTAATTTTTCAGATAGGTTGCGGAGTTTTTTTACAAAAAAGCTTGGTTCTTTGAGGGTTTGATCCAGGTTGTCCAGGCGGTCGGTCAGTCGTTCAAAAAGTCCTGTGATTTTGTTTTGTTTCTTGGATTGTCCTCTTTTTAGTGAATCCAGGAGGTCTGAAGTTTGAATTGTTAGTTTTATTTGCTTGTTGCGTAGGCCCTTTTTTTGAAATTCTTTTTCTTGTGATTGAATGTATTTTAGGAGATCTTCTGCAGAATTGAGGATGTGGGCTAAGTTTGAGCTGTTTTTTATACGAAGTATTTGATTGATTCTCTTGTTTATTTCGGTTTTTTGGGCATTATTGAAGGATTTATCGTGTTCTTGTAAAATTTCATTCACTTTTTTAAGGACATACTCAACCTTTGTTTGAACAATTTGGGCTTCTTTTTTATCTTGGAGCTTTCTTAGGTCATTCTTCGATTTTTCAAGATCTTCTTTTCTTTCGAATTGTTCTTTGAAATCTTCTACGCCGTTTTTTCTGGCTTTCTCGATTTCTTCTTTTGTAGCACCCTCTTTCCAGATTGCTGTAACCATCAAGTTGTATTCTTTTTGTAGGCGATCAAAAGCTTTTTGTGAATCTTGCGCGGGAATTGTGCCACTAACAAATTGTGACCTTTTGTCGTATGCTTCAAAAACAAATTTCGGTAATTGGTTTTTACTTTCCGTTTCAGAGGGTTGAACTTCCATTAAGCTCAAAACGGAGAAGTTAAGGTTGTTTAACTCGTTTCTTGCTGTTGTTTCATTAGGGGCTTCAACAACACCGTTTAGCTTTTTACCTTCCTTATTGGCTACGGTGTATTTATATGTTGGCATTGGGCGGAAGTGAGGTTCTATAGGTCCGTCCCTATTTTATCAGATTTTTTGGCCTTTGGAAGCAGAAATAAAGCCTTGGAAAAGTGGGTGTGGTTTATTTGGTCTGGATTTGAATTCGGGATGGAATTGACTGCCGATCATAAATGGATGAAATGAAAGTTCAGCAATCTCTACAAGGTTTTGATCTGGGTTTATTCCTGAAAAAACCATGCCGGCTTTTTCAAGACTTTCCTTAAATTTATTGTTAAATTCATATCTGTGACGGTGGCGTTCGTTAATTTCTTTTTTGCCGTAGAGTTTTTGAGTTTTTGAATCTTTTTTAAGTTCACAAGGGTATGAACCTAGGCGTAGTGTACCACCTTTTTCGCCGTCTTTATGTTGGCCTGGTAGAAAGTGAATAATGTGGTTTTCTTTGCCGGAAACATTGTCTTCATCAAACTCTTCGGAGGTTATTTTAGGGTTTTTTAGTACATGTCTGGCAAATTCTATGGTCATAATTTGCATTCCTAGGCAGAGTCCGAGGTATGGAACATCGTTTTCACGGCAATATTTTGCAGCTAAAATCTTCCCTTCTGTGCCCCGAATGCCAAATCCGCCGGGAACCACAACTCCATCAATAGATTCTAGTTTATTCCAGGTCTCTTTATCTTTTTCTTCTAATTTTTCTGAGGAAATCCAATTTAGTTCCAGTTCGCGGTTTTCGTGGTAGCAAGCTATTTTTAGTGATTCGATTACGCTAATATATGCATCATCGAGGCCTGTGTATTTACCCACTAATGCTATTTTGATTTTTTCCCGTTTGGTTTTAATTTTTTCTACAAGTTGCTCCCATTCCTTTAAATCTGGTTTTAGTTTTCCGAGATTTAGTTTTTCGGCAAGTAGTTCGCTAAGATTGTATTTTTGAAATCCAAGTGGAACTTCGTATATAGATTTCACGGTTGGGGCGGGGAAGACTTCTCTTTCTTCCACATCACAGAAAAGGGCAATTTTTTTGAGATGCTCTTTTTTGATTGGTCGATCCGCTCTGGCAAAGATGATATCTGGCTGAATACCAATTGAGCGTAGTTCACGAACTGATGCTTGAGTAGGTTTGGTCTTTAATTCTTTTGATGCTTCGAGGTAGGGGAGCAAAGTTAGGTGAACAAATAATGTGTTCTCTGCTCCGAGTTTGTTTCGTAATTGTCGCAGTGCTTCGAGGAAAGGGAGTCCTTCGATATCTCCAACTGTTCCTCCAATTTCGCAAAGCATAATATCGCATTCACTTTTTTCTGCGGCTTTTGTTATGCGGTTTTGGATAGCATCAGTAATGTGGGGGATAATTTGAATTGTGCGGCCTAAGAATGCACCTTTTCTTTCTTTATCCAAGACTTCCCCGTAAATCTTTCCAGTTGAGACTGAGGATAATTTGCTTAAGTTAGTGTCGATGAATCTTTCATAATGGCCTAAATCCAAATCGGTTTCACCGCCGTCGTCTGTGACAAAAACTTCTCCGTGTTGAAAAGGGCTCATTGTTCCGGGGTCGACATTTAGGTAAGGATCAAGTTTTTGGATAAAAACCTTTTGTCCGGATGCTTTAAGAATTGTCCCGATGGATGCCGCAACTATTCCTTTTCCCAAGGAACTGCATACTCCACCAGTAACAAAGATGTATTTACACAAAATGAAAAATTAAAATTTGCCCTTCCCAGACAATTTAGATCAGCTTGAAGAAAAGTTCAAGATTAAATGTAGCCAATTTTCTTTTTGGCTTCTTCCAGGGTTTTTTCTGCTACTTTTTTGGCTTTTTTTGCTCCTTCGTTTAGGATGTCGTGTACAAAATCTTTTTTGTTTGAGATTTTCTCGTAGCGTTCTCTGGCTTCGGCAAAATAGCTTAGGATTTTTTGCAACAGTGCGTTTTTTGCTTCACCATAGCCAAAACCTCCTTTTTGGTATAGATCTTCCATTTCTTTGGTTTCCTTCGGGTCTGCTATTAGCTTGTAAAGGTTGAAAACATTGCAACTCTCGGGGTCTTTGGGGTCTTCCAATGGTACTGAGCTGGTGACAATACTCATTACTTGTTTTTTGAGTGTTTTTTCGTCAGCGAAAATTTCGATGGTGTTGCCGTAGGATTTGCTCATTTTCATTCCGTCTGTGCCGGGGACGATGGCTACTTCTTCTTTTATTTCCGCTTCGGGTGTCTTGAATGTTTCGCCAAAGATGTTGTTGAAGTTTTGGGCGATGTCCCGGGTCATTTCGATGTGTTGTTTTTGGTCTTGTCCTACAGGAACCAGGTCCGGCTGATAGAGCAGGATGTCTGCTGCTTGGAGGATGGGGTAGTTGAAAAGGCCAACGCTTATATCCTTTTTGCCTTTGTTCTGGGCATCTTTCCAGGCGTGGGCTCTTTCGACAAATGGCATTTTTGTGATGCAGTCGAAAATCCAGCATAATTCAGCATGTTCGCTTAGGTCGGATTGTTTAAAAAATACTGTGCGAGTGGGATCTAGACCTAAGGCTAGGTAGGAAACTGCCAGGTCGAAAGTTTGGGAGCGCATATCTTCGGCGTTGCGAACTGTGGTGAGTGCGTGGAGGTCGGCAATAAAAAGAAAGCACTCGAATTTTTCTTGCATTTCTATGTGTTGGCGCATGGCTCCAAGGTAGTTGCCTAGGTGTGGGCGGCCGCTGGGTTGAATGCCAGAAAGTATTCTTTTCATTTAAGTTGTGTTTAGAGGATCGATATCTATTTTGATTTGTGGGTCCATTATATATTGTTTTGGCAATTTTTCTAATAATTTGTGGATCAGGTCTTTTGAGTTTAGGTCTTTGATGAAGACGATTTGTCGATATTTGTTTTTTAGTTTTGTTATGTAAGCGGGATAAGAGTTGATCTCTATGTCTTTTGCTATGTTTTGTTCGCGGGCGATTTTCCAGAGATTAGCTTCCAGTTCTTTGGTGATTCTAGTGCAGCCGTTGTTGTAGGGATTTTCGATGAGGATTTTTGCGAGTTGGCTGAATGGGGGATAGCGCAGGAGTTTTCTTTGGGTCAGTTCGTATTTGTAAAAATCTTCGAAGTTGTGGGTGCGGGCGAATTGGAGGGCGATGTTTTCGGGATTGTAGGTTTGGATTAGCACTTTTCCCTGGCCGGAGTGTCTGCCGGCGCGTCCCGCTACTTGAGTGATGAGTTGGAATGATCTTTCCGAGGTTTTGTAGTCTGGAATGTTTAGTCCGATATCTGCAAGTATTACGCCTACAAGGTCTACTTTTGCGATGTCCAGGCCTTTGGCGATCATTTGGGTGCCAACGAGGATATCTGCTTCGTGCTTGCGGAAGGCATCGTAAATGTTTTTAAAACCGTTTTTTGTTGAAGTTGTGTCTTTGTCTGCTCGAAGTACTCTGGCTTGAGGGAATTCTATTTTTAGGGCTTCTTCAATTTTTTGAGTGCCGATGCCGAGTTGTCTAATATTTTGGCTTTTGCAGTTGGGACAGGTGTTGGGGATTTTGCCAAATTTACCACAGTGGTGGCAGATAAGAGTGGGTTGGGAAATAGTGCTTTTGTGGTAGGTCATCGGAATTTCGCAATCTGGGCAGATGATTTTGTCTCCACAATCTCTACAGACGATTGCTGATGCTGAGCCCCGACGGTTTAGGAGCAGGATTGCTTGTTTTTTTTGGGCTAGAATGTTGATTAATTCTTCGCGTAGGCGGTCTGAGAATATGGAAAAATTCTTCTTTTTGAATTCGTCCCTTAGGTCTATTAGTTCTACTTCCGGAAGTTCGGCTTTTCCGATGCGCTCGTGGAGGAAGATTACTTTCTTTGTGTATTTGGACTCTATGCTAGGAGTTGCACTTCCGTATATTGCTTTAATTTTTGGATTGTTCTTTTGTATTTGTTCAATGATCTTTTTTGTACAGTATCTTGGGGAGTTGTCTTGTTTGTATGATGATTCGTGTTCCTCATCGATAATTATCATTCCCAGGTCTTGGAATGGGGCAAAGATTGCCGAACGGGAGCCTATTATCAGCTTGCTTTTGTTGTTCCAGATGTTTTCCCAAGCTTTGTAGCGTTCGCCTTCGGATTGCTTGCTGTTTATTACGGTGGCTTTTTGTTGGAGACCGGATTGGAAGTAATTGATTGTCTGTGGAGTTAGGGCGATTTCCGGGACGAGAATTAGCACTTGCTTATTGTTTTTGATTTGCTCTTTTGTGAGTTGTAGGTAGAGTTCCGTCTTTCCTGATCCTGTAATTCCTTGTATTAAAAAATTGTTCTCCTTTGAGTTGCTTATTTCTTGATATGCGGCTTCTTGTTCTTTGTTTAGTTTTTTTGAACTTGTATCAAATTTTTGTTCTTTATCCTTTGGGAGTCTTTTGAATTCTTTGTTTTCAAAAATTCGCTTGGGAATGAAGAGTTTGAGGATGATGTGGAGGGGACAAAGATAATATTCACTCATCCAAGCTATAAGTTTTAGCTGATCTGAGGTGAGTAGGGGTTTGTCTTTGAGTATATGCAGGATGTCCAGGGTTTTGAAATCTGGTTTGTTTTCGGTGTTGCTCCAGACCAGGCCGCTTTTTAGGCGGTTTCTGAAGGGGACTGTGATTAAACTACCCTCTTTGATGGGGGAGTGGTGTTGGTAGGTGAGAAATTCTTGTTTGTCTCCGACTTTCTGTTGAAAGAGTACATTTATGTATGCCATGCTGGAAAGCTACCCTATTTTTGGCATAATTTAAAGTGCGTTTTTTCTTTCCATTCGGTAATAGAGAACCGGAATAACAACTAAAGTGAGTATTGTTGAAAATGCCAGGCCAAAAATTAGGGAAAAGCCTAATCCGGACCAAAATTCATTTGTAATTGCTAGCGGCAAAATACCTACAATCGTTGTTACGGAAGTCATTATAATCGGCTGTAAGCGGGCGTTGGATGCTTCTGCGATTGCTCGCGCAAATTCCATTTTGCTGGCTCTGTTGGAATTAATACGATCAACTAAAACTATGGCATCATTTACAACTACTCCAGCCAGAGCAACTACTCCCAAAAATGCCGGGAAGGAGAGTTTGAGTCCTACCAGCATAAGTCCGGGGAATACACCGATTAGAGCTAATGGCAGTGTTGCCAGAATAACAAAAGCCTGACGGAATGAGTTGAACATCAGGATTAAGGTAAATCCGATTAAAACAACAGCCACTATCATTGATTTAAACAAATCCTGAAAGGACTCGTTTATTTCTTCCATGTCTCCACCAAATTCGATGTTGTAGCCTATTGGTAAATTTAAATTTTTAACTTTTTCTTCTATTTGATTGTTGATTGTAACCGCGTCGGCGTCTTTTTCGATATCACTTGTAACTTTTATTATTCTTTTTTCGTCTTCCCGCTGGATGCTGGAAAGGCTTTCTTCGAAGCTGTATTTGCCCAGTTCGCCAAGTGAAACCATATAGCCTTTAGGTGAAGCTATCTCGAAGTTTTCAATATCGTGAATTGAAAGATTAATCTTTTCGTTTTCTGTAGGAAGATTATATTTTGTATAGATGTCCAGTTCGTCATCCCCGAAAGTTATTGTGTCGGTTTTTACACCCTGAATTATGTTTCTTATTGTGCCGGCAACCTGCATTGAAGAAAGTCCGTGGTAGGCGAGGATTTCTTTGTCGAGGTTGAATACAAATTCGTTTACGCCTGATTTTAGGCTTTGTTGAGTGTTTGTTGTTCCGGGGATATCGTTAATCATTTTTTCGACTTCGTTGGCGATTTCTTTTAGTGAATCCAGGTCTTTTCCGGTAATTCTGGCTGTAATCGCGGCGTCGCTTGGAGGGCCTTCGCTGATTTGTTCAATTCGGATTTTTGCCTTTGTGTATGAGCTTAGTTCTTCTTCAAGTTCTTGGGCGATTTCGTAACTTTTCACATCCCGTTCTTCTTTATCTGTGAGGTTTATTGTGATGTTTGCTACATTGGAATCTGAGGTGGCACCTGCTGATCCGAAGTTGTCGTTTTCGGAAATCCCGCCGGAAGCGGTTGTTCCGATGTTTGTCAGGAAGTTTTCTACTTCCGGCATTTTATATACATATTCCTCGATTTCTTCAGCGATTTTTTTTGTTTCTTCCAGGACGGTTCCTTTTGGAGTCTCAATTCTGACTATAAAATAGTTTTGATCGGTTTGGGCAAACATTTCCACTTTGAGCATCCCGCTAATGGGCAGCATCAGACTTAAGATAAATGCGATGATTGATGCGAAGATTATCATTAATCTGGTTTTTTTTGTTTCGATAATTCTTTGAATGAGGGGGGCAAATTTTGCGCCAATTTTCTTAAAAATCGGTTCCAGATAGCTACCGTGTTCTTTGTTGGGATCTCTTTTTACGAATCCAGTTGCCAGTGCAGGAGCGATTGTAAGGGAAATAAAGAGTGATCCGAGTAGGGCGGCGGAAATTGTTAAGGGAAGGGTTTTTAAAAATTCTCCAAGGATTCCGCTAACTAGAAGCATGGGGAAAAAGGCGAAAACTGTTGTGAATGTCCCTGCGATCAGCGGCCATTTGTAGGTGTAAACGGAGAGAATGGCTGCATCTGTGGGGGAGAGTCCTCTGCTTAGGTTTTCATAAATTCCTTCCATTATCACAATGGTTGTGTCTACCATCAACCCTAAAGCGATTACCAGAGAGAATAAGGAAAGACTGTTTATTGATAGTCCTTCAATGTCTAAAACTATAAAACTGAACAGGAAGATTATAGGAATTGAGAGTCCGGAAATTAGGCCGGCTTTGAAACCGAGAGCCAAAAATAGAATAACTATAATTATGATTGTTGTTTGGATTCCGTTTTGAGTTAGCACTCCAAGATCGGATTTTATCCAGACGGAATTGTCTGTGGTGACGGTTACTTTTGTGTTTTGAGGGATTGAACCTTCTGCCACGAGTTCATCTATTCTTGCTTTGGAATCTTCGGCAATGCCAATAAGATCCGCTCCGGCTTTTTTGAAAACCTGTAAAGAAACGGATTGTAGTGATTTTTCACCATCGCTGGAAACTTTGCTGATTATGGTTTTTTCTGGATATACTTCTCTAATTTCGGCGATATCTTTTAGTAAAATGGTCGTGAATGAATCTTGGTCGGGGATTAGTTGCAGGGGAATATTTTGGATGTCTTTTAGTGATTGGTATCGGTCATCCAGGCGTACCGAATAGTTTAATTTGTCGGAACTGATCAGTCCGATGGGAAGGTTGTTATTGCTGTATTTTATTTGATCGGAAATTGTATTGATGTTGAATCCGTATTTTTCGACTTTCTTCTGATCGAGGGTGATGTCGATTTGTTTTTCCTGGTCTCCTAAAATGGGCACTTTTGAAACTCCGGGAATTTTTTCCAGCTCGTCTTTTATTCTTTTGGCTTCCTGGCTCAGAATGTAGAGGGGTTTGTCTCCGCTTACGGAGAAAGTGATGATAGGAAAGCTGTTTGCTTCGGCTTTTGCGACCATTGGGTCTGTTGCGTCGTCCGGTAGGCTTCCTTTCACCATATCGACTTTGTCTTTTACTTCTTGAACTGCTTTGTCTATATCGGTGCCGGATTCAAATTCTATAAAAATTGAGGAAAAACCGAATCCTGAGGTTGAGGATAGGCTTTTTATATTATCTACATCGGCAATTTCTTTTTCTAGTGGTTCTGTGAGTAAGGATTCTGTGTCTGTGGGGCTGGCGCCGGGAAGGACTGCGGATACTCCGGCAAAAGGGATTTCGATTTCCGGTTGTAGTTCTCTTGGCAGGGTGCCCCAGGCAAGAGAACCAAAAAGAATGATGGTTAGAACCAAAAGCCAGGCTATTGGTCTTCTTTTTATTAAGAAGCTCCAAGCTGAATTTTTTGCTTCTTCAAGTTGTTCTTTTAGGTAATCAGTCATTTTAATCGTTTACGATTTTGATTTTGTCTCCTTCTTCAAGAAAAGCGGTGGAGGCTTTGATGATTTTTTCGTTTCCGTTGAGCCCACCTAAAATTTCAATGTAGTCTCCAAAAACTTTCCCGACTTCCACCGTTTTTATGGCGATGCTGTCATTTTCGACGAGGCGGACATAGTTTTCTCCTTTTGCAGTGAATATACTATTTAGTGGAATGTATATCGCTGATTTTGTGTCGGGGTTGAAATTAATTTTGATAAATGATCCGGGGATAATTTTTTCTGGTTCTTCAACGATTATTTCTAAATCGATCTTTTTCGTCTGACTGTTTGCACTGGGTAGGATTGCGCTTATTTCTCCTTCTACCGTTTTTCCATCGGCTTCAATAGTCACTGTGTCTCCAATTGCTACAAGTTCTTTTTCATCAAAGTTGATGCCGGTTTTTATTAAGAGTGAATCCTGGCTTTCGATTGTCATTAAAACTTGTCCGGGTGAAGCCATGTTTCCTTCTTCTGCTGAAATTTCGGTGATTATTCCGGCGATAGGAGCTTTAATATTTCGGTATTGTTGTTGAAGTTGTGTGGTTTTTGCGCTGGTCTCCGCCTGAAGTAACGCGCTTTCGGATTGAATTTTTTGTAAATCCGCGGAATTGGCTGCTTGATAATATTGTTTGCGAGCGATTTGATATTGGCTATATGCGTTGTTTATTGCGAAATCCAGTTGATTCAGTTGGGCATCAAAGTTTTCTTCAAGTAGGTCGATGGCGTTTTCGGCTTGCTCAACTCCGTTGTCTGCGGCGTTTTTTGCCATGCGAAGACTGCTAAGTTGTGATTCTGCCTGATCCAGAGAACTTTCTATTTGACTGTATCCCGCATCATTAGGGGATAGGCGATAAAGGTCGTTTTCCAGATCGTCAATTGTATCCTGAAGGTCGTTATAGTTATCTTTTGCTGTGCGATAGTTTTCCTCGGCGTTGTCTAGGGCTAAAAGTGCGTTGTCGTATTGGAGGTCAAAAGTGTTTTCTGCGTTTGTCTTTGTCTGGACTGCGTTTAGATAGGAGTTGTAAGCTGTATATACTCCGTCTGAAGCTGTGGATAAGCTGTATTTTATCGAATCCTCTGTGATTGTTTTTGCCTGTTCACTTAGTGAAAGTCCTTCTTTTGCGCTTTGGTACTGGATATTGGAGATATCTGTACTCAGTGATTCTCCCAGGCTAACTAAAGTTTGTCCTTTTTCAACTTTGTCTCCCCCTTTCACCTTAATATCGGTTATATTTCCGCTAACTTGAGGCATCACATAACTTGAGCTTTCAGAGTTTGCGATGGCTGTTTTGGTAAAGGTTAATTGCGCTTTTTCTCTGCTTAAATCAAAAATTTCCACCTCTTTTGCGGTTTGTTGTACGGATGTTTCTCTGGCTACTTTTTCCTCTCCACATCCGCCAAGTGTAAATGCTAGGAGTAGGGTGGCTATTAGTAGGGTGTATTTTTTCATTGGTTTTGTTTATATGAAGTTAAATTATAATCAATTTTAGAGCCTGTGTCAATATTGATCTTGACAATAATGTTTTTTGTGGTAGTATTGCAGGCTTAATTATTTATGCTATGAATATACAGGATAAAAATATGCTATTGCAAAGGTATGCTTTGGGGCGTGAAGCCGAGCTTATTGAAGCCTATATTTTGAATGGGCCGACAGCTTTGAAGGTGGCGGAAGGTTTTAGTCCGGAACAGTGGCAGGTTATCTTTGATTATTTGGTTTTTGAGCATAATCTTTTGTATAAAACTGTTTTGAATAGTGATGATTTTTTTATTGATGAGTATGTGAAAAGTGGAATGGCTCATGTGCGTGAGATTTTGGATGTTGTTGATAATAAATATAATTTAATTTGGGAGATTTGTAAGGATTATATAATGATTTCACAGGATGGCCTTTATGCTCATGTGTTTGAGCATAGAAATAGATATATGACGGCTTTTAAGGCTCGAGGTGGGGATTTTGTGAGGAAAGTTTTGGGTATTTGGGATTTGAAATATACCCAAAGTTGGGAAAGGGTGCTTGATATTCTTTTGAATGCGGTTTGTGATGGTTTGTTCAGCGAAAGAACTTTTGATAATGGTTTGGAAACTTTCACCAGGATTTGGAGTGGAGTGCGTGAGCATCGGCCTATTTCCAAGTTTTTAAAGTCTATTTAGGACTTCCAGTGTGCAGATCAGTTGAATTATGCCTTTCATCCCGCTATGCCATGTTGGAGATTTTTTTAGTAATTCGCTTTTGGGTATGAGAATTGCGGCTAGTGCTTCAATTTGTTTTTTTGAGACTGTTCCGGTGAGGGTGAGAGCTTTTCCTTCGAGCATGGCTCTTAGGGTTTTGTTTTGGAGGGATTTTTTGATTATTTGCAGGCTGTATTTTGGTCTTTTTTTGAATATCAGGCTAAGGCCAAGTTCCATTTCTTTAGTGTTGTCTGTATCACCGATTTCGAAATATTTTAACAAAAGGTCGGCATATTGTTCCTGGGCGTGGATGTATCCGAAGGAGTCTGGTTTTCTTTGGCTTAGTATTTTGAGAACAGATTTTTTGTTTTTGTATCCGCGTTTGCTCATATCGCGATGGACTTTCCATTTTTTACGGACATCTTCGTCCGGCGAGATAAAGAGTTTCAGGTCGAAAAGCCTGCGCATCAATTTGCGATGATAGGGATGCAAGCCGGTTATGATTATCAGTTTTTTGGGAGAGACTGCGGCTGGTGGGGTGAAAAGTCCGGTGGAATGGTCGTAAATCACTTTTTTTATGGTTTTACCTTCTTTGAGATCTTTTAGGTGATCTTCGGCCAGGCGCAGATTGTTGGCTTTGGGATTTAGGTGGGTTAGAGTTTGTTTGCGCATCTCGTACCTATTCCATTTGTGATAGGCGTCCATGCTGATTGTGAGGAGATTTTTTTCGTCGAAAACATCCAGAAGAAGTCTTCCGATTGTTCCTTTCCCGCTGCCGCTATCGCCTCCAAGTCCGATTATGAAAGGGTGCATTATCGTTTGTTATGTTCAAACGATTTTATTGTAGCTGATTCATTACATCTTGTGAACGGGAGTTTGCGTCGTTGAGGATCTGAATGATGTCTACATGTCCTGTAGAAGATCTTTCTACAATGGCTTGTGTTGGAGAGTTTTTTAAATCCGGATTTGCTTCAAGTTCAACATCGCTGGGGATGTGGTAGAATTTGCCATCAAAAGGAACTCCGTTTCCTTCTGTTGTTTCTATTGCAGGGGTTTTAATTCTTTGCATGGTTTTTTTAAAAAATCCGTGCTTTTATTTTAACATCTTTGAACATAATGTCAACGACAGGTTGGGGATTTTCTTTAATTTTTTCTATAATTTGTTTCAGCCCGTCTAATCCGACTTCGTATATTCCTGCGCATTTTGCTCTTACATCATCTGCGACAGCGTTGATATTGGCGTTAAAGGTGATTACGGGTATTTCATATTTGAATGCTATTCTCGCAACTTCGTTGCCATTAGCCTTAGGCATATTGATATCTGTGATTACCAGAGATATTTCGTTTGCGGTTTTTTCTATGATTTCGATTGCTTTTTCTCCGTTTGATGCCTCGAGGAAATCAATGTCTTCCTTTATTGCTCTTTTTAAACGCATTACTGCCATTTTCCTCCATGAATTGTCGTCGTCCGCGTATAGTATTTTGGGGGGCATGTGTTTTAAGTTAAAGGTTGTTTAGTTTATAGTGTTTTTTTAGAAATGCAAAGATTAAAATGTATGAGCGTTTAGTGTTTGACAGGATGTTTGAAATGCTATTTAATAACTCTCCGTATTTGTTAATTTAAGTGATGTCAAAAGAGGGATGTCCGCATAATTGCGAGGTGCCTGCTAATGTGGAAAAAGTGTCTGAGGTTGGGCGTGGTGGTAGTGATGAGTTGCGTATTATAAAATCTAGCAATTCTGAGCTTAATCTGGTTTTGGATGGATTGAATTCGCCTTTTCCGCATGCTCTTTTGGAATTTTCTAAAACCCTTTATCGGGATGATGTTACTTTTGATGAAGTTCAAAGACAGTTTGAGAAAGAGAATTTTGAGCTGGATAAGAAAAAATACCCTTATTCATCGGTTATGCTTAATACTGTTTTTTTAGACCAAGAAGGTTGGTTGAAATTGGATTGTACCATGATCCAATATCGTTATAAGGCTGGGGATATTGTTAAGTGTAAGAATGAACATAGTAAGCATTATGGCAAATATCTTTTTGTTGAGGGTTTTCTTTATCGATCTTTGAGTTGTTCCACTTTGGTTTATTTTAGTGTTTTAGATTCATCGGGGAATGTAGAGAAGCAGTTGTGTGAAGGATGGAGCATAGGGGCTTTTGAGGAGGAGTGTGAATTGGTTCATAGGTGGGGAGAGTATGATCCTGAGGAGTTTGGGGTTGATATTTCAAAAAGAGATAATGTTTTCGCGATTGATACTGTTAAAGGTGAGAGAAGAAGTAGTGAGGATGGGATGATAAGGGTTACTAATTCGGAATTTGTAGAAAATTTTTTTGAAGCAAGGAATTTTAATAAAATTTCTGCTGAAGACGAGCCGTTTAAACTGGAAAATGTCTTTGATGAGTATGTTGAAATGCTGATGCGTGTGGAATTTAAGGATTTACTTCAACGCTTGAATCACATTTTTCCGCTTAAAAATTATGATCGGATAATTGAGAAAGTTGATTTATGTAAGACTTCTGTGGAAATTCAGGATTATAACCATGTTTTCTTTGCCGGACTGAAGGAGAATTTTAAGGATGATTATAGTGATGAGCAGTTGTCCAAGATCGCCGATTATCTGAGGGAACAGAGGGAACGGTTTGATTTGGAGAAATTACTGAGAGAGTCTTGCACCTATATGCGGACTTCTGCAGAGCATAAAATCGGTGGCAACCTGAGACATGTTGAAGTTCCCAGGGAAAATATCATTGAAAAGTTCCCGGATTTTGTGAATGATTTGGTTTTAAATGTGGCTAAGTATCTGGTTCCTTTGTTTGGAAGGAATGAGGATTATTATATGAATCCGGATTTGTTTCGAAAAAGATCGACATATTTTTCAAACTTGCTGGGTGATTATGCTAATCCGTTGGATGCGGCGCGGCATGTTGTGGGAGTTGGGTTTAATGGGGTTAGTGAGATGTTTGATAGGGCAATGAATCGTGAATTTAAGTATTTTGTAAATGGAAAACCGGCTTTTGAAAAACCGGAAGAGCAGGAAGCTTATTATGAATTGTTTTTTGCGGACAAAAAGACTGAACTGAGGGCGCATGTTTCTGATGCAATGTCTTTGATAAGAGAGATTTTTGATGAGTTTGATGTTACTGCTCTTATTATGAAAGAGGTTTATGGAGAAAATGGCTTTGAAATTCGGAGTGATATGAGTTTTTCGGATGTGAATAATAAGTTGTCTACTATCAATAAAAACCTGGCACAGGCTTTTTCCGGCTTGAAGAAGAAGTTTTTTGATCGTGCGGGTAGTGTTTTTGATAAAATTGATCCGGAATTGAAAAATTCTTTTAGTGGGATTTTTGACGCTATGGTGGATTCTTTCTTTGCTAATTGTGGAATTAATGATGAAATTATCAAAACTGTTCATGGTATTTTTGATCAGTTTCTTAAAAATTCGGGGATGGATGTTTGTGTTGTTGAGGAACCGAAAACTTATCCGATAAGAACTTTGGAGTTTGATGGCGAGTTGGTTGATTGTCAGAGTGAAAAAGGTGGTTTTAAGGGTGGAGACATTATTAGTATTAATAATCGTGGTTCTATTAAAAAATATCTTGTTGAAGGTATTGGAGTGAAGAATGGCCGTGTGTACATCAGAGATCTTACTTTTGGTGTTACAGCCAAGACTGTTGATTATTTTGAGCTGAAAGACTTTGAGAATGATGATCCGCGGTATAAGGTGGAATTACTTGCCCGATGGGGGAATTATGATCCTGCTGATTATTCATATGGTCTTTTGAATAGAGTTGAAAATTCCAAGCCGGTTTATGAAGGGGTGCTTGGAGGGTATGATTACACCTTTTTGATGGATGATTTTATGGGAAAGTTATTGGGGCCATTAAGGAAAATGGAGGTAGAGTTTAACGATCATGACCATAGAATTGATAATAAATTCGGAGAATATATTTGTGAGCATATTATCAGGGATATAAAGTATACCGAGGGTAAGGCTTTGCTTCCAACCAGGCTGTTGTATTTTGATAGAGATATTTATTCGGTGTATCCCGCTGCTCCGCCAAGTTCTTCCGGGTCTAATGTGATTCGATTTGAGATTTCGACGGGTTGTAGTCACGGAAAATGTTCATATTGTAATTTGTACGAAAATGAAGATTATTCTTTGAAAAACTTTGAGGATTTTGAGAAGCATTTTGATTTGATTTGGGAGTATTTGGGAGCAAGGGTGATGAAAAAACAGTTTAAAAGAGTATTTTTGAGTGGAGGTAACGGTTTATCTATGAAAACGGATGATCTGTGCAAGATTTTGAAGTATGCTCGTAAAAATTTGGGGGTTTTGAGGAGGATTGAATCATATGCGAATACTTTGGCTATAAAAAAGCATGGAGAGGAAGGTTTGAAAAGGTTAAAAGAAAGTGGATTGAATATGGTTTATTGGGGAGTGGAAAGTTGTAATGATGGTGTTCTTAAATTGAGCAGGAAAGGATATAGGTCAAAATCTGTTTCGCAGGCCGGGAAAATGCTTAATGATGCCGGTATTGGGATGTCGATTACTGTTATGCCGGGATTGGGTGGAGAGAAATTTTCTGAGCGGCATGCTGAAGATACAGGAAAAATATTGGGAGAGTTGGCGCCTGAGTTTTTGACTTTGATGAGTGTACATGCTCCGGGCAGTCTTTGGGAGCAGGACATGAATGATGATATGGATAATAGGGCTTTGAATGAGAACGAACTGAAGGAAGAAATTTTGCTTATGCGAAAAGTTTTTTTACAAACAGCCAAGAAAAATCCTAACGGTTTCAAAAGGAAGGTCAGTATTGCTGCTCATGGTCCGAATATAACTCCCGTTTCTAATAATCCAACAAGTTTTCAAACCAGAATTGAATTGGAGAAAAAGTAGTTTCTCGCAATTGCTGAAGTTTTTTTGGAAATGGAGTTCGCATTCGCTCACAGTTGCGCTTGTCCGAATTTCCCAAGGGGCAAGCGGCAAATTTTGCTTTGCAAAATTTGTGTGGTACGCCCGACAGGATTCGAACCTGTAACCCCCGGTTCCGAAGACCGGTGCTCTATCCAGTTGAGCTACGGGCGCAAGTTTTGGGATAAGGAGCTCGTCCCGCAGTAGCGGGACTCGCTTGCGCTCGCAGGATTTCCTATGTGCGAGCGGCAAGTTTTTTCTCCGCAAAAACTCGTGAAGAGCGACCCAGGATTTGGGCCGCTCAAATTTTATTGTATTTGTTCCAGTTTTGCAATGATTTATGCCTCGTCAGTGCGTTCTTTTTTCTTTTCGGCTCTAAGTGTCCATTTAATAAGCAATGGAGTCGCTGTGAATATTGATGAATAAGTACCGACGATTGTTCCCAAAGTTAGAGCCAGAATGAAGTAAAAGATCGATGGGCTTCCCAATAATAATACTGCAACAAGTGTGAATAATGTTGAAAGAGAAGTGTTGATTGATCTTGTGAAGCTTTGGCGAAGGGCTTGGTTGGCCACATGCTCCAAAGTTTCGTCTCTTTCTTTTGTAATTAGTCTTTCACGCAGTCTGTCGAAAATAACGATGGTGTCGTTTACGGAATAACCGAATACTGTGAGCATCGCGGTTATGAAAAGGGCGTCGATTTCTACATTGAAGAATTGTCCGAGGATAACAAAAACTCCTGTGACAATGAGCATGTCGTGGGCTAGTGCGGCGATTGCGCAGGCTCCGAAACGCCATGGGCTTACCTCTTTTGGGACTTTTCTAAAGGCGATTGCTACATAGATAATGATCATTACCAATGCGAATATTATGGCAATTACAGCTTTTTCCAGTAGAGTTTTTCCGATAACCGGCCCTATTGTTGTAAATCTTGGTTCTGTGAATTCCGGAAGAGTCTCTTTCATTTTTTCTACGATGGTTTTGTGGGCTGATGAATCCAGGTATTTGGTTTTTACAACGAAGGAGTTTTCTTCTGATGCTAGTATCTGGATGTTTGTTAGATCTATTTTCGTTGTAGGGTCTGCGCTAATTACGGTTTCTCCTTCAACAGTTTCTTTCGGGCTTTCATTTACAACTGCAATGGATCCGTCTTGCATTTCTTCTTCGATGCTAACAAGTGTGTCTGCCAAAACTTGTTTTTCTACCGGTTCTGAAAATTTGAATTCCATCAAGCTTCCTCCCGTAAAGTCCAGTCCGAGGTTGAGACCAAAGATGATGATTGCGGCTAGGGAGGCAGTTACGAGTCCACCGGATACTGTGAGCCAAGTTTTTGAATTTTTGATGAAGTTGAATTTGTTTTCTTTTTTAGCCGGATTAACTCCAAAGGCTTTTAGGTTTTCGGCAAGTTTTGTTCCGATGAAGCTTTGCAATAAAGTTTTTGTAACAGTAATTGCTGTGAACATGGAGACCAAAATACCTGCGGCCAGGTTGAAGGCAAATCCTTTGATGATTGAAGAACCGAAGTAGAAAAGGATTGCACATGTTAGGAGTGTTGAAAAGTTTGAATCTCGAATGGCGCTCCAGGCTCTATTAAATCCGGATTCGACAGCGGATTTATATGGTTTTCCTTCTTTTAGTTCTTCCTTAAATCTTTCGAAAATAAGGATGTTGGCATCTACGGCCATACCTATTGATAAGATAATTCCCGCTACACCAGCAAGTGTTAGCACTATTCCGGTTTTGAGTAGGAATATTAGGAAGAAGAATCCCACACAACTCAGTAGGAAGGAAAGAGTTTTTTCCCATGCGGAATCTTTGTTGTTGATGATTTTAAATACCAGAAATCCAAATACGGCTAGTGCTCCTAGCAAGGCAATTCCCACATGTAGCTCGGATTTTATTAGGAAAAGGAAAATTGAGGCATAAACAACTAGAGCGATTGCGGCCATAATTCCGGCGGCTCTGTAATATAGAACCATGAAGATTATTACTAATGCTAGGCCGATAAGGCCTGCTGTAAGACTTTTTGTAAGAGCTTCGTGTCCGAGAGTGGCTCCGATTGTATATTCTCCGGTTAAGACGATTGGAGCGGGGATTGCGCCTGTGTTTAGATCTCGTGCCAGGTTTTTTGCTTCGTCTGTTGTGAATTCACCGGTGATTTGTGCCGATCCTCCTGCAATTTTCCCTTGTACTTCAGGGGCGGAAATCTGATCTCCTCCCACGAAAATCGCTACTCTTTTCCCGACATTTCTTTCTGTTATTTCCTCGAAAAGTTTGGCTCCTTCATCGTTAAATTGGATTGTTACATATGGTTGGTAGAACTGATCAAGTTGAACATCCGCATGAATAAAGTGTTTTCCTGTTAATCCGGTTTCTTTCCAGGGATTTGGAAGAGTTGAGTAAGTTAGTAATTCGTATTTGTATTGTTTTTCTTTGATATCAGTAAGGACTTCGTCGGCTTTAATGATGTGGTATCCAAATTTAGTGTTGACGATGTCACTTATATCTCCGCTTTTTTCAAAGGCCAAAGCGGCTTGTTCGAAATCGTAAACATAAGTTCCGTCTCCTGTTACGGGGGTGGAAAGTCTTCCTCCCTGGTCTTTATTGCTGGCATCGTCCGAATTTTCTTGGGCTAGAATTGCGAAATCTTCTCCTTGATCCACTTTTGCTTTTATTTCTTTTGCAAGTTCGTAGGCTTCTTCTTTTGTGCGGGTAATACTTTCATCGGCTTGTTCACTTCCCGCATAAGCTATTAAAATGTGGCTTACTGCTACTTCTTTTTCATCTTTTACGGCTTCGTCAACATCAACGAGTTTTACAATTCCATAACCGCTATCTTCGACGGCTTGTCCGGATTCGTTAATTACAAAAGTTCCGCCGGTTTCTATTAGGCCGTAAAACTCACCAATCTCCATTGTTGTAAGCTTTTCTTTTAAATAAGAGGGGAGTTCGCTTTCAAAGACATATTCCGAAGTATCGTGTTTTGCGAGTCCCGGAAAGGCCTGAACCTCTTCCTGTGCGACAACTTCGTAATCTGCTCCTTCTTTGATTTTATTTAGTGTTTTTTGGGCGTCCTCATGGATACGATCTTTTTCTTCGGGATCTATTTGTTGTTTTTCTTCTTTAAATTCCAATTGGATGGTTTTTCCGACTGTTGCTTTTGCTTTTTCCAAACTGACTAATTTTTTCTGATCGTCCGTTAGTTCTCCCACTTTCACTCCTTCTTTTCCGAGGTATGTATCTACATCTTCCTGGCTTATTGTAGCTGATTCTGCTAGTTCTACCACAATGTGGTTTTCACCGGCAATTTCTGATGTGTAAATGTTTGGTTCGGCAACTCCCAGTCCGTTTACACGCCTTTCAATAACTTCCAGCACACCATCAATAATGTCTTCCCGATCGGCTTCGGGCACTTTTCTCAGATCAATCTTATAATCCAGTTGGGATCCTCCCTGAAGGTCTAGCCCTAGGTGAATTTTGGTGTTTGTGATTGAGTCCGGCAGAAATGGAAGAATTGTTTTTTGAGTTTGTTGGGGGAGACTGTAAAAACCAAAGACCAATACTAATAGAAGTGTGGCGATAATTTTCCAGTTTAGAAATCTTTTCATTTTTTTAAAGTTAATTATTATTTTGTTGAGATAGTTGGCGATCCAGGTCTTCGTTGTTGCCTTTTCCGTCTCTGCCATAGTCGTCGGAAAGTTTTACAACATCGTCCAGTTCGGGCGTAGAAACCTCAAAAATCTCGCTATCTTCAAGAGCTTCAAGGCGGTGGATAGTATAGGGATGAACATCAATTTTGTCACCTTCGTTTAAAATTTTGTCTTGCAGGTTGTTTTCATCTGTGCCGTAAGTAAATTTCACTTTTCCTTTATAGATGTACTGAGTTTCGATTTTTTTCTCGTGATATTGCAGGCTGTAGCGGTGTCCTTTGCTTACTTTGAGGATTTTGCCAGCGTATTTGTCGTTGTGGGCAAACCAGATTTCTTCGCCCCAGGGTTTTGGTTTTATTTGAACTTGATGCGGGGAATCGTTCATATGTGGTCTTTACAAAATTCCCCAATAATATATAGGAAAAAAAGGGCAATTGGAAGTTAAGATTAGAGGAGTTTCTTAATATTTTTGGCTTCTTCCATACTACAATTCAGCAGACCTGTCGGGCTGTCGATTATTACCTGGTTTTTGAGGCCAATTAGTTTGAGGGGTTTTTGGTTGTCGGCGTAAATTAGGCAGCCTTCGCAGTCTTCTAGGCTTACGGGGCCGCGGGTGATGTTTTCTCCGGGAGTCTTTGCCAGTTCTTTATAAATAGCTTCCCAGTTGCCGGCATCGACTATTTCTAGGTTTGCTTTGATGATTCTTACTTGAGATGGATCAACTTTTTCCATGATAGCGTAGTCGATGGAGATTTTTTCGAGAGTGGGGTAGAGGTCGTGGCAGGTTTCGGGGTTTTTGATGATTTTTTGGAGGATTTCGTAGGTTTTTGGTTGGTGGATGCGGAAAGCTTCGAGTAGTGTACTTCCTTTCCAGACATAAAGACCGGTGTTCCAGAGGTAATTACCTTCTTCGATGAATTTTTTGGCAGTTTCTTCGTTTGGTTTTTCTACGAAATGGTCGAGCTTGTAAACTTCCGTTTCACCGATTTTTTGATCAAGCTCTTTTAGTTTAACATATCCGTAGTTTGGGTTTGGAGAGGCGGCTGGAATTTCGATGATGTTTAGGGTGCCTTGTTTTTCGGCTACTTCTACAGCTATACGGAGTTTTTCCTGGAATTCGGTTTTATTTTTGATTATTTGATCGGCGTAGATGGTTGCGATGGCTTCTCCTGGGTGTTTTTGTTCGATTACTGCTGCTGCATATCCGAGGCAAGGGGCTGTGTCTCGCAGGGCGGGTTCGATTATGTAGTTTTGCTCGGAGATGTTGGGGGCGAGTTCTTTTATAAGTTCAATGTGCTTTTCGTTCAGGGCGATGAATATGTCTTTGGGATCAAGAAAATTCACTAATTCAAGTGCTTCCTCAAACATTGTTTTATCTGAGATTAATTTTTGAAATTGTTTGGGTTTTTCGGGGGTGGAAAGGGGCCAAAGTCTGGTACCGCCGCCTCCGGCTAGGATTAGTGCTTTCATTTTTGAGTTGTTGTTATTTCTTTAATATTAAGGATTTTCCGGTCATTGCTTTCGGTGGCTTAATGCCGAGGGTCTGCAGGATTGTGGGGGCGATGTCTCTTAGTCCTAGGGTGCGCCCCTGGCGTAGTTTGATTTTTGGATTGTTTGAGATATAGATGAATGGAACTGGATTTAGGCTGTGGGCAGGGCAATCTTCTTTGTTGGGGTATGTCATCATGTCGGCGTTGCCGTGATCTGCTGTTAGGAGAATTTCGTAGCTTTTTTCCAGAGCTAGGGGAATTATTTGAGAAAGGCAGTCGTCTAGGGTTTCGACGGCTTTTACAGTAGCTTCAAAATTGCCGCTATGGCCGACAAGGTCGCAGTTTGCAAAATTTAGGGCGATGAAGTCGTAGACCTTTCGAGATTTTAGTTCTTTGATTAGAGTTTTTGTTATTTGAGGTGCGCTCATTTCCGGTTTGTCGGCGTAGGAGGGAACTTTTGGAGATGGGATGAGGATGCGTGATTCGCCTTTGTAGGGTTTTTTGATTTGTGAGTTGAAGAAGAAGGTTACATGGGCGTATTTTTCGGTTTCGGCGATGCGTAGTTGTTTTTTACCCTTGGATGCAAGAACTTCAGAAAGATTATTTTTTACGGTGTTTGTGGGGAAGAGAATAGGTGCTGTGTGGCTGTATGGGCCGAAGCAAACGAAGTGTGGTTTTAATTCTTTTGTAAACATTTCTGTTAGCTGGGCGGCTCGATCCGTTCTGTAGTTAAAAAATACAACAGAGTCTTTTTTCTCGATAATTCCATCCTTTTCCAGAATTATTGGGTTGATGTAATAGTCGGTTTCGGTGCCGCGTTTGTATTCTTTGGCAATGGCTTTTAGGGCATCTTTTTCTTTGAGGCCGGAGCCTTGTGTGTATAGTTTGTAGGCTTTGCGGGTTCTGCTGAGATTTTTGTCTCTGTCCATAGCAAAGTATCGTCCGACAATTGTGGCGATTTTCCCAAGTTTGAGTTTTTTGATGTGTTTTTGAATGGATTTGATAAATTCGTCTGCACTGCGTTCCCGAACATCCCGCCCGTCTGTAATGGCATGAATGTATACTTTTTTAAGTTTTTGCTGTTTTGCAAATTCCAGAAGAGCAAAAAGATGATCGATGTGCGAGTGAACGCCTTTATCTGAAATCATTCCCAGGATGTGGAATTTAGAATCATTTTCTTTGCAGTTCTTTGCGGCTTTTAGTAGATCCGGTTTTTTGAAAAATGTTTTCTTTTTTATTGAACGATTAATTTCTTCCAATGATTGATAAACAATTCGACCTGCGCCCATTGTGAAATGGCCCACTTCGCTGCCTCCCATACTGTTTTTCGGCAATCCGACATGTTCACCAATACATTGCAATGTGGTGTGGGGATAGTTTTTTCGCAGGTCATCTATAAAAGGTGTGTTGCTTTGGGTTATGGCGTTACCAGGGTAATCTTTTCCTTCACCATATCCATCCAGAACAATTAGTAAGGCTTTTTGCTTCATCTTTTAGGGGATTAAGATGTTTAGATAAAAATTCATAATTATGTCTCCGTAAAATAATGTTCCAATTAAACCGATAACCAGAAATGGCCCTAGGGGGATTTGGGTTTTTCCTTTGGCTTTTTTATGTATGAGCAAATAGATGCTGATTATTGTTCCCAGGATGTAGGCGACGGCTAGAGCCAGTAATGTTTTTTCCCAGCCGAGCAGTACTCCCATTAATGCTCCCATTCTCAAGTCTCCTCCGCCGATCCAGCGGCCTTGGGAAACGATGTATTGCAGGAAGAAGAAGAGGAATCCGAGAGCGCCTCCCAAGAGCATGTTGAGCCAAGTTGGATCTCCAAAAATCAATCCTCCGGCGATACCGATTGCGATGGCTGATAGTGAAAAGGTGTCGGGAATGATGCGATAAATCAGATCGTAGAAAAAAATTCCTATTAGTAGTGAAAATTCGATTATGTAGAAAAGGAATTGTTGAAGAATGTACCAATCTACTGTGTAGAGTAGGATACTTGAGTCTATGATTGAGGGGATGGCTTGTAGGAAGTTAAATTCCAGGAATGTAACTAAAAATGTGAGGCCGGTTGTGATTTCCAAAAGTAGGTAGTGTGCTGAGATTTTTTTACTGCAATATGCGCATTTTCCTCTTAAAAATAGCCAGCTAAAAATTGGAACCATGTGTCGCCATTTGAGGCGTTTCTTGCAGTGTGGGCAGATTGAGCGCGAAAATATGATTCCTTTTTTGTTGTTGTGCAATCGATAAATGATAACGCTTAAAAAACTGCCGATTGCGGTACCAAGGACGAAAGCTAGTGTGGCGAATAATAGATTCATAGTGTGGGAGGGTTAAGGTGAGCTTATGTTAGCTTTTAGGTTTTTATTTTGTTCGGAATTAAGTTTATCATATTTTTCTTGTGCTAGTTCTGAAATTGAATTTCCATGCCCAAGAGTGATAGCTTTTTGATAGTAGTCTTTCGCAATTTCCAGTGACCCTTTTTTTTCGTAAAGTCTGCCGAAATTAAGGTGGGCTGCGTCGAAATCGGGCTGAAGTCTTAGTGCGGCTTCGAGATTTTTCTTAGCGGTTTTGTAATCTTCAAGTTCTATTTGGGCCCAAGCTATGAGGTTGTAGCTCATGGGATTGTCGGGGAAAAGGTTAAGGGCTTGTTCGGCGTAGCTTAAAGCTTTTTCCGGGCGGGAGAGTTTTTCGATGTTTAGATATACAACTTTTATAAAAGCGTCGATGTTGCTTTTGTTTAGGGTTATGAGCATTTCGTATCTTTGGGCGGCTTTTTGGCTTTTTTTCTGAAGTTCGTAGATTTCGCCGAGTTTTAGATGGATGATATCTTTGGGTTCAAATCCGGTTTTTTCCGCTTCTTCCAGATAGTAAGCGGCTCTTTCTAAATTGCTGTTGGCGTAGTAGGCGAGTCCGAGGAAGAAAAGGGTTTGTGGGTTTGATGGGTTAAGTGTTTCGGCTTGTGAAAGGGAATCTATTGCGTCGGTTATTTTGTTGGTTTTGAGGTAGGCGTAACCGAGGATGATCCAGGCATCACGGTAGTTGTTTTTTTGGTTAATTACATCGTAGAGTAAGGGGATTGCGGCATCATATTCTTCGGATTCAGTTAGGGCTTTTGCCAGGAGGGTTTGAATATAGAGGGGGTCTCCTTCGCGAAAATAACTAAAGAGTCGGGATTTTTCGCTAAAATTTTTGGTTTTTTCCAGGATTTCTGATGATGGCGGAGTATCGGATTCTGCACTCTTTTCTATTTCGTTGAAAATTTTGTTGGCTTCTTCAAAATTTTTGTAGATTATTTCCAAAATTCCTTTGTAGTATTTTGTGATGTATTGATCTTGGTCCAAACTTTCCAGTTGAGTTTTTGCGCCTTCAAAATCGCGAAGATTTATCAAGGTTCTTATATAGATGATGCTTTGGGTATTTTCTTCTTGGATTAGGACTTGTTTGGCTAGGGCGGGCTGGTTGTCCTCAAGGTATTGTTCTGCGCTTTTGGGATTTGTTATTGATTCTTTTTCTTCTGTGCGTGGGATTTCGGGGTTAGTGGCTTCTTCTTTTTGAGTTTGTTCGGGGGTCGTGATGGGTTCTTTGTCTTTTTTAAGATGGTAGCCCAAAAATATTAT
>Ga0180007_10000933_pt1 | contig 43234 bp, 46 predicted proteins | sample MM_PC_MetaG_FD_121122 | JGI IMG/M metagenome (GOLD analysis project Ga0180007, IMG submission 121122) | Groundwater microbial communities from the Aspo Hard Rock Laboratory (HRL) deep subsurface site, Sweden - MM_PC_MetaG | ecosystem: Environmental > Aquatic > Deep subsurface > Groundwater... | reverse complement strand
TGCGGATAAAGAAAGCAGAAAAACCTTAAAACAAGGGGTGTCTAGACATTGCTTAAAGGTAACAAGGGTATCCTCGCCTAACGCCAATATAATAAATTTGAGGAGTCAGGTAGCGTACTCCTCAATAGGCATAAGCCGAATACCCACGGCGAGTATTCTCGCCACAACGGCAAAACGCACAAATTTCTGGGCAGATTGCTATATAGCGTCTGCCCTTTTTTTATTTGACTCCGGGATGATAGACTAATCAGTCTGTCATCCGTGCGGGGTCATTTTATTTATTAAAAAAAGTACTGTCGTCCCGACCTCCCCATTTTAACGTGTAGAAAAAGCAGCAAAGGTTTAGCCCCTCCTTGGCAAGGAGGGGGAAATGTATATGCAAATAATAGACTCTAGGGTATTCGCGGGGAGGTCGGGACGATTGGTAGGCTTGCCTTGATAGCTATTTTTTACTACAATATAGACTACAAATATTATGGACGATAAAAAGGAAAAAAAGGGGAATAAACCTGATTTCCCAAGCATGGAGGAAGAGGTTTTAAAATTTTGGGAAAAGGAAAAAATATTCCAAAAATCATTGGATAAAACTAAAGGCGGAAAGTCTTTTGTTTTTTTTGAAGGGCCGCCGACTGCTAATGGCCGGCCGGGTATTCATCATGTACTGGCCCGCGCCTATAAAGACATAATCCCGCGTTATAAAACAATGCAGGGTTTTTATGTTGAGCGCAAGGCGGGCTGGGATACGCAGGGCTTGCCAGTTGAACTGCAGGCAGAAAAAGAATTAAAAATTTCCGGCAAGCCGGAGATTGAAAAGTACGGCATTGCTGAATTTAATAAGAAATGCAAGGAGAGCGTATGGAAATATAAAAAAGAGTGGGAGGAAATGACTAAGCGGATCGGTTTTTGGCTGGATATGGATAATCCTTATATAACCTATGAAAATGATTATCTGGAATCGCTGTGGTGGATAATTAAGCAAGTCTGGGATAAAGGTTTATTATATAAAGGCTATAAAGTCGTACCGCATTGTCCGCGCTGCGGCACTGCCTTGTCCTCGCACGAAGTAGCCTTGGGTTATAAAGAAGTTGAAGAGGATTCCGTATATATCAAGTTCAAAGTCGTAGATGAGGAAGATACATATATATTGTCCTGGACAACTACCCCTTGGACTTTACCCGGCAATGTGGCTTTAGCGGTGGGCGAGGATATTGATTACGCAAAAGTTAAGGTAGATAAGGAAATTTATATTTTAGCCAAATCTATTGCTGAAAAATTATTTGAGAAGTTAAAAGTAGTTAAAGAAATGAAAGGCAAAGATTTAGTTGGTATGGCGTATGAGCCGCTGTTTAATATTGCATCATTGAAATCGGATAAAGCGCATAAAGTTTACGTGGCAGATTTTGTAAATATTGAAGAAGGCACTGGTATTGTCCATACTGCAGTTATGTATGGTGAAGATGATTATCAATTAGGAGAGCGAGTCGGCCTGCCAAAATATCATACTGTTGATGAGAACGGCTTATTTACCAAGGAAGTGGAAAAGTGGGCTGGCCAGTTTGTAAAAGATGAAAAAGTAGAGCAGGGCATAGTCAATGACTTGGAGGAAAAGAAGTTATTATTGAAGAGTGAACCATACAAGCATTCATATCCCTTTTGCTGGCGCTGTGAAACACCACTTTTATATTATGCAAAAGATTCCTGGTTTATCCGTATGAGTAAGCTAAAGGAAAAGTTAATAAGGAACAACGAGCAGATTAACTGGACTCCAAGTTATATTAAGCACGGACGTTTTGGCGAGTGGCTTGATGAATTAAAAGATTGGGCTTTTTCGCGGGAAAGATATTGGGGCACACCCCTGCCGATCTGGGAATCTGATGACAAAGATCGATTGTGCATTGGTTCCCGTAAAGATTTAAAATCGCTGGCTAAAGACCCGAAAAAAATTGATGACAAATTTGATTTGCACCGGCCGTTTGTTGATGACATAGTTTTAGTAAGGGATGGCAAAGAGTATAAACGCGTTAAAGAAGTAATTGACGTGTGGTTTGATGCTGGAGCCATGCCGTTTGCCCAGTGGCATTATCCGTTTGCCAATAAGGAGCGGATTGATGAAGGAGTTAGCTTCCCGGCTGATTATATATCCGAGGCAGTTGATCAGACTCGCGGGTGGTTTTACACTTTGCTGGCAGTGGCTACCTTGCTTGGTAAAGGTACGCCATATAAAAATGTGACATGTTTAGGTTTAATTCTGGATGAAAAAGGGCAGAAAATGTCCAAGTCCAAGGGTAATGTGGTAGATCCGTTTACTATTATTAGAAAGTACGGCGCTGATCCATTGCGCTGGTATTTATTCACTATGAACCAGCCGGGCGAAGCAAAGCTGTTTAGTGAGAAGAAACTTGAGGACGTGGTAAAAAAGAATTGGCTGATTCTGTGGAATGTTTTAACTTTTTGGAAAATGTATGCCAAGAATTTTAGCCCTAGCGCCAAAGATTCAAGCCATGTACTGGATAAGTGGATTACAGCCCGCTTTAATGTTTTAGTTGAACAGGTTACTAAAAATTTAGATAATTATGAGGTTACAGAGGCAGCTAGGGCTATGGGCGAATTTATTAATATTTTATCAACTTGGTATTTGCGACGCTCCCGAGCCAGATTCAAGAAAGACGGTGATGATAAGCAGCAGGCTTTGCATACTTTGCATTTTATTTTACTGCATTTATCAAAAATTATGGCACCCTTTGCACCAATGTTTGCTGAAAGTTTATTTAAGGAAGTAAATAAAGACAAAATATTAACCAGCGTTCATTTATGTGAGTGGCCTGAAGTGAATAAGGCCGCTATTGATAATAAGCTGATAGACATAATGAGTATAGCCAGGCAGGCGGTTGAACTGGGGCATTCATTACGCAAAGAAAATAATTTTAAAGTGAGGCAGCCTTTATCACAATTTATCATACAAACACAGCTGTTAAATCCGGAGATTACCGGCCTTATCAAGGATGAACTTAATGTCCAGGAAGTAATTACAGCCAAACAGCTGCCAACCGGCAAAGATTTTGTTTATAAGGAAACCGCAAATGTTAAGGTAGCCTTAGATAAAACAATAACAGATGAACTTAAGGGCTTAGGTGTTGTCCGGGAGGTGATCAGGCAGATTAATGCTATGCGCAAGGACGCCCAATTGACTATTGATGATTTAATTACCCTATATTATGAGGTTGAAGATGAATTTTTGGAAAAAATCATTACTCACTATAAAAAAGATATTTGCAGTGAAACATTAGCTTCAGAATGCCTTAAGGAATTACCTGCTAATGTAGATTTGAAGACAGTATTGGATATTGCGGGAAATAAAATTGTTTTTGGTTTAAAGAAAAAATAAAATTCTTTGCATGGGTACATATCACACCCAAGGAATTATTATAAAACATAAAAATTTCAGGGAAGCAGATCGCATAATAACAATATTCACAAAAGAATTCGGCAAGATTGCAGGTTTGGCGCGGGGCGCCAGGAAAATTACCAGCAAACTGGCCGGCAGGTGTGAGCCTTTTTTACTGTCTAATTTTATCATGGCTCGCGGGCGTAATTATGATACCATTACAAGTTCGGAAGTAATTGAATATTTCCATCATTTAAAAAGCAACAACAAGAGATTGGCCCTAGTGCAGTATATTGGGGAACTGATTGATAGGTCGGCTAAACCCAGCCAGCGGGATATAAAAATCTATAATTTGGTAAAGGAAATTTTTGAGTATTTAGAGAATAATAATTCAAACAGCAATTACCCGCTGGTTATCTGGTATTTTATATGGCGATATTTATCTTATTTAGGTTACCAGCCGGAGCTGTATGAGTGCGCAATTTGTCATAAAAAAGTAGCTGCCCGCAGGAATTATTTTAGCCTAAAAAGAGGTGGAATAATTTGTTATAGTTGTCAGAGTGAAACATCAGAGATAATGGGGATATCAAATAATCTGATAAAGTTTCTGCGTTTAATTTTAGATAAAGAACTTGTTTATTTACGAAAAATAAAGTATAATCAGCAATTGCTCAAAGAACTTAATTTAATGACAAAGGAATATTTGCAGTACACCCTTGAGGAAGATCTGCTGCTTGATAATTTTTTAAAAGCTTCATGATTTGGTATAATATAATCATAAAATATGCCACAGCAATCTAAAAACCCTAAAAAAACCAAGCCACCCAAGAATAATATCAGCGAAGAACGCTTTCAAGAGGCCAGAGTTGAGATAAAAAAGATTTTAACTGAAGAAGGCAGCCAAGATAAGCCAATTAGCCAAGATGAAATTAAAGTTTCTATCAGAGAAGAAAAAAGCCAGGATTATTATAAGCCTTCACACAGAGCTCAAACAACAGCCGCCAATAAGGAATTTAATGAGCTTTATCAAGACAACCGGAATGGCAGGGTGAACATGTCAATTATAGACAAGACTGACCCGAATCGTAAGAAGAAAATAATTGGATGGACAATATTTGCACTTGTGATTATTGTGGGATTTACTTTAGCCGGATTTTACTACTTTATTAATAGGCAGGACCAGTTTACAGGCGAAAACATCAGTCTTAATATTGACGTTCCAATTAATGTTGCTTCAGGCAATGGGCTAACCCTTACTCTGGAAATTAACAATCAAGAAGTCCTAGGCATAAAAAACGCAGAGGTTACCGTTCAGTACCCTGGTGGTTTTACTTTTAGCCAGGCTGATCCACAGCCAGTAAATGAAGCGAATAATGCCTGGGGAATTGGTACGGTCAAAAGCCGGAGTACTGAAACAATTAACATAACAGGCCTGGTTGTCGGGGATATTGGCAGTGTTAAGGAGTTTAATTTTATTTTGAGCTATATGCCGGAAAATTTTAATTCAGAATTCCAAATGAAAAAGTCAGCTAATGTGATAATCAAGGAATCCGTAATTGGTTTGGATATGGATGTTCCGGTGAAAGTAATTAGCGAACAGGCATCAGCTTATAATATTAGTGTTACTAATAACTCACCAGATGACATGAATGGCATTAGGATCGTTCTCAGTATACCGGAAGACATGGAGATCAGTTCAAAAGAACCGGAATCAACGGATGGTGATTTAGTTTGGGAAATTGAGTCATTGGAGAGTGGGAAAAGTTATGATATTAAATTCAACGGATCCTTATCTATAGATGACGGGGAGATGCGGGAAATTAGCGCTGAAGTCGGGTATGTAGATAACCAGGGGCAGTATCACGTTCAGGCCGAGGAATCTTCAATAGTATTTGTGGTTTTTCCCCAGCTAATTTTATCATTAAGCGTAAATGGTGATACGTCTGATACAACGACCTTTTTTGGCAAGACCCTTCAATATAAAATTGGGTATGCTAATGAAAGCCAGTCTGATATCAGAAATATGGAATTGTCAGTTGATATGTCGGGTGAAGTACTGGATTGGAACAGTTTAATTGACAGTAATAATGGTTCAGTTAGTGAGCAAACGATTATTTGGGATAAAAATGGTTTACCGGATCTTGAGCTTGTAGAACCGGGTGACCAAGGGGAGTTTTGGTTCAGCATTAATCTAGCAGATAACCTGAAAGCTCAGGATAGTGATGATATAAATTATACAGTCTCTGCGCAGGTCTTGGCCCGTTCAAGCGAAGTTACAGATTTGGAGGGTAGCTCCCTGGAAGTTGAGAGTGAGGAAATTGTAACCAAGATTAACAGTCGTTTAGATTTACGGGCCGAAGGCAGGTATTATGATGATGAATATTTGCCGGTTGGGGAGGGGCCTATTCCCCCGGTAGTTGGTGAAAAAACAACTTACCAAATTTATTGGTTTTTGCAAAACGGCACTAATGAGGTGGCAAATGTGGAAGTAAAGGCTGAATTGCCAGAAGATGTGCGCTGGACTGATGATACTTTATTATCTGCCGGGGAAATAAATTATGATCCCGCCACCAGGATAGTTACCTGGTCAATCAATAAAATTCCGCCGCATGTAGGCCAGCTGATCCCTGAACTGGAAGTAAGATTTGGTGTTGAGGTGGTGCCAGAGAAAAGCGATATTGGGAAGTTACTCATTTTATTAAATAAAAGTGAGGCAACTGCCAGTGATAATTATACTGAGCAGCCACTTACCAATATCCAGGATATGATAACTTCTGATTTACCAGATGACCCTATAGCAGCAGACCAGGGTAAGGTATTTAACAGTGCGCCAGCCAATACAAATACAGCCAGTAATACTAATAATTAGCGGTCATTGCATTTAGTTGTTTAAGCAGAATTGGTGTTTTTATTTTCCTTAGCAGACAAGTGAAGGATTATACTGAGCAGGGCAAAGCAGGCGGCTAACCACAGGCATACTTCTGAAATAAGATGTATGGTTGGATTATTAATGCCAAATAACAAGATAATAATGGCTAGGCCCTCTATATTCATTTTGATTTTACCCGCGTTATTGGCTCCCGGTACCAGCTTATATTTGAAAAAACGGATCATGATAGGTGCTAATACCGCAGCTAATAGCACTAGAGCCAACTCGAGAATAATTATCGTATAAATTACTGCTGAGCTTAAGCGGTCCGGAGCTAGCATTAAAAAAAGCCCAATAAAAAGTATTTTATCAGCGGCTGGGTCAAGCAGCTTACCCAGGGTAGTGACTTTATTGTGGTATCTGGCCTGGATCCCGTCTATTGTATCAGTTGATAAAGCTAATATAAAGAGGATAAAAACCCAGGTATATGCTTCTTGCTGATATGCAAAGTAAATAGGTATAATAAAAAGAGCCCGCAAAGTGGTAATCATATTGGGAGTAATAAAAGGAGGGATTACCTTGGCAATGCCGCGCAGCATTTTTTCTTTGCCATTTATTATGCGCCCCAGAAAAATATTATTTATTGTATCGCCGTTCATATATTAAAAGTATAAGAAAAATCAATTTTTGTCCATGCCTTTTAAATTAATAAAAAAAAGCAGTCAGTCATCATCCCGCTTAGGACAGCTCATAACCCTACATGGTAGAATTGACACTCCTTTTTTTATGCCTATAGCGACCAAGGGAGCTGTCAAGACATTATCAGCTAATGATCTTGGAATATTAAAATCTCAGATTGTTTTAGCTAATACTTACCATCTTTGGCAAAGGCCAGGGTTAAATGTTATCAAAAAGGCCGGCGGGCTGCATAAGTTCATGAATTGGTCTGGCCCAATATTAACTGACTCCGGCGGCTACCAGGTTTTTTCTCTGGCACGTTCAAGAAAAATTATTGAAAATGGAGTTCAGTTTACTTCAGATATTGACGGCCAAAAACATTTGTTAACTCCCCAAAAGGCTATTGAAATCCAAAGGGTATTGGGCTCAGACATCATTATGAGTCTGGATGAATGCACTCCATACCCATGTACAAAGAAATATGCCAAAGAGTCATTAAAATTAACTACACGCTGGGCAAAGCAAGGATTGGAGTATTATCATGTAAAAAAAATTAAAGGCCAGTTAATATTTGGGATTATTCAAGGTTCAGTATACCCTGACTTACGCCAGCAGAGCATGTCAGAGTTAACTAGTCTTAATTTTGATGGTTATGCATTAGGAGGTTTAGCAGTGGGGGAACCCCCAAGTAAGATGTACCAAGTATTAAAAAGTATTACACCCTTAATGCCGGCTGGCAAACCGCGATATTTAATGGGTGTAGGCAAGCCGGAACAGATAGTGGAAGCAGTCAAGAAAGGTATAGATATGTTTGATTGTGTTATTCCTACGCGTAATGCCCGGCATGGTTTATTATACATAATGAAGAATAAAAAATTAAAGGGTAAATTTTATCAAGAACTGCGTATCAAGAAGTCAGTTTTTACCGGGGATATTAGACCTCTTGATTCCCGCTGTCATTGTCAAACATGCCAGAATTATTCCCGGGCTTATTTAAGGCACTTGTTCATGGTTAATGACCCGCTAGGATTAAGGTTAGCTACTATCCATAATTTAAGCTTCTATTTAAATTTAATGAAAACAGTCCGCCAGGCGATAAAAACTGGTATTTTGTAGTTGCCCGAGGAATTATAAATGTGTTATATTATTAATATATGAAAGATTTTTTAAAGCCTACGATAGTCAAAATTATACTTGCCTTATTAATACCATTATTTTTGGGTCTTGAGGTTTTATTATCAAATAGCGGGGAGGCTGCAGGCGGACTGACTTATAGCCTGATGCTTTTCCCATATCCGTGGATCGTGATGCTGATCTTATTGACATTTATAATGGTTAGTGGACCGATTGATACATTAAACTCCCACTGGTCCTATTTTTCTAACGGCCAAAAAATTTGGGTAGGATTCCTGGAGTTAATAATTCCTTTGGTTATTGCTTACATACTAGCTTGCCTAATAGCGTATGGTTTAAAAAAATTGCATTTTGCAGTGTTTAAAAAGAAGCCAGAGAGTGAAGAACAGTAGGTATAATAGCTGATACTATATAAAATATTTAGAGGTTTTTTTGTGTATCATGATTTTGCAGTTATAAACAGTTGTTATTTTTTTATTATCTGTTATTATTATAGTTACGTTTACTTAATAAAATTTAAGTTTATGGACGGTACTGAAGGTGAGCGACTCACCAAGCGCCAGAGGCGTGAGTTAAAAAAGCAGCAGCGCCGCGAGGAACAGGAGAAAAGACTGAGAAGTAAAAAAATGAGCCGCTGGCTGGTGATTGTTATAATATTAGCTGCCATTGGCGGGGGAACCTACTGGACAGTAAATTTAAGCAATACTAATAATAGTTCTGATAATATTGATAGTGGTGCTATAGATAATCCTAGAATCGGACCTGAAGATGCAAAAGTTGTAATTACGGAATTCTCTGACTTCAGCTGTCCAGCTTGCGCAGAAGCTGCACCTACAGTAAAGCAGTTGACTGAGGAGTATGGCGATCAGATTGCATTGGTTTTTAATGGTTTTAATTTAAGGCATGATTGGTCAGAAAAATCCCTGGAAGCTGGTGAATGCGCGCATAAGCAGGGAAAATTCTGGGCTTTGCATGATTTATTATTTACCAGTCAAAAAGAATGGTCCAGTAATGATGAAGCTATTAATTTATTCAAGCAGTACGCAGAAGAAGCTGGATTAAATACTGAGGAATTTATAAGTTGCCTGGATAATGATGAAATGTCTGATGAAGTAAAGCGCGATACCAATGTGGCTGCTGACAATAAAGTTGATGCAACTCCGACGTTCCGTATAAATGACCAGATATTAGTCGGGGCAAAGTCAACTGAAGAATTTAAAGAAATTATTGATCAAGAACTTAATAAATAAAAATAAAGGAGGCAAAATAAAATGATAGACGTTCGCAGGGCCAATTGTGATGACGGCCAAATTATCTCAGAACTCTTAAAAAGCAAATATAGTTTTTCTACCCGGGAGGAAGCGGCTGCTGTATTCAAGGATGAGTGCCAGAACCAGCATTATAGGATAGCCGAAATTAATGGTCGGGTAGTCGGTTTAATCAGCTGGCGGTTACAAGGTACCCCAAAACATGGAGTGGCGGAATTAACACGGTTTATTGTTCAGCAAAACATCCCAAATTATCAATCTGTCAAAGAGTCATTGTATGACGTTATGATGGCAGAAGCAGATTATTATTATAAGCAGCATGGCTCGCGGTTGCACAAGGTTTTTTCAATGATTCATGCTGACGATAAGCAAATAAAGGAGTTTTATATTGATAAGGGCATGCGCCAGGAAGCGGTGCTAAAAGACCATTTTCATATTGGCAAGGATGAGCTGGTATTCTCACTCTTTCTTCCGAGTGTATGAAGAAGGTAATTGAAAAAATTTCTATAATTTTAGCTACTGGTTTTGGTAGCGGATATTTACCGCTGGGTCCGGGCAGCTGGGGAGCCGCCTTGATGGCGGTTGGCTGCTGGTGGTTATTAGACTTGCCGTTAATTTGGTATTTAATAATAATTATCGGATTTTTTTTCCTGGGGACGGGAGTTTCCTCAATAGCTGACAGGCACTTGTTTAAAAAAACTGGCCAGTTACATGATAACAATCAAATTGTGATTGATGAATGGGTTGGTATGATGGTTACATTATTGCCTTTATTCTTTTTTGAAAGAACGCTATTAAATGTAATTATTGGATTTTTAATGTTCAGGATTTTTGATACGGTTAAATTTGGTTTAGCAAAAATCGCTGATCAATGGCAGAACAGATGGGGAGTGATGCTGGACGATTTGTTCGCTGGTGTTTATTCAGCTGTTTTCCTATTTATCGTTTTGTGGATAATGCGGTCGGTAGGCTAGAAAGAATTTGAGTATTTGGTAATAATTGATTTTATAAAGATTTTAATCTATAATTGTATTATAATGTTACATATTAACGAAATATCAAATTATAATTTTTTTTATATAGTTAGTGAATAAAATATGAATCAATTGCAGGATATATTAGATTTATTTGCTACTCAAAACGTTCAATTCTCTATTGAAGATTTTTTAATAAATCTTATGCTAGCTGCAGTATTAGGATTTATTTTAAGTTATATTTATATTAGATATGGAAAGTCACTTTCAAATCGTAAATTACTAGCAAGGAATTTTATTTTATTGATAATGACGACGATGTTTATTATTACTATTGTAAAATCATCTTTGGCTTTATCGCTTGGACTCGTTGGCGCATTATCTATTGTTAGGTTTCGGGCAGCCATTAAAGAGCCCGAGGAACTCGTCTATCTTTTTTTTGCCATTTCAATAGGCTTAGGTTTAGGGGCAAGCCAGAGAGCTATAACATTAGTATCTTTTTTTGTAATAATTATCATTATTTGGTTGATTAACTTTTCAAGTAGAAAAGAAAAAAATCAAAACATCTATTTGACCATTTCGTGTAATAATCCGAGTAAGATATCTTTAGATGTAGTTATTGGCGTACTAAAAAAGTATTGCACTAGTGTTAATTTGAAACGATTTGACGAAACAAAGGAAGCTCTTGAGGCCTCATTTTTTGTTGATTTTCCTAATCCTGAGCTGCTAAATAAAAGCAGAGCTAAACTTAAAGAGCTTGATAATTCCATTAAAATTACTTTGTTAGATAATAAAAGTATTGGCTAGGCAATGGAATTAAAGAAATCAGAAAAAAACAATTTAGTATTTCGGATATTTAGAATTTTAGCCAGAGTTAGAATCAATGTTACGCTGGCTCTTTTTTTAGTTATTTTAATTATCCTCATAATTATTGGTTCATATTTTTATATAGTTTTAGAAGGGGATATAACTATTGGCAAGATTTTATTTCACGTTACCGGTGATGAATCTCGCATATCCTATGGATCTAATATTAAGGCAGAAAACATTGTTATAGAAGTAAAAGATGAACATTACGAAAAACTTGCATTAAAAAGAGATGAAGCACTGAATTTGGGCTACCTAAACGCATCTACGGAAGATTTTGTACCAGCGACAATTACGCACGATAATAAAATGGTTAATGCAGAAATTAGACTCAAGGGGGATATGCCAGACCATTGGGAGGATGAGGATAAGTGGTCTTTTAGAATAGAATTAAAAGGTGATAATACACTTTTTGGTATGAAGAAATTTTCCATCCAGAAACCTGAAACTAGAGGTAGTTTTAATGAATGGCTTATGCACAATCTATTTGGATATGCAGATTTGATAAATTTACGCTATGATTTTATTGATGTAACTTTTTATGGGAAGCACTTGGGGACTTATGCCCTTGAAGAACATTTTGATAATATTTTAATTGAAAATAATCAATACATAACTGGCCCTATTATAAGATTTGAGGATTTATACAACCCGCTTAGTCTGGAAGAAATCTATTTTGTAACTTCTATAGATGCATTTCAGACAAAAAGTATAAAGGTGAATGATATTTTTCAAAAACAATTCAATGAAGCAAAAAATTTGCTAGAGTCATTTCGATTAGGTGAGTTAATGGCACATCAAGTTTTTGATATTGAAAAATTGGCGAACTTTTTTGCAATAAATGAATTATCTGGCCGTCATCACGCCGCTCGATATCCTAATATGCGATTTTATTATAATCCAGTAACATCCTTGTTGGAGCCTATTGCTTATGATATAAATTATATTCTCCCAGCAAATTATATTGAGGGAGATAATAACAGGATTGAAGTTAAAGAAGACCGCGAAGCAAGTTTTACTGATGCATTTTTTAGTGATAGGATATTTTTTTCAAAATACATACAGGCACTACAACAGGTTTCTGATAAAGAATGGCTTGATAGTTTTTTTAAATCAATAAAGAAAGAATATAATGAAAAGTTAATAATTTTATCCACTGAAACTCCCTCATATTTTTTTGATGGCAAGGATATTCTCTATGATAACCAGGAGTTTTTGAAAAAGATATTAAATATAGATAAAGGTATGCAAGCCTATTTCAAGCAATATAATAAAGATTCAAATTTGCTAGAAATCGAACTGGGCAATATCCAAATGTTTCCGATTGAAGTTATTGACATGCAATATTCAGATGAAATATTATTTATGCCAAGCACAGGAATTTATTTACCGTCCAAAGAAGCGCTTAAACCAATAGAATTCGTAGTTGAAGAGTTTTTAATATCTGATCAAATAATTTGGTCTGATGAAATGGTCGATGATTTGAATGTACGCTATAAAATTTTAGGAACCGATAATATTTTGCAGCAACCTGTCATCCCCTGGGCTCATTTGGATGACAATTTTATTGAAAATGATTTTATACGGCAAGAGCCAAATTGGAAAGAGTTTGGGTTTATACAGACAAACGAGGAGCTGAAACAGATTACTATTGAACCAGGCAGCTGGAAAATCGGAAAAAATCTTATTATTCCGGAGGGTTATCATTTCGTTTTGGGTGAAGGAACAGAGTTGGATTTATCAAATTCTGCAAAAATATTATCGTATTCTCCCCTAGAGTTTATTGGTAGCGAGGATCGTCCCATTGTTATTAAATCTGCAGACTCAGCAGGGCAAGGGATAGTTGTAATTAATAGTAAGAATATATCTATTCTTAAATATGTGAATTTTGATAATTTAACTGCACCAACTCAAGGTGATTGGGGATTAACCGGAGCTATTACTTTTTATGAATCGCCGGTTGATATTTATTATTGTAAATTTACAAAAAACCGTGAATCAGATGATTATTTAAATATTATTCGTTCGGAATTTATTATTGATACATCACTATTTAATAATACATTTGCCGATGCTGTAGATATTGATTTTTCTAACGGGAGTATTCTGAACTCCACTTTTATTGATTGTGGTAATGGTGATGGCAACGGCGATTGCTTAGATTTTTCCGGCAGTGGCGTTGAGTTAAATGGCATCCTTATTAATAGAGCAGGCGATAAGGGTATAAGTATCGGTGAAAATAGCCAGGTAGTTGGGAATGGTATAGAAGTAGGAAATAGCAGGATAGCCGTGGCGAGCAAGGATCTATCCGAAGTAGTTCTTGACAATGTAACAATTCATGATAGTGAGATTGGCTATGCTGTTTATCAAAAAAAGTCCGAATATGGTCCCGCCAGTATTAAAATATCAACAGATAATAGCGAGAATGTGAAAACTTATTATCTACTGGAGGAAGGTTCCTCATTAATACTAAGAAATGAAAAAATGAAACCAAATCATAAAGATGTTTATATGTCACTATATGGAGAATAAATAATTACCATGAATTTATTATCAATAACCCAACTGCTTAAAGATAATGATTATCAGTATGAACGAAAATTTTATCTTCCTGGATTTTCAAGAGAAGAGATTATAGCAATGGTTAATAGTCATCCAGCAATTTTTACAGAAATATTTTATCGGCGTAAAGTTAATAATATTTATTTTGACTCATTTAATATGAAAAGCTACTTTGATAATTTAGATGGAGTAAGTAATAGGTTAAAAGTCCGTATTCGCTGGTATGGTAATAATTTAGGCTTCATTGAGAAACCCATTCTTGAACTGAAAGTAAAAAATAATTACCTGAGAGGTAAAATACAGTTTCCTTTACCCTCTTTTTCAATAAATAATAATTTTTCCATAGTAACAATAAAAAAAATATTCCGGGAAGCCAAGATCCCTGAATTTCTTAAAATTGAGCTGCAGTCTTTAGATTTAGCAATATTTAATTATTATAATCGCGAATATTTTTTATCTGAAAACAAAAATTTTAGATTTACAATTGATGATAACATGAAATTTCATCGATTAAACAATCTGCATAATAATTTCTTTGATAGTTTTTCTAATTACAAAGATGTTGTTTTAGAATTAAAATATAGTCAGGAAAATGATGATTTTGCGGCTTCTATAACTAATAACTTACCATTTCGGATTACTAAAAGCTCAAAATATGTAATGGGAGTTGAGAGATTGGTAAATTTATAATAAAAAAGCTTAATTTAGTTGCTTAACTTAATTCAATCAAAAATATTTCACCACCGACAAAGGGGTGCTGAGCTCGCTTCTGGTAGGATTTTTGATACGGTTAAATTTGGTTTAGCAAAAATTGTTGATCAATATCAGAACAGATGGGGAGTGATGCTTGATGATTTGTTCGCTGTTGTTTATTCAGCTGTTTTCCTATTTATCATTTTGTGGATAATGCGGTCGGTAGGTTAGAAAATTTAATAGCAATATATCCTGATTTGCCTATTGGGGCATTTTTTATTCTAATAGATTTTCTTTGGCAATTTGGGTTTTATTTGCTGTTTCCGATTTTAAACCGCCTAAAATAAAGGCCAGCCAGATTATCAGCAATTGGGAAATAAAAGCTAAATAATTATTATTTAGGAATCTTGAGAATAAAAAGGTAAATAATATGAAAATTGTTGTATTGACAATTATGCTTTCTATAGTCCCTTTAGCTCTAACGCGTTTGAGCATAAAGAATAATACAGGCAAGCCAACGGCCGCCATTATTATCCAAAAAGGAAATGATTCTTCGGCTTGTACGCCAAAAAATGTAACAATCTGAGAAAAGCCGTATCCGGTTATTGGATAGTTGAGTCCCGAGCTACTGCCCGAGGCATAAAGGATTGTATCATCAATAAATGAGGAAATGTCCCATATGACAAAAGGTGTAATAAATAATATGGCAATAATAGAGGCTGGAATTATAAATTTTAATAAATTATTAGTACTGACTTTTTTATCTGGTGAGTTTTTTTGCATGAAAAAAGCTAAAATAAATGGAATAAAAATCCAAGCAAATTGTTTGGTTGACAGGGCAATGCCAAATAACAGGCCCGATATCAGAAATCTATTTTTTAATAATAAATAGAAGGCGGCTAAAATCCAGAACAATACAATAATGTCATTTCTGCCTTCCAGAAAGTACCTTAAGAAAAAAGGATTTAATGCAAATAGTATAATTACCAGGTTTCTTAGCGGATGATTTCCTACAATTTTCCATAATATTATTAATGACCCCAGCAGGTATATAAAATTTAAAATTCGGAGGTCTGACCATCCGGCAATAGCTTTTTGGATAGCGTTAAAAGAACCGCTGATAAAGAAAGTAGCCGGCAGATAAATATAATGTTCCAGCGCGGGATTTAAATACCAATTACCATTAAAAATGTATCCCTCTTTTTCTTCCAGTAAGGTATTGTAGTATGTTTCAGAATACGGGTTTTTACCGGATTTAATATAATCAAATGCAATTTCAGTTTGTATTGCTCCATCATGATATACGTAGTCTGTTGACCCAAGCTCTTTATATTGGATTTGGCTGAAGAGGGTGCTGGCGATTATAAAAAAGATAAAGGATAATAGTAATATTTCTTTAATTGGTTTTATGATTATAAATCCTATCTTTTTTTTCGTAGTTGACGAAATTAAAATGTACAGGCCGGCAAATAAAAATATTAAAAAATTTAATAGTTTATTCAAAATTGTACCAGCAGATTGCAATGTTAGGACAAAATTAATTACTAGGATAATAAATACAATAACCTCGATACTTAAAAAAATATTTTTATTATTATCTCTTAATGCTTCATTCATACTCATATTTATTTATTTTATACATGCCCAGATGTGTTGTTAATTCTAATTTTTTAGTAAAACCATATTTTAAGAAAAGATCATTAAGGGATTTTTTACTGTAATTCTGCACGTGTACTTCATGCCAAACTTTCCCAGGTCCAAATTTTGTCCATGCAAACCAAACAATTTTCCATAATAAAGTTTCGTTTGGCACCCCAATAATAAAGGAACCGCCAGGTTTTAATATTCGTTTAGCCTCTTTTATAGTTTTTTCTGGGTTATTGAGGTGTTCAAAAACATCAAAAGAAGTAATTATATCTGCTGATTGATCCATAATATCCAATGGTTTTTCAATATTTGCGCAAATTGCATGCCAGTCAGGTTTATTTTTTTTGATAAAGTTTATGGCCTGGCGTGAAATATCTACGACAATTACTTTTGAGGCGTTCGTTTGTTGGGCAATAAATTCAGTCAGGTAGCCGCCGTGGCTGCCTAAATCAAGCAGTGTCCCGCCAGTCATCTGAACAACAGCTTTAATCGCTTTTTTGCGCTGATTATGCCAAAGCTTTTGAAGAAAATTTTTATTTACTCCCTGATGGTAATAATCTGAAGGAACGGCATTATGGAAATTATTTAGATTACTCTGATTCATTAAATGTAAAATAAAAATATAAATTAATTATATAGACCAAGATGCGCTTTGGCAATGTATATAGGGTATTTTTAGTAATTGTTTCCAGAGAAATATATTAATTTATTTCTTCCGGGAATTCTGGTTGATAAGTTCTCCTAATAAACCGATGGCTATAAATTGGATGCCAACGAAAATCAGCAAAATTGAAATTAAAAGCAGGGGACGGTCGCCAATCTTTTCACCTAGCCAGTGCAGGATTGATAAGTAGATAAGCAGGCCCAATCCAATAATAAATGATATCAGTCCAAGGTTGCCAAAAAGGCGCATTGGTTTTTGGCTGAACTTTATTACGAAAAGTACTACTACAAAGTCCCAAAATGCCGGCAGAACGCGTTGAGGTCCGAATTTAGATTTACCATACATACGCGGATAGAGCGTTATCCTTACTTCTGCTACTTTATATCCCTTGGCAGCCGCTAAAACTACCATGTATCGATGCCAGTCTTTTTGGAAGGAGATGTTTGAAAAAATTTCTTTTTTAAAAGCTTTGACTGAATTCAGATCGTGTACTGAGATTTTGAAAAAAAGCCGTGATATAAAATTGTAAATTTTTGAAACAAAAGCCTTTCCCCCGTACTTGCCCTGGCGCCAGCCAGTTACAATATCACAGCCATCATTTATTTTTTTTACCAGTTTGGGGATATCTTCCGGCAGATACTGCAGATCAGCCGGATAGTAAATTAATATATCGCCAGTGGCCCGAGAAATACCATTCTCAAGTGAGGCAGTTACGCCGCTGTTTACTGTATGTTCAATTGTTTTTAGAAAAACGAATTTATTTTTCAATCCGTCTAAAATAACTTGAGTGTCGTCAGTACTGCCGTCATTAATAACTACTGCTTCGCCATGCAAACCGCTTTGCCTGAACATTTCGTCAATTTTTTGCAGTAGAACCGGTAAATTTTCCTCCTCATTATAAGCTGGAATAATTATGGATATTGATTTATTATTGCTCATAAATATTTTTATATATATAAGTTAATTATAGGGGCCAAGACATGCTTTGACAATGTTAATTTGTTGGGATTTTGGTGTTAATTGAAATTAATATATTAAATAAATATATCTATCTTTACAAAATGCAAAAAATGTGTTACAATTTAATCATTAAATTATGTCAAACAATATTTTTCTCGCTACTATTAAGTATATAGCTGTTGAGATTATTTGGGATATGGTGTATTTCCCAATTTGGTGGTATTCAAAAGGACTATTACGTGTTTATCATTATTGCATAAATAGCGTCTCTACCCATATACGTCGGCGTTTGGCTTTGGGTATTTGGCTAAGGAGCATGTTCAAGCCGATGTATGGCGATTATACCAAGGAAGGCAGGATTATCAGTTTTGGCATGCGCATCGTGGTTTTAATTTATAAGATAGTGGCCATGCTAGTGTGGCTGATTATTCTTTTAGTAATTTTTATCGCCTGGATCATACTGCCAATTTTAATTATCTATTTTATTCTTTATCAGGTTTTTGATATCCCACTTTTCTTTATTAAGGAATAGCTATGCCGGAACCAAAAGGTAAAAGTTTCATTTTTTTAGAATGCCCTTTGTGCCAGGGGAAAGGCGTTATTGGCAGTGAAGACTGCCGCCGTTGCTCTGAACAGGGCTTATTTGCCTGGCTTGAAGGCGATATTTTGTATTGGAATAAAAAAATTGACACCCTTCATATTTTTGAGGAGGAGATTGAGCGTACAGTAAAATCTTTGATTAACGGCTTTTTAATTTTTTTCGGGGTGCTTGGTCTGGTTGCCGCATTTGCTACGCTTTACCAGTTAGCAAAGGACAGCCTTTACTTCTGGGATTTCATAAAGGTGCAAAATGGTTTGATGGGCATATTTGCCGTAACTTTACTGACGGATTTATATGCTTACTACCGCATGCAAAGACAATCAAATTTAGAAAAGACAATACAGCCTAAGCGTTTTGAAACAATAACTACTCTTGAAGAACCAAATACCTTATTTGAAGAAACAGTGGCCGCGGATAAAGGAGAAAGGATTGAGGTATCCAGCACTTTAACAATAGAGGCAAATAAGGTTGTTGAGCAGGCCTGGCAGCTGGCTAAAAAGTTGGAACATGGTGAGGCTTTGCCATTACATATTCTGGCTACATTACTGGCTTATAATCAGACCAGGGTAGTATTGGGTCGTCTGGGTGTAGACGGAAAGTCATTGGTGGATAAAATTACGCGAAGCTTATTTAAAGTTCCAAGAGTAAAGGGGAAGACCGAGTTGTCAGAATCGTTTAAAAAGGTGCTGCTCCATTCATATGCTGATGGTTATTATGCCAGGCGAGAGAGGGTAGACGTACCTCAGCTTATAGTGGCAACTATACAGGTTGACGATTTATCGCGTGAGATTTTGTATGATTTGGAAGTTGAACTGGAGGAAGTAATTAATGTAGTAGAGTGGCTGAATATACAGCATCGTTTTTCTGAAAAATGGCGCCGGTGGCGCGGCAAGGCAATTTATAAATCCAAAGGTGTCATGAATAAGTCCATGACTGCCCAGGCCACACCTTTGCTGGACAGGTTCAGCCATGACATGACCAGTCTGGCCAGGAGTGGATTACTGCCACCATGTATTGGACGCGATAGGGAAATTGAAGAAACTCTGAGGATAATGGAAGGTGGTAAGAACGTGATTTTATCCGGTAATCCGGGGGTAGGCAAAACAAGCATTATTGAAGGTATTGCAGAGTTGATGGCTTCAGAAGAAGTTCCGCCAGTTTTACAGGACAAGCGCCTGGTTAGTTTATCAGTTGCTTCGCTAGTTGGTGCAGCTGGCCGGCAAGGCGAGCTGGAAGGAGTATTATTACAGATAATTAATGAAATAACACGTTCTGGAAATATCATAGTATATATTGATAATATTCAGAATATGGTAGGTGTTTCAACAGAAGGTGCTGAAAATCTCGACATTGCTGAGATATTAGCCAACGCTCTGCAAAAGAGATTATTTTTTTCTATTGCTACAACTACACCGGCTGATTTCCGTCGTTATATAGAAAAAAGTACTGCCTTAATGTCGGTTTACCAGAAGGTCAAGGTAAATGAACCAGATACAAATGGAGCAATCAGGATATTAGAAGGTAAGGCCGGATCTATAGAAGTAAAAAATCAAATTTATTTTTCATATGATGCCATTGCCAGAACCGTAAAATTAACTGAACGATATATCCATGAGCGTTATTTGCCTGAAAAAGCCATTTCTATTTTAGAAGAAGTTGGTGTTTATGCGCGCAAAAAAAGAGGGAAAAACGGTATAGTTACAGGAGAGGATGTAGCAGAAGTTTTATCCAGTAAAACCAATGTTCCCATCACCAAGATTACTGAAAAAGAGACCACTAAACTGTTGAATTTAGAACAGCGCATTCATGAACGCATGGTAAATCAGGAAGAAGCTGTGATAGCCGTATCTACGGCTTTGCGTAGGGCCAGGGCTGAGTTGCGGGATATCCGCCGGCCGATAGTAAATTTGTTATTCCTTGGCCCAACCGGCGTAGGTAAGACTGAATTAGCCAAGACCGTGGCTGAAGTATATTTTGGCTCTGAAACAAACATGATCCGCCTGGATATGTCAGAGTACCAGGAAAAATCTTCCATTAACCGGTTAATTGGCGCGCCGCCGGGTTATTCCGGGGCAGGCCAGGGAGGTTTCCTGACAGAAGCGGTTAGATCGCACCCTTTTTCTTTATTATTATTAGATGAGATTGAAAAAGCCCATCCTGATATATTAAACATATACCTGCAGGTTATGGATGACGGCCGGCTGACAGATACCATGGGCAGAACAATTGATTTTACCAATGTAATTCTGATCGCCACATCCAATGCCGGTACAAGTATGATTCAGGATCGGATAAAACAGAACGTAGCACTAAATAAGATAAAAGAGGAATTAATTGAAGAAGCATTAAAACCGTATTTTCGGCCGGAGTTCCTGAACCGTTTTGATAATATTGTCGTTTTCAGGCCACTGTCATTTGATCATATTGTTCAGATTGTTGATTTGATGCTAAAGCAGGTAGCGGCGCGTTTAGAAGTAAAAGGTATTAAGTTAGAAGCCACCACGCAGGCTAAAGAAGAATTAGCCCAAGCAGGCTATGATCCGATTTACGGAGCACGGCCATTAAGGCGGGCTATCCAGGATAGGGTAGACAATGCACTGGCTAATTATTTATTGCAGGGAAAGCTGAATCGTCGTGACGTAGCTGTATTAGAGCCCGGCGGTGTAATCAGTGTCAGGCAGGCACCGTCCTTATAAAAAAACCGTTCATCATTCATTATAGGTGAATTACTCAGTGAACAGCTTTTTGTTATTTTTTATTGTTGAATAGTAGTGAAAACAAAAGTTACCAAAGCCCAGGCTAACAGAACAACTATCATCCCGATAACGGCCATTTTCAAGATGTCCTTGGCTTTTTTTACTTTTTCCTCATTACCTGCTGAAGTCATCCAGGTTATTCCGCCATATAGGATTAAAACTACTGCAACTAGTCCCAGGAAACCCAAAGCCCACTGGATAGTCTGAATAGTAATGTCTTTTGGGCTTTTATCAGTCAGATTGGTGGCCTTTTTAATATTGCCTTCGTTGTCAAATCCAATAGCAGCGTTAGCATGCTTGACCAACTGGCTAAAACCTAAAATTAGTATGCTTATACTACCAATAATTTGCCAAAGATATTTTTTCATAGATTTTTCCTTATATTGATAGTATATTTGTTTTTTTGTTGTTTTGTCAATGCGTTATTAATTGTTGATTATTACCTAGAAAATAGCTATAATAAACACAAGTTTATGACCGAAAGTACTAAAATGGAAAAATTGATTTCACTCTGCAAACGCAGGGGTTTTATTTTTCAGTCTGGGGAGAAATACGGCGGACTGCAGGGATTTTGGGACTTCGGCCCTCTTGGCGTTGAATTGAAAAATAATATTAAAAAAGCCTGGTGGAAAAAGTTTGTCCAGGAACGTGATGATGTAGTAGGCTTAGATTCTACAATTATTACCAATCCAACGGTGTGGGAAAAATCCGGGCATGTTGAGGGTTTTCATGATGAGTTAGTGGAATGTAAAAAATGCCACTATCGTTTTAAAAAAGATGAAATAAAAGATATTACTTGCCCTGATTGTGAAGGTGATTTAACTGAAGCCAGGCAGTTTAACACCATGCTCAAGACATTTATTGGTCCGGTGGAAGATTCTGCGTCTGCAGCTTACTTAAGACCCGAAACTGCACAAAATATTTTTGTTAATTTTGATACAGTACGCCAGGCTATGCGATTAAAATTGCCTTTTGGCATTGCCCAAATTGGCAAGGCTTTCCGCAATGAGATAACGCCTGGTAATTTTATTTTTCGTTCGCGGGAGTTTGAGCAAATGGAGATGGAGTTTTTTATCAATCCCAAAGATGATGACAAGTGGTTTAAGCAATGGCTGGAAGCGCGGTTTCAGTGGTACCAGGATCTTGGCATTAAGAAAGAGAATTTGCATCAGTATGAACAGAAAAAAGATGAGCTGGCTCATTACGCTAAATACGCCGTTGATATTGAATACGATTTTCCGTTTGGAAAAAAAGAATTAGAGGGGATTCATAATCGTACGGATTACGATTTAAAAGCTCATGGGCTGGAATACCGCGATGAAGAAAGTAAACAAAAGTATATACCATATGTAATAGAAACATCAGCCGGTGTTGACCGTGCAGCCTTAGCATTTTTACTTGAAGCATATGAAGAAGTTAAAGGCGGTCGTACTACTACAACAGAGAGTAATAAAGAGCAGGAAGTAGTTTTACGTTTACATAAAGACTTAGCGCCGTATAAGGTAGCTGTGTTGCCCTTGTCAAAAAAAGATGAGGTTAGTAAACCAGCAAAAGAATTATTTTGTAAATTACAAAAACACTGGATGGTCACCTATGACGAGGTAGCTTCAATCGGCCGACGCTATCGCCGGCAGGATGAGATTGGCACGCCATATTGCGTAACTTATGATTTTGATAGTAATGAAGATAACAAAGTTACGGTCAGGGATAGGGATACTATGAAACAGGAAAGGGTTGAAATAAAAGAGTTAGTAAATTATTTATCAAATTTGTTATAAAAAATATGAAAAAACTTACATGGTTAATTATTGTAGTAATTATCATAATAGCCGGTATTTTAATTTGGTATACGACGTATAATAAAGAGTCAAATAATTCAAACAATACTATCACTAGTAGTAAGGAAAGTGATAATATGATGATTTCAAAATTTTCTACATGTCGCTTATTTGCTACAGATACGGAAGATGGTAGAATTTATAGAACTTTTGATTGTAGGAACGAAGCTGGTTCTGATGTTACTGAGGCTGATACCGGCTCGACCTACTATGATACTAATGGCAAGGAAATTGCAACATGCCACGGTAATTCTGTTTATTCAGCAGATCATGAATGTACAAAACTGATGTCAATTAATAATATGGTACAAATTAATAATCCACATGATTAAGTTGGTTGGTTATTTGGGTGATCATTTAAAGTAGTGTGATTTTAATGAATAACACAGGAGAAGGTCTCTGAGCCTGCGACTGTGGATTTAAAAATAGAGCGCAACCGCCGAGAGTTGCGCTCGGGGTGTTAAAATCGGCGGCGCAATAAGAAAACCTCCGAACTAGTCGGAGGCGTTTATGTCAGTTGGGCCAGGGGATTGATTTAATGGCATTGCCGTGTGAACCCCATTGAGCCAAAGCAAGTGAACCGATTAATACTATAAATATTAGTATTGTAAACCAGTGCCTTTTGAACCAGTTACCCCCTCTAGTATCTGTCATGGTTACTCCTTGCATTAATGTTCTTTTAGTATAGTTTATTATTATTATATTAATTGTCAAGATATGTTTAAAAAAACTAAATTAAAAAATGGATTAAAGGTGATTTTATCCCCGTTGCAGGAAACAAAGGCCGTGACGGTTTTGGTGCTGGTTAAGGTTGGTTCGCGTTATGAAACCAGGAAAATAAACGGAGCCTCGCATTTTGTTGAGCATTTAATGTTTAAAGGCACCAAAAAAAGACCGACCGCTTTATCAATTACAAAGGAGCTGGACGGCGTGGGTGCTGATTACAATGCTTTTACTTCCAAGGATCATACAGGCTATTACATTAAGGTAAATCATGAACATATGCAGCTGGCGCTGGACATATTATCGGATATGATATTTAATTCTACTTTTTCGGACAAGGAGATAGAGAGAGAGCGAGGTGTAATTATTGAAGAAATTAATATGTACGAAGACAACCCCATGATGTTTTTGGAAGACCTGTTTGAGGAAACGGTTTACGGTGGCCACCCTTTAGGCTGGAATATCTCCGGCCCCAAGGAAGTTATCAGGAAAGTAACCAGGCAAGACCTGTTTAATTACTATAAAAAACATTATCGGCCGTATAATATTTTGGTAAGCGTAGCCGGCCGGATTGACGGTAAAATTTTATCTTTGGTTGATAAGTATTTTAACGTGCAGAAGGTCGCTGGACAGATGGAAAAGTATCAATCAATTAAAGTGCGGCAGCAGCAGCCGCAGATTAAATTAAAAAATAAAAAAACCGAACAGGTTCAGTTGGCCCTGGGCTTTCCGGCTTATTCATATTTTGACAAACAGTTGTACTCTTTATATTTATTGAGTGTAATTTTAGGCGGCAATATGAGTTCACGTTTATTTACTTCTATCCGCGAGCAAAAAGGGCTTTGTTATTTTATCCGCGCTGGAGTGAGCGTGTACGAGGATACCGGCCATCTGATGATCCAGGCTGGACTGGATAAACTCAGGTTGAAAATAGCAATCAAGGAAATCTTGAACGAATTAAAAAAAGTCAGGCAGGACGGAGTAACTGCAGATGAACTTCATAAGGCCAAAGAGTTTTTAAAAGGCAAGTTTATCCTGGACTTGGAAGCCTGCGACCATGTAGCTTCCTGGTTAGCCAAACAGGAGCTGCTGCGGAAAAGGATATTGACGCCTAGTCAGCAAATTAAGAAAATTGAATCTATAACCCAAAGCGGAATCAAACAGGCAGCGCGTGAAATTATTAAGACAAAAAAAATCAATCTTTCTCTTATTGGGCCGTTTAAAAATTCAGCTGATTTTAGGAGTATTTTAAAGATTTAAACGATAGGGTATACTAGAAACATAATATGACTATGGAAAATAAGAGCATAAATATCAATATTTCAACCTCCAGCATTATTAAGTTTTTAATAATTATGGGGGTTTTAGCTGTAATATATATGCTCAGGGACGTGATAATGATTCTGGTAGTTTCAGTTATTTTAGCTACGGCTCTTAATCCCTGGGTTAATGCTTTACAAAAGAGAAAGGTGCCCAGGATTGTTGCCACACTTTTTATCTATCTGGCGTTTTTTGGCACTTTTGCAGTTGTCCTGGTATTGTTGATTCCTCCCATGGCTGGCCAGATTGGTGAAATTGCAAAAAATTTCCCGGAATATTATAACCGGGTAATCAGCGATTTTTCATCATTTAGGGAGTTTTCGCTCCAGCAAAATTTACTCAACAGCCTGCAGGGCACGCTGGAAAGTTTACAGGAAAACATTGGCCAGGCTACAGCCGGGATATTCAGCGCGGTATCCAGCATTTTTGGAGGCTTTTTCTCCCTGCTTGGCGTAGTAGTGATTACTTTTTATATGCTGCTGGAAGAAAATGCACTAAAGAAATTTATCCGTTCAATAACACCTGATAAATACCAGCCGTATATTTTTCAGCTATTAAATAGGTCACAAGATCGCTTAAGGCTTTGGTTAAGGGGCCAGTTGATTTTATGTCTAATAATTGGTGTATTGGCTTATATAGGTTTAATAATTATCGGCCTACCTTATGCATTGGTTTTGGGTATTTGGGCAGGTTTAACAGAGTTCATTCCTTATTTAGGACCGTTTTTAGGTGCTATTCCGGCGGTTTTTATTGCCATCACTACCGGCAGTTTCCTAAAGGCGCTGTTTGTAGTGATTTGGTATGTTGTTATCCAGCAGCTTGAGAATAATCTGATTGTGCCAAAGGTGATGGAAAAAACTGTTGGCCTCAATCCATTGGTAGTAATTATTGTCATGCTCATGGGTGCTAAGCTGGCTGGCGTAGCCGGAATAATCCTGGCCGTACCACTTGCCCTGATCATTAAAGCTTTTTTTGAAGACTTTTTATCAGGCGTGAAAGGAGCTGAGGAAAAACTGGAAGCTTAAGATTTACATATGACAGGTACACTTTATATAGTTGCTACGCCCATTGGCAATTTAGAAGATATTACCTTACGGGCACTCCGCGTTTTAAAAGAGGCTGATTTTGTAGTATGCGAAGATACGCGGCACTCCCTGAAATTATTGAATCGTTATGAGATAAAAAAGCCTTTAATAAGCTATCATCAGCATTCCAAGATACAAAAAGTTAATCACATTATTTCATTGCTTAAAGAGGGTAAGCAAATAGCCTTAGTTTCAGATGCAGGTACGCCAGGCATATCTGATCCGGGCGGTTTGCTTGTTCATGAAGTGTTAAAAACACTTGATGATAAAATTAAAATAATCCCCATACCCGGTCCATCTGCCTTGGCTACATTTATATCGGTGGTTGGGCTACCTACGGATAAGTTTTTATGGTTGGGATTTTTACCGCATAAAAAAGGCCGGCAGACCCTTTTTGCGCAAATCTCTGAGTCAAAAATTACCACAATTTTTTATGAGTCAGTCCATCGCATTGAAAAGACTCTTAATTCATTAATTGAAGTTTTAGATGATAACAGGCAGATAGTTATTGGCCGTGAACTCACAAAAAAGTTTGAAACCATCTACCGCGGGTCAGCTAAGGATGTTTTGGAAAAGCTAAAGACTGACGAGATTAAAGGGGAGTTTGTTGTAGCCGTGGCTGGTAAATAAATTTGACTTTTTTTTATTCTATAGCTAATCTAATTAAATAATTAGGCTCTTTTATATTGGAGGAGCAATGGCACCAAGTTCAGGGCTAACCGAAGAATTGGATAAGTGCCCAAATTGTGATTGTCAAACTCCAGCATCAATTTGTGATGCTTGCGGGAATTCTGATGCAGGTTGTGTTGATTATGTTTTTGACTTCCATAAAGCTTGCCATACCTGCCCCGTATCCTTGGCTTTATGTCAGGGAGTATGTTTAGAGTGCAAACAACCCTTACCTTCGTAGGTAGGGGTTTTTTATTGATATTGTTAAAAGTTTGCGCTATAATGTAGGTAAATTATGGCAAAGAAATTTTATATCACTACCCCGATTTATTATGTGAACGACCCCGTATAAGATTCACTACATTCGTCCATACGGGGCAAGAGGTGTCATTAAACAATATAGTAAAATATGTCAAAGAAATTCTACATTACTACCCCTATCTATTATGTGAACGATAAGCCTCATATTGGTCATTTGTATACTACCATTGCGGCTGATGTTTTAGCGCGCTATTACCGCCAGAATGATTATGAAGTTTTTTTCTTAACCGGTACGGATGAACATGGCGCTAAGGTGGCAGAGAGTGCCAAAGAATCAGGTTTAGAGCCAAAAGCCTTTACTGACCAGAATAGCCAGTTATTCCGAGATATTTTTAAAAAACTGGATATTTCTCTGGATTATTTTATCCGCACTACTGACGCCAGGCATGAGGAATCGGTAAAAAAGTTTATTCAGAAACTTTATGACCAGGGGGATATTTATGAAGGTAAGTACGAAGGCCTTTATTGTGTTGGCTGTGAAAAATTTATTACAAAAAAAGAATTAGTTAACGGCCATTGCCCGGACCATAAAAAACCGCCAGAAAATCTGACTGAAAAGAATTACTTTTTTAAGCTAAAAAAATACCTGCCTGAAGTTGAAAGGCTGATTATCAAGGATAAGATATTAATCAGGCCCGACAGTCGGAAAAGCGAAGTACTGGGTTTTTTTAAGCAGGGCCTGGACGACTTTTCAGTCTCGCGGGAAAAAGTAGAGTGGGGGATTCCTCTGCCGTTTGATGCCAAGCAAAAAACATATGTCTGGGTTGAGGCTCTGCAGAATTATATTTCTGCTATTGGGTATGGTGACAATGAAAAGGATTTTAAAAAATGGTGGCCAGCCGATGTCCATTTAATGGCCCGCGATATTATAAAGTTCCACTGCATATACTGGCCAGCCTTACTGATAGCTTCCGGCCTGGAAGTGCCTAAGCAGGTTTATTCGCATGGCTTTTTCACGGTCAATAACCAAAAGATGTCCAAGTCTATCGGCAATGTGATTGACCCTTACACTATGGTAGAGCAGTTTGGCGTGGATGCAACCAGATATTTATTATTATCCCAGTTTCCTTTTAGCCAGGACGGTGATATTAAAGCTTCATTATTTAAAGAAAAATACAATGCTGATTTAGCCAATAACCTGGGTAATTTGCTCAGCCGCGTATTCAACATGCTGGAAAAGTATTGCGATGGAAAAATTCCCCAGCAGGTTGCTTCGCCGATTTACTTAGCGCCAGTAAGGGAGTTGATTGAGAATTTGAAATTCAATGAGGCTCTGCGTGAAATGTGGCAGGCTATTGATAAGGCAAATAAAATTATTGACGAAAATAAACCCTGGCAAATGGCTAAAGATGCCAGCAACAGAAAAAAGCTTGATGAGATTTTATCTCAACTGGCCAGTTTCCTGCTGGAGCTGGTGGTGTATATCCGTCCATTCATGCCATCTACTGCAGCCACAATAGTTGGCAGCCTGGAATCAGAAAAAATTACCAAGGGCGAGCCGTTATTTATGCGCATCTAATATTTTATAAAATATTATGGGAACATTTGATATTATTCTACTGCTGCTTTTCTTCGGTTTTGTCGGAGCGGGATTTTATTTTGGTTTAATTCATACACTGGGTGCTTTAGCAGGCGTAGTTGTTGGGGTTATTGCGGCCGGTAGTTTGTATAATGAAATTACGCCCTTTTTACAGCTTTTTATGCTTAAAGAATCAGTAGCCCAGGTTTTGTCGTTTATAATTATTTTCCTGGTGGTCAGCCGGGTAATTGGGTATATGGTGCACATGTTTGATAAGGGTTTTAAAATAATTAAATTCATTCCCTTTGCCAGTTCAATAAACAGGTTAGGAGGCGGATTAATTGGTTTTTTTGAAGCAACCTTAGTGTTGGGCACAATTCTTTATGTAGCTAGTCAGTTTCAGCTTTCGCCGTATCTTGACCAGGCCATTGCCAATTCGGCCTTTGCCGGGCTGCTGATGACTATTGCCTCCATCCTGACTCCGTTGCTGCCCGGAGTATTTAAAATAAAAGTAATATAACGATAATAATTAAAAATGCCATTGAATTTAATTGACACACATGCTCACCTGGATTTTGAGGAATTTTCAGATGACCGGGGAGAGGTGATTGCCAGATCTTTTAAAGTAGGTTTGGCTGGTATTATAAATATTGGCTGTGATGAAGACCATTTTAAATCAACTCTGGAAATCGCTTCGGCTTATGATAAAGTTTATGCGGTCATTGGTATGCATCCGCATGAAGCAGTAACCTTAGTCCAGCATAAAGATAATCCGGAAGCTGAAATTAAGCGTGTAATCAAAAGAATTAAAAGTTTTTTATCTTATAAACAGTTAGTAGGAATCGGAGAAATCGGGCTTGATTTATATCGGATAGCAAGAGGAGAGAGGATTGCCAGCCAGATGAGCATTTTAGATTATCAAAAAATACTTTTAAAAGCGCAGCTTGAATTAGCAATTGAAGCGGACTTGCCTATAGTTATACATTGCCGTGACGCTTATCCGGAACTTTTAGCCATACTTAAGGATTATTCAAATAAAGTCAATTTGCGCGGTGTAGTGCATTCATTTGAAGGGTATTATGATGTGGCCGAGCAATTTATTGATATTGGGTTTAAGCTTTCATTTAACGGCATGATCACTTATGAACGATCAAGAGATTCAATTATGGCCATAAAAGAGATTCCTTTGGAGCATATGATGATAGAATCGGATTGCCCTTATTTATCGCCGGTGCCGTTGCGCGGCCAGCGAAACGAACCAGCCTGTGTGGAGTATGTAGCCAAACGTATTGCTGAAATAAAGGGGGTGCCGGTAGACAGTGTGGCCGCGCAGACAACACAAAACGCCATTTCATTTTTTAAACTAGACAAGAATTGACATGTTGATTGATACGCACGCCCATTTGAATTTTTCAGCTTTTAAGGATGATGGACCAGATATTATTCAGCAAATTGTTAATGACGACATGAAAGTCATTAATGTTGGCTCCCAGCTTTCTACCAGCAAGAGGGCAGTTGAGTTGGCTGATAAGCATCAGGGCAATCTTTACGCAGCCGTAGGATTGCATCCGATACACCTTTTTGCTATGGATTATGATGAAATGGAAATGCCATTTAAAACTAAGAAGGAGGATTTCAGTCAGGAAGCGTACGAAAAATTGGCAGAACATAAGAATGTGGTGGCCATAGGGGAGACCGGCCTTGATTATTTTCATCGACCGAAGGATATTGCAGAAATGGAATTTATTAATAAGCAGAAATGGACATTTTTAAAAGAGCTTCAGTTGGCTAAGAAGCTTGGTTTGCCGTATATTCTCCATTGCCGGGACAGCCGGGAAAAACCAGGGCAGGCGTATAAAGACATATTGGCAGTACTAAAAGAGTTTAAGTATTTCAAGGGGGTAATTCACTGTTTTTCATCTGACTGGGACATAGCGGCAAAATTTCTGGACATGGGTTTAATGATTTCATTTACTGGCATTATTACTTATCCCAAAACTAATGAGCTTACCAGGGTAGTTAAAAAAACGCCTTTAGATAGAATTATGGCGGAAACCGACGCGCCGTATTTGGCTCCGCAAATAGTCCGCGGTAAAAGGAACGAACCTAGGTTTGTCAGGTATATTATTGACCAAATTGCAGAAATTAAAGGAAAGGAATTTAATGAGGTTAATGAAGCTGTTACCAGGAATGCGAATCAGTTTTTTGGACTGAAATAGTTGACAGGAAATTATTTATATATAAAATTAATTCAATACTGGAGGAATTTAAAGGAGGTTAGCTTTTTGACATGTGCAGAAGTTGAAAAGGCATTGAAGTCAGGAAGATTTCGGGGAGTCCTTAAGGCACTGCTGGCGCATTTAGATGGATGTGATTGCTGCAGTGAGCTAGCGTTTGGTTGCTTTGATTCAGGCCGTGATTGCCTGTAATTAAGACGGCCGTCTGTTGGATAAGCAGGTGGTTTTTTTATGACTTATGGCGTGGTTGTGCAGGCTGAGCTTGTAGTTGTCATCCTGAGGGAATGAAATGACCGAAGGATCTCCACCGCCAAAGGCGGAGGGGACTCTTCGTCCGCACACCTTTAAAAGGTGTGGGACTCAGAATGACAAGGGGGGTAATATTCTATTTTAAAATATCGTTGACTTTTTAGCAAATCAAGTTATTATTAATATGTAAGATAATTAATACATTAATATAAAGCATATGAATAGGGAAGCAGATCCAAGTGAGCGGGGGGAATTAATATCTTCAGCAGTAGAAGAAGAGGGTAAGGCAGATCAAAATACATTTCAAGCAAAGCTGTCAAAGGAATATTCTGATGGGGAATTGCAGAGATTTCATGAGGATTATGAACGAGAAAAACCTGAGCTAGCAGAAGAAATGGATGAAATAGATGAAGTATGCGATTATTTGGAAGAAATTGAGAAAGGCATGCATAAAGATGAGCTAGGGAAAATACTATTATCAGTTTTAGAAAAGCTGGGTAGGAAAACTAAAGATAGACCAGGTGATCTTGACCCGGTACAAGAGAAAATTGCAGAATTGATTTCTAAGAATGTAGCCAAAGAAAAAACGGATGATGTCATCATTGAGATTATTGATTCAGGTGATGATCAAAGGATTGCTGAATTGTTTAAAGATGCATTAGCCGTGGAGTTTAAAAAGTGGAAAGGGGTAGCTGGTAAAATGTTAGATTTGCAAATAAAAAAAATAAAGTGGCTTGCTGGAGAGTTTGAAAAAAAATAGGTTGCAGAAGAGGCTGGTAATTAGAAAATTTAATAATATAAGCAAGAAATCACCCCTCTTTTTGGATACAAATTTGTTGATCCATAACCATAGACTCATCCAGCGCTAGTTGGATGGGTTTTTATTGTTTTTCTTTAATATTTCCGCTACAATAAGACATATGGATATAGCTTTATTAATTGCTGCTGGAGTTATTATAATCGGAATTATTGTTCTGTATTTTAAACCTGGCTCAAGCGCAGGGCAGCAAAAGGATGTGCAGGAAAAAATGGTGCGTCTGGAAGAGCGCATTGGCCAACTCAATGAGAAGAGCAGTGAAATGACCCGCGTCTTGGATACTAAACTCGCTGAATCAAATAAATCCCTGCAAGAGCAGTTTGGCCAGTCGGCTAAGATTGTCCGTGACGTGACTGAGCGCTTAACCAAGCTTGACGAGACTAATAAACAAGTCTTGAATTTTTCTGATCAGCTGAAAAACCTGCAGGATATTTTGAAAAATCCCAAGCAACGCGGAGTGCTCGGCGAGTATTTTCTGGATACGCTTTTGAAAAATGTCCTGCCGCCTGGTTCTTATGAAATGCAGTATAAATTCAAGGACGGAGAAATAGTTGATGCCGTGATAAAAATTGGCGATCAGCTGATTCCCGTTGATTCCAAATTCAGCCTGGAGAATTATAATCGGCTGGCAGAGACGCGCGATGAAGCAGAGAAAAAACGCCTGGAAAAGATTTTTGTTAGTGATCTTAAAATGCGCATTCAGGAAACAGGCAAATATATTCGGCCTAATGAAAATACCATGGATTTTGCTTTTATGTTCATTCCGCATGAGGCGATTTATTACGATTTACTGATAAACAAGGTTGGCGCTATGACTTCTGAAGATACCGAAAATTTGATACAGCGAGCAGTCAGTAAATATCGTGTAATTATTGTTTCACCGACATCTTTCCTGGCTTTCCTGCAGACAGTGCTCCAGGGATTACGCGCGCTGAAGATTGAGGAATCAGCCAAAGAAGTGAGAAAAAATGTGGAATTGTTAGCTAAGCATTTATCCAGCTATAAAATTTATATGGAAAAAATTGGTACGCATTTAGGCACTACGGTGAATACGTATAATACTGCCAGCAAGGAATTCAAAAAGATAGATAAAGACGTTTTGAAAATTGGCGACGTGGGTATTAATGTTGAAACGATAGAGTTAGATAAACCAAAAGAGGAGTAATTAATTTAAAATATTTATGAAAAAAACAATAGCAATTATCTTATTCATCGCCGTGCTGGGTGGAATATTTTTTTCTTTTTTTTACGGTATAGATGAGAAAATAGCCTGTTCCTGTATGGCTGGATCAAAGTTCGGTATTGGTATAATTACTATGATAACCAACAACCAGGTGACAAATTACAGTATCTGCCCTAATACTGAATTAGCAAGTTGCTATCAAGCATACACAATAATACCGATTGATTTTATAATAATCAGCCTTATTTTATTGGTAATCAGCATTTTTCTGTTTAGAATAAAACCAACTAGTAAATAAAAGTGCTAATATTAGTAAAATAGTATAATATTACCCTGGTTGGCAAACAGGGGGGCCTTGATTTATTTGCTGTTTTTCATTAGAATGTAGCCAACTTGTGGATAGTGATAGCATATTTTAACCAATATTTAAAGGTAATTTTATCCATAGGGGCCGTACTTTAATTGGATATTGATATGGAAAACGAGCCACAAAAACCATGGTGGCAGCCGGGGTTGGTAGTATTTGCTGAAATAACCGGCTGGATTGCAGTACCGATTTTGATCGCTTTGTTTTTGGGTAAATACCTTGATGAAAAATATGGAACTGACCCTTGGTATTATCTGGGCTTAACAGCTGCGGCTTTCATTATTTCTAGCATAGGTATCGGGATAATCGCGGCCAAATATATTAAACAAATTGAAAAAGAAAGCAAGAAAAATAAGGATAACAAAAATTTAAATGAGCGAGGAAGTAATACACGAGGAAACAACGGCCAATAACGAACATGCTGAGCAGGAGACAATCACTGCTGAAGCAGGAGAATATGCAGCAGAGGAGACGCATGCGGAAATTTCTCATGAGCCCACATTATATGCTGAGCCGATTTTTAATATCGGCAGTTTTCAAGTAACCAATTCGCTGATAAATTCCTGGGCCGTAGTATTGATATTAGTAGTTTTAGCCCTAGTTATTCGTAAGAGCATCAAGAAAATCCCACGTGGTATGCAGAATGCTTTTGAAATAATCCTTGAAGGCGCAATGAATTTAGCTGATTCCGTAACCGGTAACCGCAAAAAGACCGTAAAAATATTCCCTTTCGTTTTTGCGGTTTTTGTTTTTATCCTGCTGAATAACTGGCTGGGCTTGATTCCCGGCATCGGTTCAATTGGCTTTATAGAAACGCACGGCGGCCATGATGTTTTCGTACCTTGGTTTAGGGGCGCTACGGCGGATTTAAATACCACCTTGGCTCTAGCCTTGTTTGCAGTTATTGGTTCTAATTTTTTCGGCATATTAATGGTAGGAGTTTGGCGGCACTTTAATAAGTTTATTAACCTTGGAGCTCTAGTTCAGATACCAATGAAGATAAGGAAAGAGCCGACCTTGATATTTGTTAATCCAATTAAGTTTTTTGTAGGCATAATTGAAATAATCGGAGAAGTGGCTAAAGTAGCTTCGCTGTCATTCAGGCTGTTTGGTAATATTTTTGCCGGGGAGGTCTTATTATCATCCATGGCTGTCTTGTTTGCTTTTGTCCTGCCTATACCGTTTATATTTTTGGAAATAATTGTGGGCATTATACAGGCTTTGATTTTCGCCATGCTTATGCTGGTTTATTTTTCAATTGCCTCAACCGCAGAAGAACATTAGACGTGTAATAGGTAATTCGTAACTCGTAATGAGTAATTTATAAATAATTAACAGTTCATAGTCACCGACTTTAAAAATTATTACCAGTCGAGTGATAGGTGAACAATAAGAGAGGAAAATATTATGGAAGCAGGTTTAATTATGCTAGCTAAAGCGCTAGCTATCGGTATCGGCAGTATTGGCCCTGGCTTGGCCATCGGCAAGATCGGCGCTAAAGCCATGGAATCTATCGGACGCAATCCTGAATCAGCCGGTAAAATTCTCGTGCCCATGCTGTTAGCCGCTGCGTTTGCTGAAGCTATTGCTATTTACGCATTGGTTATCGCATTTGGTATTAAGTAGTTTTTTTACTAACAGAGGATTTGCGATTGTCGCAAGTCTTCTGGAGTAAGCAAGCTATAAATTAAATAATAAAAATCAAAATGCAGAAATACATATCAAATATTTAAATTTTCAATTATCATTTTAATATTTTAACTTTTGATTTTAAATTACAAAGAATATGGATGAATTAATAAAAACATTTCACATTGACTGGAAATTATTAGTAGCGCAGTTTATTAACTTTGGCATTGTCCTGGCGGTGCTGTGGTTTTTTGCCATCAAGCCTCTGATGAAGGTCATGCATAAACGGAGCTCTGATATTGAGCAGAGCCTGAAAAATGCCGAAGAGATTAAAAAGAAATTGCAGGAAGCGGAAGAAAGTAAGGAGAAAATCGTGATAGAGGCCAAGAAAAAAGCGCAGGCAATTTTAGAAAAATCAAACCAGGAAACGGAAAAGATTAAGCAGGGCAAGCTGAAGGAAACCCGTGATGAAATGGATAAGCTGGCTGTAAAAACTAAAGCTAACTTAACCTCGGAAAAAGAGAGGATGATCCAGGAAGCCAAGCAGGAAGTCGGTGAATTAGTGGTAAAAGCCAGTTCCAAGATTGTGGGCAAGAACCTGGATAGTGAGATTAACCGTAAAATTATTAAAGATGCAGTCAGCGAAGTGAAATAAATTTATGAAGAAGATAACCCCAAAAAAGTACGCAGTTAGCTTGTATGAAATCTTACAGGAAGTCCAGGATGATAAAGTGCCGGAAGTGCTGGGAAATTTTGTAAAACTGCTGGTTTGGAACAAGGATTTATCACAGGCTGATAAGATTATCAATGTCTTCGGCAAGTATGCTAATGAGCAGGAAAACATTTTAGAACTTATAATTACTTCTGCAAAAAAGCTTGATCAAGATGTTAAAAACAATATTGTAAAGCAATTAGCCAGTTCATTAAATAAAAAAATAGAGATTAATGAATTAGTTGATCCAGGTTTAATCGGCGGAGCTAAACTGCAGTATGGTGATACTATTATAGATGGCAGTATTAAAAGGCGTCTGGAACTGCTTGGGGAGTCTTTGAAAAAATAAGAAATTAATAAAACTCTTATGTCATTCCGAACTTGATTCGGAATCTCCATATTTAAGGAGATCCTGAAACGAGTTCAGGATGACAAGTAGAGTTACAATAAAATTTATAAATAATTAATATATTAGGAAGTAAATAAAAAGATATGTCAAATAAAGACTACATTATTGAACAGTTGAAAAAGCAGATTACTGATTTCAAAACTTCGGTTGCCCAGGAAAAAGTGGGAACTGTTGAATCAATCGGTGATGGTATTGCCAGAATTTCTGGCTTATCCGAGGTGATGGCTTCAGAAATGTTAGCCTTTCCAGGCCAGAAGTTCGGTCTGGCCCTTAATCTGGAAGAGGATTCAATCGGTGCTATTATTTTGGGCTCTCAGGAAGGTATAAAAGAAGGTGACACAGTCAAAAGCACGGGCCGCATTCTGGAAGTACCAGTTGGCGAGGCTATGGTCGGTAGGGTCGTGAATCCATTAGGCCAGGCTATTGACGGTAAAGGCGATATCAAATCAGATAAGTCGTACCCGGTTGAAAAGATTGCCCCACGCGTTATTACTCGTGAGTCAGTTAACACACCGGTTCAAACAGGCATCAAGGCTATTGACTCAATGATACCGATTGGCCGGGGACAGCGTGAACTTATAATTGGTGACCGCCAGGTAGGCAAAACTGCCATTACTCTGGATACCATTATCAACCAAAAAGGCCAGGACATTATCTGTATTTATGTAGCTATTGGCCAGAAAGAATCAAAAGTAGCCAAGATTGTGGCTGAACTGGAAAAGCACGGAGCTATGGAATATACGATCGTGGTAGTAGCTGGCGCATCCGATCCGGCATCATTAACTTTTATTGCTCCATATGCCGGTTGTGCTATGGGAGAATTCTTCATGGATCAGGGCAAGGACGCGCTTGTTATTTATGATGACTTATCCAAGCACGCTTGGGCTTACCGAGAAATTTCATTATTATTACGCCGACCACCCGGACGCGAAGCCTATCCCGGAGACGTTTTTTATCTGCACTCGCGTTTATTGGAGCGTGCGGCCAAGCTTAATAAAGACTATGGCGGTGGATCATTAACCGCTCTGCCCATAATTGAAACCCAGGCCGGCGATATTTCTGCGTACATCCCAACTAACGTCATTTCTATTACCGACGGCCAGATTTATCTGGAGCCGGATTTATTCTACCAAGGCATCCGGCCGGCACTTAACATTGGCTTATCAGTGTCCCGCGTCGGTTCCAAGGCGCAGATCAAAGCAATGAAAAAAGTGGCCGGCAAACTGAGAATGGATTTGGCCCAGTACCGTGAGTTAGCGGCCTTTGCGCAATTCGGATCGGATCTTGATGAGGCGACACGTAAACAGTTAGAGCGCGGCAAACGATTAACAGAAATTCTTAAGCAAGGCCAGTTTGTACCCATGCCAGTAGCCAACCAGGTTACTATTCTGTACGCGGCTGTTAATGGATATTTGGATGACGTGCCGATTAAAAAAATTAAAGAATTTGAAGATGAATTTCATAAAAGACCGGGTACTTCCAGTAAGGATTTACTGCAAGGTATCCTAAAACAAGGGGATTTAACTGAAGAGTTAGAGAATAAACTAAAAAGCGCAATTGATGATTTCAAAAAGACAACGGATTTTGTAGTTAAGGAAGATTCAGAGGATAAAGGTAAAGGAAAAAAATAATCAATTATGCCAATAGCCACACGAGAAATCAAAAGGAGGATCCGCTCAGTCACCAATACGAAAAAAATTACCAAGGCGATGGAGCTGGTTGCGGCTGCGAAAATGAGAAAGGCTGTCAATGCAGTCTTGGCGACGCGCTCTTATGCCAATTCTGCCTGGGACATAGTCAAGAGCCTCTCTGTTAAAACTGATCCCTCCTTGCATCCTCTGCTTCAAAAAAGAAAACAGGTAAAAAATGTTGGGCTGATATTAATTACTTCTAATCGGGGATTATGCGGCAGTTTTAACCGTGATATTATTGAAACCGTGGCTCGTTACATCAGAAACCATAAAAGTGAGCACGTAGACATTGAGGCAGAAGTTTTTTTAATGGGTTCCAAAGGCCGTGATATTATGTTCAAGCACGGGCATAAGGTGGTGGCTGAATTTGCCAAGCTGGACGTGACCACCAGGATTTCAGAAATTTCTCCGATTGCCAAAATGGTTATTACAGATTTTATTAACGGGAAATACGATAAAATTTCTATTGCCTATACTGACTACCAGTCTGCTATTATCCAGAGATCGCGTGTTCGGAAATTGCTGCCGATTGAACGCGAAGACAGGGAACTGGGCTATGTTGGCGATACGTATAAGGATGACTTGCCAGATTCCCGATCCGAAACAGAAACCCCTGGGCTTAATGCGGACTTTGAATATTTATTTGAGCCTTCGCCTGACGCCGTACTGGAGCAAATGCTCAACCGTCTGATAGAATTGCAGGTTTATCAGGCCATATTAGAGTCCAATGCTTCTGAACATTCAGCTAGAATGTTAGCTATGCGCAATGCCACAGATGCTGCCGGAGACATGATAGACGATCTTACCCTGACCTTTAATCAAGCAAGACAGCAAGCCATCACTTCAGAATTAGCAGATATTAGCGCGGGTAGCGCGGCGGTAAGGTAGGTTATGAAAAGTTTCGTAGCTACTTTAGTGACGCAGGACTTTAGATTGATATGCGACTAAAGTCACTAAGAAGTTTATTAAAAGTTGTTAATTATTAAATTATACTTTTTAAATTAAAAAATTATGACAAAAGGAAAAATATCGCAAATAATCGGCGCTGTAGTTGATGTAGCCTTCCAGGGGGAATTACCAGAGATTTATACCGCTCTTGAAGTTTCAAAACAAGCTGATGGTAAAAAACAAAATATTGTACTTGAGGTTCAGCAGCAATTAGAAGGCAATATTGTCAGAACAGTGGCTATGGACTCTACTGATGGATTGCAGCGAGGCGTGGATGTTGTTAATACAAAAAAGTCTATCACTATGCCGGTTGGCAAAGATACTCTGGGGCGCATGTTTAATCTGCTGGGCCATCCTCTTGATGAAGGTGAGGAAGTGAAAACAGAAAAGCGTTATCCTATCCATCGGCCGGCTCCAAAATTTTCTGACCTGTCAACCCAAACAGAAGTACTGGAAACAGGCATCAAAGTTATTGATTTGATCTGCCCTATAGTTAAAGGCGGTAAGGTTGGTTTATTCGGCGGTGCCGGCTTCGGTAAAACAGTGATTATTATGGAGCTGATCCGGAATATTGCCCAGGAGCACGGCGGCTATTCTGTTTTTGCCGGAGTAGGCGAGCGTACACGCGAGGGCAATGACCTGTATCATGAAATGAAAGATTCAGGAGTTCTGGAAAAAACCGCAATGGTTTTTGGCCAGATGAATGAGCCGCCTGGAGCTCGTGCCCGTGTTGCTTTGTCCGGCCTGGCCATGGCTGAATATTTCAGGGATGAGGAAAAACAGGACGTGTTGCTTTTCATTGATAATATTTTCAGGTTTACCCAGGCAGGTTCAGAAGTATCAGCATTGCTGGGCCGCATACCGTCAGCTGTTGGTTATCAGCCAACATTGGCTACAGATATGGGTGAACTTCAAGAGCGCATCACGTCAACCAAGCAGGGTTCAATTACTTCTATGCAAGCTGTCTACGTACCCGCTGATGACTTAACTGATCCGGCTCCAGCCACTACTTTTGCCCATTTAGACTCTACGGTTGTATTGTCCCGTGCCTTGTCAGAGCTGGCTATTTATCCGGCTGTTGATCCGCTTGATTCTTCATCTACAATTTTGGATTCTAAAATTGTCGGCCAGGAGCATTATGACGTAGCCAGAGGCGTACAGAAAATTCTGCAGAGATATAAGGATTTACAGGACATTATTGCCATTTTGGGCATGGAAGAGTTAACCGATGACGACAAACTGACCGTAGCCCGCGCCCGCAAGATACAGAAGTTTTTGTCCCAGCCGTTTTTCGTGGCTGAAACATTCACTGGTTCAGAAGGCAAATACGTGCCGCTTAAGGACACTGTTCGCGGATTTAAAGAGATAATTGACGGTAAATACGATAAAGTTGCGGAGCAGGAATTTTATATGAAAGGCAGTATTGACGATATTAAGGTTAGCTAGTCAGTATTTAAGCTTATAAGCTAAAAAAATTATGGCTAAAAAAATAAATTTTCAAATCACCACACCGGAGAGGATAGTTTTTTCGGACCAGATTGATGAAGTGGTTTTGCCTACTGCAGAAGGGGAGATTGGAATTTTGCCTAATCATATACCATTAGTATCATTGTTGGTGCCGGGTGAGATTAAAATTAAACGGGGTACGGCAGAGGAGTTCATGGCCGTGTCAGGCGGTTTTATTGAAGTTAGGCCTGATAAGGTTGTTGTTCTGGCCGATACGGCCGAACGAGAAGAGGAGATTGACGAGATCCGGGCTGAAGAAGCTAGGAAAAAAGCCCAGTCAATCATGCATGAGAAAAGAATTGATGCCAAAGAATTTGCTTCACTAACCGCTAAGATTGAAAAGGAATTGGCCAGATTAAAAGTAGTCAACCGCCGGCGCCGCAAGACCAGGGCTTCCTTAAGATAAAAAAATTTGATATCCATATGTCGCATAATTGCCAAGCTATTGTCTTTACCTGCATGGATTTCCGGTTTCATTCGGATATCCGGGATTTTTTAGTTTCACTAGGTCTCAAAGATGAGTATGATTTAGTCAGTTTAGCGGGTGTGACAAAGGGGTTAGCTGAAGATGATGCATTAAGTAAAGAATTGATTTTAAAGCAGATTGAGATTTCAAAAAAATTACATAGTATATCCGAAGTGTACCTAATCCATCATATGGATTGTGGTGCTTATGGCGGCCACCAAGCTTTTGACAGTTTAGAGGAAGAGAAAAGTAAGCAACTGACTGATTTATCTACAGCAAAAAAAATTATTAATGAGAAATTTCCTGCCATGGAAGTGAAAAAAATTCTGGCCAGGGTTGAATCAAGGGACGAGAAAAATGAGATTGACTTTGAATTAATTAATTAGTTTCAAAATTATTGATGGTCAGGCCAGCCGGCTTTTTTTTGGTTGATTAAATTTATATGATGTGATAGGATTTTATAATTGAAAATAAAAAAGCGAGGTAGTAGTGGGTTCATTCGTACCTTCCTATGCAAGAGAGGATAAATTAATCATCTCGTTCTGTAACAAGCAAGAGACTCTGGAAGTATTAATGGCTTACCCAGATGCTCAGGGTGATGAAGTAGTAATGTTCCGGGATTCTGACCTGTATCTGAAAAAAGGCATAAAATCTGCCTCCTGGTTCGTATGTCAGTATGGGCGCAAGCTGGGCAGAGCCAAGGTGGTAAAAGAATTATCATAAGGGCACTTAATATTTATGGGTGCCTTTTCTTTTTTCTGCGTTTCTGCTAATATGTATGGAAATGGAAATATGTTCTTTTATTAAGGAAATGGAGCGATATCATGGCAAAATCAATTGTCATAAGCGCAGACGGCGATGAACTGAAAACAACCCAAGCTGATACTACAAAAATTCAGGTTGGCCATCTTATCGGCACTCACGATGTATGCGGGGGACAACTGTTTCTCAAAACAGGTTCTGCAGCCAAGCATGTTATTCTGTGCAGTGAATGTGGATTACGGGTAACCATTCCGGTTGATACGGATACGTATGAAAAGCTGCGCAATAATTTCTCCATCTGGAATACCGGTTCGTAAGTTCATTTCACGATCTGGTTCAAGTTTGACCCACTAAAGTATTTGGTGGGTTTTTTAATACAAAAAAAGAGCACACCTGGATAGTGGCTCTTGTACTAAAGATCTTTTTGTTATTAGTTTTCTACTACACAACAGTGATTAGCATTGACTCCCCATTCTGTTGCGCCTGAATTACGCTTTTCTAGCCCGCTCATGCCACCGGCTTTGGCGCGATTCAACATAAGTGGTTTGCGTTCAATATCTCTGAAAACTGTATAGTGGCCAGAAAGTTCTTCTTTAACTTCAAAGAATTCTCCGACCATGTCACGATACCAGGTTCCTCGATCGCTGACTGTTATTTTTATTTTCACTATTCCCCTCCCATTATTTATTTATTATTAATTTAGCAAGTTTAACATAGATATTAGTTATGTCAATGTTTAGTTTACTTTTTTTGCGCACCCTGGTTTCACTCAGGGTAGACCAAAAAAATAAAAGGCCGAGTAGTTAAGACTAAACGACCTTCGTAACCATGGTTGCCCTTGGTTAGAATGACAGCGACCTGACTGGTTTCCACCATTTGATGGAGTAATGCCAGTAAAAGATCAGACAAGCCAGGCAGTCAAATCCCATAAAGCAGAAGAACCACCAGCCTGTGTCTCCCTGTACCGCCAGCTGGAAAAATCCCAGAGCCAATACAGGCATACCAATGCTCATAGCAGGGGCGGTTACCATCAGGTAGACTCGCCGCAACCAGGTTAGGATTGTTAGAATTGCAATCCGCATGTCGTTATTACCTCCAGTACTGTTTTGGTTTTATTAACTTAGTATTTTAGCGTATGTTTAAGATTTTGTCAAGGTGTTAGGGGCAGGATTACCATTTTTATTTAAGATATGATAAGCTGAACTAACGTATGAAAAAGAAGTTTTTAGTAAGTTTTATTATAATAGTTTTTGTATTGGTAGTGATTATCCCTATTGCCATTGGTTTAGCTACTGACTGGCTTTGGTTTTCAGCTCAAGGTTATATCGCAATATTCACTACAGTATTATTAACCAAGCTGATCTTAGGGGTAATAGCCGGCCTGGCTACTTTCAGCATACTGTATTTAAATTTTTATATTGCTTATCGCCGCACTAAAGATCAGCCGGTTGCTCTGAATAACTTACAATCTCAGCGCCCTGGCTTTGACCTATCAAAAATTATATACAAATTACTATTACCTATATCACTTGCCATAGGACTTCTGACCGGCATAGCGGGCAGCAGTTATTGGCAGGTAGTACAGCAATTTATTAATGGAGTAAGTTTTAATGCGGCCGATCCATTATTCGGACGTGATATTTCTTTTTATTTTTTCACCTTGCCTTTCATAAAAATGGCAATAGGCTTTTTGTTCTGGATAATAATAATTTCAATTTTAGGCGC
>Ga0180007_10000932_pt1 | contig 43297 bp, 34 predicted proteins | sample MM_PC_MetaG_FD_121122 | JGI IMG/M metagenome (GOLD analysis project Ga0180007, IMG submission 121122) | Groundwater microbial communities from the Aspo Hard Rock Laboratory (HRL) deep subsurface site, Sweden - MM_PC_MetaG | ecosystem: Environmental > Aquatic > Deep subsurface > Groundwater... | reverse complement strand
GTGCGGCCACATTCAAGCCTGGGCAACATGACGCCAGCGGCATATAGCCGCATCGCCCAGGCCAACACCAACCGGGAGGCCACCCTCAAGAATTGAGTGGTCCGAAGAAACCCGGCAGGTCACCGGCCTGCAATATCGCAGTTTTCTTTGGGTTGACTTTCAGTGTCGCGCCCCGGTTTGTTTGCGCGGCAGAAAACCACGCAAACAAACCGGGTGACAAACAAAATCATAGAATCCGATACCACAACGAGTACCACAAAAGTTTCAAAATATGCTGTCCCACGTCCCACACCCATAGGGCGTGGGACATGGGACAGCGGATATGTGTTCAGCTAACGCCGAATATAATGAGCCATCAAATCAAGTGTCTCACGGTCATGCACAATGCCCTTGAGCTCATAGAGACTAATGTCAAACCCCTCGTCCCACAGCGAAAGCGCAAACTTCAGACAAAGCCGCTCGGACGAGGAAAACGGCTGTTCAAGAGCAAAATCGATGAAGTCACGAAAATGCTCATCGAGGTCTGGCGCGCCTTCCTCGGCAAGCCGCTCAAGGATACGTCCATTGCGCAGAATGTTGCACTCGCGGATGAATCTGATTGAATCGTGCATAGTCTCCTCTCTGTTCCAGTGTCGTGCCGGGGCCCCGCCCCACGCTTACTGAAAAGTGGGGCGGGGCAAGGGACATTACCGCTTTTTGCAGATGCGCTCGGCTCTTGATTTCGAGACACCGGTTTCGGTTTCAATTTCCCGGAAGCTCTTCCCTGCCTCATGAAGTGCGATAACTTTCTGGACCGCCTCATCGCCGTCGTCGGGGAACGAGATAGCCCAGGTTGCCCCCTGTTCTCCGGCAACCAGGGCGGCTTCAAATGCCTTGGCGTCATCGCCGTAGATTCCACGCGCTTTAGTGAAATCGACCACAAAGCGGGCGCCTTCGTCTGCCTTATAGTCGTCCGGGCGCTTCAAGTTGATGACAACATCGAGGATGTCTTCTTTAGCAGAACTGCCACGCTGTCCACCGCTTTTGCCCGCGTGATGAACCAGAAGCACAGCCTTCCCCATGCGGCGGAGTTCAAGCAGCCATGCCTGAACTGGCCGCCACGCATCTGCATCGTTTTCTGACCCGTTGATGGCGAGCGTTGCGAGGTTGTCGACGATAACCAAGTCAACACCTTCGATATGCGGCGCGAGCGCAAGCTGACCTTCCCGCGTCGCAAGATTCGGCATCGGACCGCCCTGCAGTTCCGGTGAGACGATGCGCAGGTTGCCATCCGGGACGAGTTCCGGGTTGCCATCAGGGTACAACGCCGAGAGGCGTTCCTTAAGCATGTTGAGGGACATCTCTCCATCAACATAGAGCACTTTTCTTGGTTCAGGCGCGGACCACCGTCCCAAAGCCATACGGCCGCACGCGAGGGCGACGGCGATGCAGAGTGCCACCCACGTCTTGCCGATGCCGCGCGCCGCGAACAGCATGGTGAGCCCCCTTTCGCTGAGGATGGGGTCGAGAAGGAGAACAGGCTTCGGAACGTCCATCGCGGCGAGCTCGCGATGCGTCACCACTCGAAGCGAGCCACTTGTGGTCATAGCGGTGGCGGCGGCGGCGTGCCCGGCGCGAAGACCGCTCGCAATTGTTTTCTCCACCTCTTCCGGGGGAAGTCCAGCGGCGACAGCGACGTCATAAAGCGCCTGTTCCGCCTCTTCCCGCTCCATATCCCCGTTGGCAATCAGGCTGCCGGCCCGGAATGCCGCCTTGTTGAGCGTGTCATTCCGGGTGCCTTCCTGTGCCTTCTCAACCATGCTGACAAGCCCACAAAGGCCTTCCTGCACCTCCGCCATGCTGACAGTCGCACAAAGCCCTTCCTTGGGGGCCTTTTTAGACATCGCGGCCTGCACGAGCCACAACGGAGCATCTGCGATGGGCTCATCATTTGCCCATTCGTAGTTCTTCCCGCTTTCGTGACTGCTTGGCGGGACGATGGCGTAGCCGCCCTCACCGCGGACATCGATGCCCGGTGCCACCTGGCTGGCACTGTTTCTGATGATGTGCTCGGATGGCATCTTGAAGAAAAGGTGCCTGCCGCCGCCGCCAGTGCGCTGTTCCCTCGTGCGGGGCAACGCCCCGTTGGCCTTTTCGAGTTCGACAAGAGACGCGATGCCGTCGGGTGCATCAACATCAAAAACCCAGAAGCCGGAGCCGGTGCGAACGGCGATTTGCGCATCAGGCCACTCCTTCCACCACGCCCGAATCTGTGCCTCATCAGTTGTTCCGGCGTAAAAGCCGTTACGAACCATGGGACGCTTGTCCTTGCACGGGAAGACCGCCCACCCCTTGGCGGCATAAGACAGCGCCGCTTCGAGCATTACGCGTCCCCCCTTTGGCCGTTGATGAGGGCCAGCAGGTCAGAACCGCGCCAGCAGGTGGTCCGCTTGCCAAGGTGAACGGGTTTCGGAAAGCGACCAGCCTTTACGCCAGCCCACCATGTTGACTGTGCGATGTCGATGAGCGGGGCCTCCACACCCGGGGTGCGTACGATGGACTTGATGCGGTAGAGTCCGTTTGGGTCGAGTTTGGTCATGAGCAAAGCCTCCATAAGTGTTGTTATGAAGGCATGTAAACAATTGGAATAATAATGAAAATTATGGAATCATTGACGAACACGTCCAAAACGTATGAAAAACTTGTGGCCGCCCTTATCCACGAATTTTGGGACAGGTTGCGGCCACAAAGCTAGAGGCATCAAGGCCTCACAAGTAATTCAGAGGTTTTAGGCTTTCGGGGGTCTTCCTCCAAAGTTGATATACTTTTCAGGAACAGAACGGCGGAATATACGCATCGCCGCTTCTGTCAATGTTGAAATCTGCAATTCTCTACACGCCTCATCAAGTTCACCTTTTGTGAACGGCTCATGCCCAGCATTGCATTTTTCAATTACATATGCCGTAAGTCGAACTGAAGATTCAAGATACCGCCCCCACATTTCTGCAGTTTTAACAATCTTACCACGTTCTAGACGAGCTACTCCAGCATTATCAAGTGTAGAATCAAGAACAGAAAATGTAGGTTGTGGCCTCTTAATCTTATCAAAGTCATCTCCGGCAACATATTCTATTGCACAGGTCAATTCTGGACATTTCTTTTCAATTGCTTCTACTTGACAAACTTCAAATACTGTTTTGCTGAAATCATACGAAAATTTATTTACTGTTGAACCTTCAGTCAAGTAAACGCCGCCAAAACATATATAGAACAAGCTTCCATCACTGGACGTAGCTCTTTCAGTAACGTAAAAAGGCATGATTTCATTGCTATCAATAGTAGCAATCAAATATTCTTCTGGCACCCACGACCATCGTTCAAGGATAGCCACGCCAGAAATAATCTCATCTTCCCTGAAACGTTTTTTAATTACATCATCACCTTTTTTGATGACATTTATCCCCATGTACCCCCCCTGCGAATTTGACTTCAGAACGCACAGCTTACATTCTACTTTGCATTCGAACCGTAGTCCAGGTTCCTCCAGTTGCAAGCCCAACATTAGGGGGCATATCTGGGGGCACTCCCACAGTGAAGCCGACAAATAAAGTCTTTATTATCTGACTAATATGTGAACTATTCGACTGACACCCTCTCCGCCATTTACTCATAAATTCAGCTCCTTAAAACACACGCTTCGCCAGGTGAGACAACCCGGCGAGGCATTGCCATGCCAATTTCAGGGCATATTCAGAGAGCAGGCGGCTCAGGTTGCTTGACCTATCGGCCTCTTCCCGGGCCAGTGGAGGCTTGCGAAAACGCTCCTCAGGGCAGCAAGGGGGCCCTGCGGAAGGGATAACATTCCAGGAGAAGGTGGCGGGCATTCTGCGCAAGGCTGACCGCTGGCCGGTGCCGCCCCTATTTCCCGGCAGCCCCTCTCGCTTCCATGGCTGGGGCGAGCTCGGACGCTCGAAGCTCCATGACCGCACGCAGCAGGGTGGCGTCATCATGGCGGCGGACAGGATCTAGGCCGGTCAAATCCTTCAGCCGCCCCAAGCGGTAGGCCAGAGTGTTGCGGTGGATGCCAAGCGCGAAGGCTGTGGTCTCAAGCTCAAAACGATTGTCGAACAGCGCCTGAATGGTGGCCTTAAGCTCGGGCTTGCGGGGAAGGAACCGGTCCAGGCTTGCCGCCAAAGGGCGCAGGATCATGCCCCCGGCCCCTGCCCCCAACTCCCGCAAAAGATACCCCACGGACAGGGCCGGATCGTAAATGGACCGCAGGTCTGTCTCTTGGCCCAAGGCTTGCCCCCTGGCCATGAGGCTGTAAATGGCCTGACTGTAGGAGGGCGGGTATTCGGCGAGGCTCAAGGCCAGGCCCCCGATTCCGAAGCAGACCGTCCCCTCCCCGAGGCGTCCCAGGCAGTCCACAGCCTGTCGGCCCCACTGCCGCGCCGCGTCCGCAGCGCCGTCCAGGGGCAGGTGCTTGAGCACGATGAGCCGTTCGTCGAGAACAACGGCCACGTCCTGCCCGGCGAGGGCTCCGCTCCCGGTCAGACCGGCCAGGATGGCCTCGGAGGAGCGATCCAGCACCAGTTCCGAAGCTCCGTACTGTGACCTGAACCTTGCAATCTGCGCCGAAATATCGGCCACGGCCACAATCCTGGGCAGGTCCAGGTCCAGCCCCAGCGCCTTGGCCGTGCGCAGAATCCGGCCCTTGGCTGGAGTCGGTCCACCCCAGAGCAGCAGCTCCACCAGGTGCTCGGCCAGGCGCAGGCGGCTCTGGGTCTCCTGGTGCAGCAGTTCGCGCTCCAGGATGAGCTCGGTGATCATCTTGGTCAGCCGCGCGATGCTGCGCACCTTGTCCGGATCACCGGTGACGCCGATGACGCCGACGGTCTGCCCGTCCAGGCTGATGGGCAGATTCACCCCCTCGCGCGCTCCTGGATACAGGGGCACCTCGCCAGGGTAGATCTCCACGGCAAAGCCGCTCTCCACAACGTCCAGGGCGCCCTTGTGGAAGGTTCGCCGCCGGTCGGGCTGGGCGGTGCCGATGATGACGCCCTCCCGGTCCATGATGTTCACGTTGCAGTGGACCAGACAGGTGGCCGTGTCCACGATGCGCTGGGCCAGTAGGTCGGGGATGATCACGAGGCGCCCCCTATTTTCGATCTTTGTGCATTATGACGAAAACCACCTACCTCCCTCCTACAATTTTGTCCACCTTTCCAGTTGCGTTCGTTGCAACTTCGCCTGTAGACAATTAACAATTTAGGGGAGTGTGAGCTTTGGTTTGACCGCACGCGGCGTTCCGATCCCGTAGCCCTGCCGAGTTGGGGCTTGGCGCGCGTCGTCAACAGCAACAAAAGGAGGGGTGTATGGTTTCAGGCGCAACGGCTTTGGTCTTCCTGCTCTTCGCAGTCATTCTCATCGTGGTGGCCACGGGCAAATGGAAGGTCAACGCCTTCTTCGTGCTCATCGTCGTCGCATTTCTTTACGGTCTGTCCATCGGCATGCCGCCGCTGGAGGTGGTCAAGGCGGTGCGTGTCGGCTTTGGCGGCACGCTGACCTACATCGGCATCGTCATCGTGGCCGGCACCATCATGGGCTACATCCTGGAGAAAACCGGCGCGGCCCTGGTCATGACCCGGGCCATTCTGGGCCTGGTGGGCCAGAACCGCGCGCCGCTGGCCATGAACATCGCTGGCTACGTTGTCTCCATCCCGGTCTTCTGCGACTCGGGCTACGTCGTTCTGACCCCGCTGAACAAGGCCCTGGCCTCGGAGTCCGGCAAGTCCATGGCCGTAATGGCCGTGGCCCTGGCCACCGGCCTGTACGCCACGCACACCATGGTGCCGCCAACGCCCGGCCCGCTGGCCGCGGCCGCCGCTCTCAACGCCGACCTGGGCATGGTCATCGTTTACGGCCTCATCGCCGCAGTGCCCGCCTCCCTGGCTGGCTACTTCTGGGCCACCCACTTCGGCCAGAAGTACGACATCAGGCCCGATGTCGAGGAAAGCTACAGCGACCTCATCCAGAAATACGGCAAACTGCCCAGCACCTTCATGAGCTTTCTGCCCATCATCCTGCCCATCGTGCTCATCCTGCTCAAGTCAATAGCGGACTTCCCCACCAAGCCGTTTGGCACCGAGGGCCTGGCCAAGACCATGGACTTCATCGGCGACCCGGTCACCGCGCTGATGCTCGGCGTTGTGTGCAGCCTGTTCCTGGTGCCGCGCAAGGACTTCGGCGAGGCCATCGACAAGTGGATGGGCCACGGCATCAAGGACGCGGCCATCATCCTGGCCATCACCGGCGCTGGCGGCTCGTTTGGCAAGGTGCTGGCCGCCTCGCCCATGAAGGACTTCATCGGGGCCAGCATGTCCACCATGAACCTGGGCCTGCTGCTGCCCTTCATGATCTCCGCCGCGCTGAAGACCGCCCAGGGCTCGTCCACGGTGGCCATCATCACCACGGCGGCCATCATGGCCCCCATGATGGGCGTGGCGGGCCTGGACCCGGCGCTCACCGTGGTGGTCATCGGCGCGGGCGCCATGGTCGTGTCCCACGCCAACGACTCCTACTTCTGGGTGGTTTCCCAGTTCTCCAACATGCCGGTGAACGTGGCGTACAAGATCTACACCACGGCAACGCTCATGGAAGGCGTAGTGGCCTTTGCGGTCTGCTACCTCGTGGGCCTGTTCATCTAAACCCCTGTCCTTCGCGGCGCGGCGTCTGCTTCGCCGCGCCGCGAAGTGAGGCCCCATGCTCAAGACTATTATCGCACGCTTCACCGAACGCCGCGCGCTCAACGCCTACACCGTGGGCGACTATGCCAAGGCCGAGCAGCTGTTTTCGGCCCTGCGCGCGCGCGAGGGCGAGACCCAACGCGTGCTGCGCAACCTGGGCCTGATCCGCATGGCCCAGGGCGACCTGGCCGCGGCCGAGGCCTATTTCGCACGCGAGGTGGAGGCCTTCGGGCCAACCCCGGACCGGCTCCAGGCCCTGGCCGATGTGGCTTATCTTTCCGGCGACCGGGCCAAGGCCGCGCAGCGCCTGCGGGAGGCCCTGAAAGACCCCGGCTGCACGGCCCGCGAGCTGCTCCAACAGCGTGCCGCCATCTGCGCCGACCCCGAGGCCCACGCACGGGCCATGCGCGGCAAGCAGGAGTTCGCCCAGGCCAACGCCCTGCTCGCGGCCAAGGAGGTGGACGAGGCGCTGACCCTGTTCCGCCGCGCCCTGGACGCCGACCCCACGGATTTCATCGCCCTGAACAACATCGGCGGCATCCTGCTGAACCAGAAGGACGACCCCGCCGGCGCGGCCAAGGCCTTTTCCCAGGCCCTGGCCATGCAGCAGCTGCCCGTGCTCAAGATCAATCTGGACCGGGCCAAGGCCCGGCTCAAGGAAAAGGCCTCGTGACCGGCAGGGCCGGGCAAACGCCGGAGCGGGCCGCGCCCCTTCCGGCCCACAGCACTGGCGACAGAACGACACTCCCCGGCTTGGCACTGCTCCAGCCGGAACAATGAGGATTGCATGCGCGAACTTGATCACCTGCGAGAGATCTTCCAGGCCGCCCTGAACCGCATCGACCCCTACCAGATGATGATCGACCACATCCGGCTGGAGGGGGAGACCCTGGTGGTTGCCTTTGACGGCGAACGGCATGCGGTGGACCTGACCGGCTACAACCGGGTGCTGGTGCTCGGCGCGGGCAAGGCCTCGGCGCGCATGGCCAAGGCCGTGGAGGACATCCTGGGCGCGCGCATCTCCCAGGGCCTGGTCTCGGTGAAATACGGCCATGCCGAAGCCCTCTCAAGGGTGGAGATCGTGGAGTCCGGCCACCCCACCCCCGATGAAAACGGGGCCACCGCCGCCCTGCGCATGGCCGAACTGGTGCGCACGGCCGATGCCCAGACCCTGATCCTGAACATGATCTCCGGTGGCGGCTCGGCCCTGCTGCCCTGCCCCCTGGTGCACGACGAGAACGGGACCTCGGTGCGCCTCACCCTGGCCGACAAGCAGGACATGACGCGCTGCCTGCTGGCCTGCGGAGCGGACATCGGGGAAATCAACTGCATCCGCAAGCACATCTCAGGGGTCAAGGGCGGGCGGCTGCTGGAGCTCATGGCGCCGGCGCGCAGCCTGAACTTCATCCTCTCCGACGTGGTGGGCGACCGGCTGGACACCATCGCCTCGGGCCTGACCAGCGGGGACGAGACCACCTTCCAGGATGCGCTCGGCATCATCGAAAAATACCGGCTTGAGGAAAAGGCCCCGTCCGAGGTGATCCGCGCCCTGAACCTCGGGGCCCAGGGCCATATCCGGGAAACCCCCAAGCCCGGGGCCCCAGCCACGGAACTGGCCACCAACGTCCTCATCGGCACCAACCAGGCCGCGCTTTTGGCCGCCTGCGAGAAGGCCCGCTCCCTGGGCTACAATACCGCGGCCCTGACCTGCGCGCTCACGGGCGAATCTCGCGAGGCGGCCAAGTTCCTGTTCGGCATCGCACGCGACGTGCGCAAGAGCGAGATGCTGGTGAAGAAACCGGCCTGTGTCATCGCTGGCGGGGAGACCGTGGTCACCCTCAGCGGCCCGGGCAAGGGCGGCCGCAACCAGGAGATGGCCCTGGCCTTCCTTGCGGAGTTGGCCAAGGATGAGGGCCAGGGGTTGGCCATCCATTTCCTGTCCGCCTCCACCGATGGCAGCGACGGTCCCACGGATGCGGCCGGAGCCTTTGCTTCCGCCGAGATCCTGGGCCAGGCACGCCGGGCCGGGCTGTCCATGGACGCCTGCCTGCGTGAAAACGACTCCTACCATTTCTTTGAGAAAATCGGCTACCTGCTGAAGACCGGCCCGACCATGACCAACGTCTGCGACCTGCACATGGTGCTCATCACCTGACCTGGGGCGACCGCCAACCCAGTGCGGACCAACGGCAGGGTTTTCGGTGGAGCAATCTCCACCCAACTCCCTGCCGTTTTCTCTTGCCGGGGGAGAGGCAAGACACAGCCCCTGCGCAACGGGATTTCCCCAGGCTTCAGTTGCCCTGCCGCGCCCAGCGCCAGCCAAGACGTTCCTTGGCATGGCCGTATCAGCCTGCTTTGGGCAAGATTCTGTCTGCGCCCGCCCCCCTATCTTCCCAGAGACTTCGCCAAGGCCTTTGACAGAGGCCCCAGCCGCGCCGTTCATCCTGGTTTAGAGACCAGTCATCGGATTTCCTCTTGACGATCCCGTTCAAAATAGGTTCTGTGAGCGCTCACACTCCTACATTATTGAAGTTTCAAGGACAAGGAGGAGGCATGTTCGTCGGCCTGAAGATGCTGCGCAACTTCGTTACCGTCACGCCCAAGACCTCGGTGCTCGAGGCTCAAAAGCTTCTCGAGCAAAGCCGTCTCGGCATGCTCCTCGTGGTGGAGGGCGGAAAGATCCTCGGCTATGTGCGGCCGGAGGACCTCTCGGCCTCCCTGCCGAGCATCATGACTTCCCTCGACAAGCACGAGATCAAGTACCTCATGACTCGGCTCACCGTGGACAAGATCATCCGCAAGGACATCAAGACCATCATGCCGGAGGTGGAAATCGAGGCCGCTGCGGACATGATGTCCGAGAACAACCTGGCGGGCCTGGCCGTGGTGAACCACCAGGGCAGTCTCATCGGCTACATAAACCGCAGCGTCATGCTCGATGTGCTGGTGGAGGAAATGGGGCACCGCGAGGGCGGTGCGCGCATCACCCTCGAAGCCACGGACCGGCCCGGCGTGCTCTTCGAGGTGGCCGGAATCATCGCCGGCATGGGCCTGTCCATCATCTCCACAGGGACCTTTTTCCACGACGGCAAGCGCATCGTGGTGGTGCGCGTGGACACGCGCGACGCCTCGCCCATCGCCGCGGCCCTGCAGGAGCACGGCTACAAGGTCGTGGGGCCCATGGACTTCATGCACGAGTGGCACTGATGGCGGCCATGACACCGCTGCTGGAGGTCAAGGGCGTCACCCTGACCTTCAAGGGCATCGCGGCCCTCACCGATGTCGCCTTTTCCGTGGAAAAGGGCCGCATCGTCTCGCTCATCGGGCCCAACGGCGCAGGCAAGACCAGCATCCTGAACTGCATCAGCGGCCGCTACACCCCGGACTGCGGCGAGATCTACCTCGACGGCCGCAACCTGCTGGCCCTGCCCGCGCATAAGCGTACGGGCCTGGGGCTCTCGCGCACCTTCCAGAACATCGCCCTGTTCAAGGGCCTCAGCGTGCTCGACAACCTCATGGTCGGCCGCCATCACTTGATTCATTACGGACTGCTGTCCTCCATCCTCTACTTCGGCCGGGCCGCCGCAGACGAAAGCGTGCATCGCGGCCGCGTGGAGGAGGTCATCGACTTCCTGAACCTCTCGCCCTACCGGCACCTGGCCGCAGGCAGCCTGCCCTACGGCGTGCAGAAGCGCGTGGAGCTGGGCCGGGCGCTGGCTGCGGAGCCCAAGCTCATCCTGCTCGACGAGCCCATGGCCGGCATGAACCTCGAGGAGACCGAGGACATGGCCAGGTACATCCTGGACATCTGCGAGGAGTGGGGGGCCACCGTGCTGCTCATCGAACACGACATGGGAGTGGTCATGGACATTTCAGACAAGGTGGTGGTGCTCGATTTCGGCTCTGTTCTGGCGCAGGGGCGCCCCGAGGAGATCAGCTCCAACACGGACGTCGTGGCCGCCTACCTGGGCACGGAGGACGCCACCTTCTTCGGGCGGTAGGCAAAAGCGCATGGCCAGAATCTACGACACCACCCTGCCCGCCCTGCTGCTCTCCCAGGCCGAGAAGCGCCCGCGCAAAACCGCCCTGCGCGAGAAGGAGCTGGGCGTGTGGCAGCCCTACTCCTGGCGCGACTACCTCGCCCTCACCGCGGAGTTCGCCTGTGGCCTCCGCGAGCTGGGCCTGGGCCGCGGCGACATGGTCATCCTCATCGGCGACAACCGGCCGGAATGGCTCTTCGCCGAGCTGGCCATCCAGGCCCTGGGCGGCATGGCCCTCGGCCTGTACCAGGACTCCACGGCCGAGGAAGTGGCCTACATCTTCGAGCTCTCCGAGGCCAGGCTCGTGGTGGCCGAGGACCAGGAGCAGGTGGACAAGATCCTGACCCTGCGCCCGGACCTCGCGCACCTCAAGTACATCGTGTACCACGACCCGCGCGGCCTGTCCGGCTACGAGGCCGAGGATCTGCTGTCCTTCGAGGCCGTGTGCGAGAAGGGCCGCCTGGCGGTCACCGACTCCGCGTCCGAGTTCGCGGCCATGAGCGCAAAGCTCAAGCCCGGCGACCCCTGCCTGGTGGCCACCACCTCCGGCACCACGGGCCGCCCCAAGCTGGCCATGCTCTCGCATCGCAACATGCTCTCCATGGCCGCCAACCTGGGCCAGGTGGACCCCAAGAGCGGCACGGACGAGTTCGTGTCCTTCCTGCCCCTGGCCTGGATGGGCGAGCAGATGATGGCCGTGGCCTCCAGCCTGCTCTTCGGCTTCTGCGTGAACTTCCCCGAGGAGCCGGACACGGCCCAGGCCAACATCCGCGAGATCGGCCCGCACCTCATCTTCTCGCCCCCGCGCGTCTGGGAGGGTCTGTCGGCCAAGGTGCGTGGCGACATCCTTGAGACCACGAAAAGCAAGCGCTTACTGTACAACCTTCTTTTGCCCATCGGGCTCAAGTACGTGGACGCCTGCTTTGCAGGCCGCACGCCGGGCCTGGGCCTCCGGCTGGCCTACCGCCTGGCCGACTGGTGCCTGTTCCGCGCCATGCGCGACCGCCTGGGCTTCTCGCGCATCCGCAGCGCCTCCACCGGCGGCGCGGCCCTCGGGCCGGACACCCTCCGCTTCTTCCACGCGCTTGGCGTAAATCTGAAACAAATCTACGGCCAGACGGAGATCGCGGGCATCTCCTGCATCCATCGTGATGGCGCCGTGGACTTCGACTCCGTTGGGCTGCCCATCCCGGAGACAGAGGTGCGCCTGAGCGAGTCCGGCGAGATCCTGTCCAAGAGCCCGGCCGTGTTCCTGGGCTACTACAAGAACCCGGAGGCCACCGCCGAAACCATCAGTGACGGCTGGCTCCTGTCCGGCGATGCCGGGTACTTCGACGACCAGGGCAGGCTGGTGGTCATCGACCGTTTGAAGGACGTGATGCACCTGGCCGACGGCACGCGCTTCTCTCCGCAGTATCTGGAGAACAAGCTCAAATTCTCGCCCTTCGTGCGCGAGGCCGTGGTGCTCGGGCCGGGCCGGGCGTGCGTGGCCGCCATTATCTGCATCGACATGGGCATCGTGGGGCACTGGGCCGAGGGCCGGATGATCACCTACACCACCTACCAGGACCTGGCGGCCAAGGCCCAGGTGTACGAGCTCGTCCGCTCCGAGATCGTGGCCATCAACAAGGCCCTGCCCGAGGCCACGCGCATCCGCCGCTTCGCCCTCCTGTACAAGGAGCTTGACGCCGACGACGGCGAACTCACGCGCACGCGGAAGGTCCGCCGAGGCACCATCTCCGAGCGCTACGGCCCGCTCATCGAGGCCCTGTACAACGACGCCTGCGCGCTCCGGCTCGAGACGGCCATTCAGTACCAGGACGGCCGAGAACAGAAGATGTGCGGCGACATCCGCATCGAAACAGTGGGGGGCTAGGCGGCGTGGAATACTACCTGCAATTGTTCATCAACGGCCTGGTGGTGGGCAGCATCTACAGCTTGGTGGCCCTGGGCTTCGTGGTCATCTACAAGGCCACCAAGGTGGTCAACTTCGCCCAGGGCGAGATGGTCATGGTCGGGGCTTACGTGTGCTTCGCCCTCACGGTGCAGCTGCACGTCCCCTTCCTCTGGGCCTTTTTGATGACCCTGGGCTTCTCCGTGCTGCTCGGCCTGGCCGTGGAACGCCTGGCGCTCCGGCCGCTCATCGGCGAGTCGCACATCTGCGTCATCATGGTCACCATCGGCCTGTCCTCGATTCTGAAGAGCCTGGTGCAACTGGTCTGGGGCACGCAGATCAAGGTCTACCCAGAGGTGCTGCCGTCAACGCCGGTGGTCATCGCCGGGCTGCCCGTGGCCCCGGTCTACATCGCGGCGTTCGTGCTCTCCGGCATCCTGTTCGCCGTGTTCACCGTGTTCTTCAAATACTCGCGCATGGGCATAGCCATGCGGGCCACGGCGCACGACCAGCAGGCCGCGCAGAGCATGGGCATCGGCATCCGCGGCATCTTCGCCCTGTCCTGGTGCATAGCCTCGGTGGTGTCCACCGTGGGCGGGGTGATCCTGGGCAACATCAACGGCATCAACTCGCACCTGGGGGTGCTGGGGCTCAAGGTCTTCCCGGCGGCCATCCTGGGCGGGCTGGACAGCCTGCTCGGCGCGGCGCTGGGCGGGCTGATCATCGGCGTGCTGGAGAACCTCTGCGACGGCCTGGCCAAGGACCTCTTCGACCTGGGCGGCTTCCGCGAGGTGGCGGCCTTCGTGGTCCTGGTGGCCATCCTCATGATCCGCCCCTATGGGCTCTTCGGCACCGAAGAAATCGAGCGGGTGTAGCATGCGCGGACATTGCGGACTCTTCTTCGAGAGCTACCGGGCCGAGGCAGCGGTCTTCCCGAGCACGTTCCAGCGCGTCTGCCTGGGGCTGTTCGTGGCCGCCCTGCTGGCCTGCCCGTTCATGCTCTCAAGCTACTACGTGTCCGTCATGAACCTGATCTTCATCGCGGTCATCGGCGCGGTGTCGCTGAACCTCCTCACCGGGGTCTGCGGCCAGATTTCCCTGGGCCACGGCGCGTTCATCGGCGTGGGGGCCTATGCCGCGGCCCAGGCCAGCCTGCACGGCGCGCCCTTCCTCGCCGCGCTCGTCCTGGGAGGCTTTGCCGCCGCCCTGGCGGGCATGGTCTTCGGCGTGCCTTCCCTGCGCCTGAAAGGCATCTACCTGGCCATCGCCACGCTGGCCGCCCAGCTCATCCTGGAATACGTTTTCCTGCACTGGGAATCCGTCACCGGCGGCTCGCGCGGCCTGGTGGTCAACGCCCCGCAGATCCTGGGCTACAGCTTCGACACCGAACGCAAGACCTTCTACCTGCTCCTGGCCGTCACCAGCCTGTGCCTGCTCTGCGTGACCAACGTGCTGCGCTCGCGCCACGGCCGGGCGTTCGTGTCCATCCGCGACTTCTACCTCTCGGCCGAGATCGCCGGGGTGAACCTCTTCAGCTCCAAGCTGGCGGCCTTCGGCCTGTCGTCGTTTCTGGCGGGCGTGGCAGGGGGCCTGTGGGCCCACTACACCATGTTCATCTCGGCCGAGCAGTTCGGCATCGGCCTGTCCGTCAGCTACCTGGCCATGATCATCATCGGCGGCCTGGGAAGCGTGTCCGGCTCGGTCATGGGCGCGGCGTTCATGACGCTTTTGCCAGAATTCCTGAATGCCGGGTCAAGCGCGCTTTCAGGGGTGCTGCCGGACATCAGCGGCAGCATCGTGGCCCTGCGCGAGGGCGTGTTCGGCCTGGTGCTCGTGCTGTTCCTTGTCTTCGAGCCAGAGGGCCTGGCCAACCGCTGGAGGCTCATCAAGGCATACTGGAAGCTGTATCCATTCTCCCACTAGGGAGGCGCCTGGGCCCGGCCCCCGCAGGCACGGGGGGGCTTTTGCGGGCGCGAGAGAATGGTTGCGTTGGTATAACCGGATATTCACAAGGGGGTTCAAATGAAACGGATGCTCAAATGCGTGGCCCTGGGCGTGGCACTCATGTCCCTGGTCCTCGGCGGTTGCGGCGGCGAGAAGAAGGACGACAAGGCGGCCAGCGCCAAGGAGATCAAGATCGGCGGCATCATCGACCTGTCCGGCCCCACCTCTTCGGTGGGTGTGCCCTACGCCGAGGGCGTGAAGGCCGGTGCGGCCTACCTGAACGGCAAGGGCGGCGTGGCCGGCATGAAGATCAACCTGGACGTGCAGGATGACGCCTACAATGTGCAGCAGGGCCTCTCCATCTACAAGAAATTCGCCCAGGACAAGGTTGCGGCCATCCAGGGCTTCGGCACCAACGTCACCGAGGCGCTCATGCGCACCACGGCCAAGGACGAGATTCCCTTCTTCTCGGCCTCCTACTCCGCGCACCTGACCGACCCGAAGAGCGCCCCGTACAACTTCTTCACCTCGGCGGACTATTCCACCCAGATGCGCGCGGCCCTCAAATACTTCAAGGACAATTGGAAGGAGAGCCGCAAGCCGCGCCTGGCCCTGCTCTACCCGGACCACCCCTATGGCCTGTCGCCCATCCAGGCGGGCAAGGACTACGCCGCCGAACTGGGCTTCGACCTGGTGGGCACGGCCAACGTGGACCTGAAGGCCATCGACGCCACCACCCAGCTCCTGCCCCTGAAGGACAAGAAGCCTGACTTCATTTGGTGCGGCGGCACCACCCCCTCCACCTCCGTCATCCTGAAGGATGCCAAGAAGATCGGGCTGAAGGCCACCTTCTTCACCAACATCTGGGGCACCGATGAGAACCTCATCAAGATGGCCGGCGATGCCAGCGAGGGTGTGGTCAGCCTGCAGACCGCCGCGGTCTATGGCCAGGACGTGCCGGGCATGAAGATCATCCTGGAGGCCAGCAAGAACCAGCCGCAGATGACGCACTACATCCGCGGCTTCGTGTCCATGCTGGTCATGGGCGAGGGCATCCGCCTGGCCGCGGCCAAGGGCCCGGTCACCGGCCCATCCATCAAGGCCGCGCTTGAAACCATGAAGGACTTCGATCTGCAGGGCCTGGCCCCGTCTGTCAGCTACCTGCCCAGCGACCACCGTCCGAGCATGGCCGTGTTCCTGTACAAGGTCGGCGGCGGCAAGCTGACCTTCCTGGCGCAGGAGACCCTGGAGCGCAAAGCCGAGTGGCTTGGCAAATAGCATGAACGCCGCGCCTGCCGTGACCAACCTGCTCCGGGTGGAGAACCTGGAGGTGGTGTACAACGATGTGGTGCTCGTGCTGAAGGGCCTGTCGCTGGCCGTGCGCGAGGGCGAGATCACCGCCCTCCTCGGCGCCAACGGCGCGGGCAAGTCCACCACGCTCAAGGCCATCTCCGGGCTGCTGCTGTCGGAGAACGGCGAGGTCACGGCCGGCAGCGTGGTCTACGACGAGCGCCCCATCCACGGCATGCTCCCGGAGCGCATCGTGCGCCAGGGCGTATTCCAGGTCATGGAGGGCCGGCGCATCTTCGTGGACATCACGGTGGAGGAGAACCTGCGCTGCGGGGCGCACACCCGGCCCCGCAGCGAGTTCGCCGAGAGCCTGGAAAAAGTCTACGACTACTTCCCGCGGCTCAAGGAACGCCGCAAGCAGCTGGCTGGCTACATGTCCGGCGGGGAGCAGCAGATGCTGGCCATCGGGCGCGCGGTCATGGCCCGGCCCCGGCTGCTCCTGCTCGACGAGCCGAGCCTCGGCCTCGCGCCGCTGCTGGTGGAGGAGATCTTCGAGATCGTGACGCGCATCAACAAGAACGAGGGCGTCACCGTGCTCCTGGTCGAGCAGAACGCCCGGGCCGCGCTCTCCGTGAGCGGCCAAGGCTACATCATGGAGAACGGCCGCATCGTCATGGAGGGTGCGGCCAAGAACCTGCTGGACAATCCCGACGTGCAGGAGTTCTACCTTGGCATGGGCCACGGCGGAAGCAAGAAGAGCTACCGCGACGTGAAGCACTACCGCCGGCGCAAGCGCTGGCTGGGCTGAACAGGGCAGGAAGGAGAACGCGCCATGTTTTACCACGATCTGGAGACCGAGCCCCCGGAGAAGCGGCGAACGCGGCAGTGGAAATCCGTGCAGCGGCTGGTCAAGCGGGCAGCCGTGGACTCCGGCGAGTTCCGGCAGCGCCTGGCCGATTCCGGCCTGGCCTTGGCCGATCTGAAGACCCCCGAAGGCTTTGCGGCCCTGCGCCCCCTGCGCAAGAAGGAGCTCATCAGCCTTCAGGCCGAGCGCGGCCTGTCCTGGCTGCTCACCTGCAAGCCCGGCGAGCTCTCACGCATCTACCAGTCCCCTGGTCCCATCTTCGACCCCGAGGGCGTCGAGAGCGACTACTGGGGCTGGGCCGAGGGCTTCTTCGCGGCGGGCTTCCGCCCCGGCGACCTGGTGCAGATGACCTTCAGCTACCACCTGACTCCGGCCGGGCTGATGCTTGAGGAGCCCCTGCGCGAGATCGGCTGCGCCGTGATCCCCGCCGGACCAGGCAACACCGAGGTCCAGGTGGAGCTCATGCGCAGGCTGCCGGTGACCGGTTTCGTGGGCATGGCCAGCTACCTCAAAATCATCGGCGAGAAGGCCAGGGCTCAGGGCCTTGACCTCAAGACGGACCTCTGCCTGGGCAAGGCCTTCGTGGCTGCGGAGCGGCTCTCCGAGGCGCTGCGCGCAGAGGTGGAGGAGATGTTCGGCGCCACGGTGCGCCAGGGCTACGGCACCGCCGACGTGGGCGCCATCGCCTACGAGTGCGAGCATCCCCAGGGCATGCACCTGTCCAGCCGGGCCCTGGTGGAGATCTGCGACCCTGAAACCGGCCGGCCGCTGCCCCCGGGAGACACCGGCGAAGTGGTGGTGACGCCCTTCACCGGCTCCTACCCGCTCATCCGCCTGGCCACGGGGGACCTCTCAAGCTTCATCACCGAGGACTGCCCCTGCGGCCGCAGCTCCTGGCGTCTGGACGGCATCAAGGGCCGCGCAGACGACACGGCCAAGGTCAAGGGCCAGTTCGTGTACCCCTCCCAGGCGGCCCAGGTGGCGGCCCAGTTCCCGCAGGTGGAGGCCTGGCAGATCGTGGTCACCAACCCTGGCGGCAAGGACCGCCTCGGCGTGCGGCTGGCCCTCGGCGGTCAGATCGACGTGGCGGCCTTCAAAGTGGCATATCAGGCGGCCTTCCAGGCGCTGCTCAAGCTCAGGCCCGAGGTGGAGATACTGCCCTCCGGCGCCCTGGCCCCGGACGCCAAACGCCTGGTGGACGAGCGGACCTACTGACCCTTGCCAGGGCTTGCGCCCTCCCGGCCCGTTGCTGACAGTTGTTTGAATGGCCGCGCGCGGCTGGCTTACGGGAGCACGCCCGTGCCACGCGCGCTGCACCCGCTCACGCGGCAGACCAGCCGGGCGACGAGGGGGCCGGTGAAGACCACGGCGAACAGGCGCAAGGTCTGCAGGGCCAGTACAAAGGGCACGTCGCAGCCGCTGCCCACGGCAATGATGGCCACGGAGTCCAGCCCGCCAGGGCTGGTGGCCAGGTAGGCGCTCAGGGCGTCCACATTGAGCCAGGCGTGGAGCATCCAGGCCGCGCCGCAGCACAGGGCGATGAGCACGAAGGTGGCCAGCAGCATCTGGGGCACGGCCCGCAAGGCGTGGCGGACGGTCTCTGGCGTGAAGCGCAGGCCGATGTACCAGCCCAGGCTGGCGTAGGCGCACCAGAGAAGCCAGGGCGGCAGGGTGATGACCACCATGCCCGTGGAGTTGAGCAGCGCACCGCCCAGCATGGGCAGCAGCAAGGCTCCGGCCGGCATGCGCGTCCAGCGGGCCAAGAGCACGCCGCCGACGATCAGGGCCAGGGTCTGCGCCAGGGGCTCCAGAGGAGCGCCAAAGCCCGGCAGCCAGGGCTGCGGCGAGGCCGCCGCGGCATGCCCCAGCAGCAGGCGCGAGACGCCCGAGGCCGTAAGCACCACCACGAACACCCGCAAATACTGCATGAAGGCCACCATGCGGATGTCCGCGCCAAAGGCCTCGGCCATGGCCATCATGGCCACCGCCCCGCCCGGCGAGGTGCCCCAGGCCGCGGTGTTGCCCGGCAGCGAGCCGTAGCGCATCAGCCCCATGCCGACCAACGCCCCGAAGGCGATGACCAGGACGATGACCAGGAGCATCACCGGCCAGTCCCGGCCCAGGGCAACCAGCGTTGAGGGGGTGATGGTCAGCGCCACCATGCAGCCCACCACGGACTGTGCCGAGGCAAAGGCCCAGCGGGGTATATCCAGATGAGCGCCGCGCAGCGCGAAGGCCACTCCCCCAAGCATGGGGCCGAGCAGCATGGCGGCCGGAAAGGCGGCCCATTGCAGGCCGATGGCCAGCAGAGCGGAAACAAGAATCAGCGCGACCCACAGGCCGAGCCGGGAAATGGACATCTGCACCCCGGCGGCAAAACCGCTTGCGAATTTGCCCCGGCGTCTGGGGCCGGAGCCAGGGCACCGTATCTCCGGCAATCCCGAAAGTACAGGTCGCAGCAGCAGGCCTGCCCGGCGTGGGGCAAAGGCCCCTAGAGAATCCGCACGCAACGCCACGGGCCAGTTCCGGGAGGACCTCTTCTACCGCCTGCACGTGCTCACCGTGTCCATCCCTCCCCTGCGGGAGCGGCGCGAGGACATCCCCTCCGAGGCCGCGCGCCTCTCCGGCATTGAACGGGTGAGCTTGCAGAAGATCATCAAGCGCATAGGGGCGGGCTCCACGGAGCCTAAGAAGCAAGCGGCACGGTAGCCGAAAAAGTCAGCAGCTCGGCAGGACCACCGGACGCAGCACCTCCTCCAGGCCCTGCCCGAGGCTGTGCTCCAGCAGTGCCTGCATGCCCAGGGCATGCTCCAGGCGGCGGCGGATGGCGGCCACGGCCTCCGCGTCCCCGGCAAAGCGGTCGAGCTTTTCCTGAAAACGCTGCGCAATGCCCACCCGCTGCGGCCCGCGCACCAGCTTGTCCGCCAAGTATACCAGCTCGCGCTCAGTGGGGCGCGCCACCTCCGCCGGGTCGATGTCCCGGTGGACGGCCACGATGTCCGCCGTGCGCGTGAGGCCCAGACCAGCCAGCAGCCGGGCCCCGGCCTCCTCGTGCTGCGGCTGGCCCTTGGCGATGTCGTGCAGCAGCGCGGCGGCCTCCAGAAGCTCCAGGTCCAGCCCCGCGCCCCGTGCATTGAGCGCCCGCGCCAGGGCCAGGGCCACCTCGGCCACGCCCCGGCCATGGGCCAGCCCGCGCGCACCGGCCCCGTGGATCTCAAGCAGGGCCAGCGCCTCGGCTGGCGAAGCCGCAGCCAGGCGCGGCTGCCGTGCCTCGGCCTCGGCAAAGGCCGCCTCGTGGTCCACGTCGAACAAAATCTGCGCATCGGCCACGGGCAGCAGCTCGCAATCAAGGGTCGCCAGGGCCCCGGCCAGGCCGCCCTCGCCGCTCCAGGCCAGAACCTTTGGGAGGGCGCTGGCGGCCAGAAGCGGCGGGTGCCCCGGCTCGCCGCAGAAGGTCGGCAACAGCGCCTCGGCTGCGCCCGCGCGGAAGCGCTCCACCAGCAGGCGCACCGTGGACGGCCGGATGAGGGGGATGTCCACGGGCAGCACCAGGACCCCGGCCATGCCCTCTGGCAGGGCGGCCAGCCCGGCGCGCACCGAGGTGAACATGCCGTCCTCGAAGTCGGCATTGAACACCACGCGCAGCCCAAGCGCCACGGCCTCGGCGCTGACGTCTCCGGCCCGGGCGCCGGTGACCACGACGATCTCGGTCACCCCGGCCTGGCGGAACAGGCTGGCGGCGCGGGCCACCAGGCTCTGCCCGCCGAGACGCAGCAACGGCTTGAAGCGCGGCAGCCGCGTGGACTTGCCCGCCGCCAGGATCACGGCAGCCAGCGGGCCGTCGCAACGGAGGCGGACCGGGGGCCTGGCCGAGGCGCAGGTCGGGGCGCGACTCATGCCGGGCCTCCCAGGCCATAGGCCGTGGCCCAGCCAGGAGCCAGGGCCTGGGGCGCCAGGTTCACCGCGCGCACGGCCAGCCCATCGGGCTTCCAAATGAGGATGTTCAGATGGGCGTAGTCCTGGGGCAGATGCAGCGCCCGCGCCAGCGGCAGGCCCAAGGCCGCACAGAGGATGGCGCGGTTGACCCCGCCGTGGGCCACCACCAGGGCCAGCCGGAGCCCGGCTTCCATGGTGGTCCGGGCCAGGCGGTCCAGGGCTGGCAGGACGCGGCCCGAAAGGTCCGCAAAACTCTCGCCTCCGGGCGGGCGGAATCCGGCCAGGTCGGCCCCCCGGCGCTCCAACTGGCCGGGAAAGCGCGCCTCGACCTCCTCCTTGCCCAGGCCCTGCCATTCGCCGAGGCAGATCTCCCGCAGCTCCGGCAGGGGCATGGCTTCCGGGCAGGGGCCTGCGTCCTCGGCGCATTCCATGGCGCTGTGCAAGGCGATCCGCGCCGTATCCACGCTGCGCGACAGGTCACTGGAAAACGCCTGGCCCAGCGCCAGCCCGGCGCGACCCAAATCGGCCAGGGCCACACCCGCCGCCCGGGCCTGGGCCTTGCCGGTGTCGTCCAGGGGAATCTCGCTGCAGCCCACGAAGCGCCGGTGCTCCGGGTGCTGGACGATCTGCCCGTGGCGCAGGAGCAGCAGGACCACTTCCTCCGTCATGACAGCGGGGCTCCCTGGCCGTCTGTGGCGATGCCTGCGCGGTGGGCGATGAGCTCGGCGATGATGCTCACGGCGATCTCCTCGGGCGTCTCGGCCCCGATGTCCAGCCCGATGGGGCAATGCACCCGGCCCAGGTCGGCCTCGCCGAAGCCCTGCTCGCGCAGCCGCGCGTACACGGCGTCGCGCTTGCGGCGGGAGCCGATCATGCCGATGTACCCGGCGCGCGTGCGCAGGGCCTGGGCCAGCACCTCGGCGTCGTGCACATGCCCGCGCGTGACGATGACCACAAAGGCCTCCGGCCCGGCGGGCAGGCCCGCAAAACAGTCGTCGTAGGCGTCCAGGACACGGGTCTTGGCCTGGGGAAAACGCTCGGCGTTGGCGAACTCGGCCCGGTCGTCCAGCACCGTGACGCAAAAGCCCGCCAGCGCCGCCACCTGGGCCGTGGGGCGGGACACGTGCCCCGCCCCGAAGATGAGCAGCGGACTGGCCGCGGCCCAAGGCTCCAGGGCATAGGCGCGGCCCGCGTGCTCGAACACCACGGGCGCGCTGATGCCTGCCCCGGCGAGCCCTGCGGCCCGGACCAATTCCTCGGAAAATTCCGCACACTGGCACACGTCCGAGCAGCCCTCGCCCGTGGTCAGCAGCCCTGAAGAGCCCGCGTCGAGCGGCGTCAGGCGCAGGCAGCGCCGGCCTTGGGCCAGGGCCTCAGCCATACGCAGCAGCAGGGGCAGGTCGCCGGGTTCCAGCCGCTCCAGAAAAACGCGCAGCCGCCCGCCGCAGATCATGTCCGCCCCGGCGGCCAGCTCGCCCGTGAGGTCGAAGGTCTCCACGCAGCGCCGGCCCGTGGCCAATACCCCGGCCCCGGCAGCCATGACCCGGGCCTCCACCAGCCCGCCGCCCACGGTCCCGGCGGCGATGCGCACGCCGCAGCCAGCGGTCCCGGCGGCGCACAGCAGCATGCGGCTGCCCGCCGAGCGCGGGGTGCTGCCCTCGTGGGTCAGGATGGTGGCCTGGACCAGGCTCTCGCCTTGCTCCAGGGACTTCAGCAAGGTGGGCAGGATGTCGCTCATGCTCGGCCTCGTCCTTTTGTGGGCTGTACGATTCTCAGAGTGCCCGCGCGCGCGCCTTCTGCCGCAAGCCTGCCCTGCACCGGGCCCAGCCGCCGCAGCGGACTGCCGCAGGGGCAGGGGCCGGGCAGAAGCCGGGCGGCGGCGCCCGTGCGGTGGCGCACCAGGGGCAGGGCGCGCGGCCCAAGCGTTGTCACCAGTATCTCCCCCAGCTCGCCGGGCGGCAAGGGCGTGCCCGTGGCCGGGTCGGCCGCCTCCACCAGCAGGTCGGCTTCGCGCAGATGATAGCCGCTGTGGGCCGAACATTCCACCCCTCCGCCGTAGCCCGTCTCGGAGGCCTGGCCGCGCTCCTGGCAGGCCCTTGGACGGGGGTGTCCTGGGGTGAACGCCGCGGCAGACCTTGCGCAGCGCAGTGCTCCTCGCGTATGTTTGCAGCGAACAGGCGGACAAAGACGCCCACAACGCACCAGGGAAGGGGCAAGCTTTGATGAGAAGAATCTACGCCCAGGGCGATCTGGACGGCGCGTGCTTCCTCTACAGCATCGTCAACGCGTACGCGGCGCTCAGGCACGAGGGGCCGGACTTCGCGGCGGTGAGCCGGGCCTTTGCCCAGGTGGACCACCCAGCGGACTTCCTGAGCGGCATAGTGGGCACCACCGGGCGGTACGACCTGCAGTACGACCTGCTGGAAGACAACATCCGGCGGGTGCTGGCGCTGCTCGGGGGCGGAACGTTCACCGTGCGGCGCATCGCCAGGGCATACCAGGTCGACCTGCTGGAGGAGCTGCTGGGCGAGAACAGCGTGGTGGTCCTGCGCTACATGGGCAGCTCAAAGTATTTGTCCGACATGGACCACTGGGTCTGCGCCGTGGACTACGAACCGGGCGGCAGGACCGTGCACGTGGCCTGCTCCACCCGGCTGCAGCGGGCCTGCACCGGCGAGGCCTGCACCTACGCCGAGACCTTCAACGAACGCAGCGGGTGCTGGTCCAACGACATGCTGCTGCCAGGCCGGGAGCACACCCTGGTCGACGGTGAGGCCTTCCAGATCACCTGGCAGCCGTAGGCAGGCGCGAGCACAGCCCCCAGAGCCGACCTCCAGAGGTGTCCAGCCCCTGAATTCCCGTTGCAATCGCCTTGAATTTTTATATAAAGAGCCCAGGCGCAACCGCGCACCCAAAGCAGGCCCGTCCCCATCGACCGGGCCCGCACGCTCCCGAAACAACGCCGATGGGACTGCGAGAAGCCGCCATGCCGGACACCACCTCCCCCCTTCCCAATCCCGGTCCCCATCCCGAACACCTGCGCGGCGTCAACCTTGGCGGCTGGCTGGTGCTGGAAAAGTGGATGACCCCGAGCCTGTTCGCCGGGCTGGCGGCCACGGACGAGACCACCTGGTGCGCGGAACTGGGCGACAAGGCCCCGGCGCGGCTGCGCGCCCACTGGGACAGCTTCATCACGCGCGCGGACTTCGCCTGGCTGGCGGGCGTGGGCATCAACGCCGTGCGCATCCCGGTGGGCCACTGGCTCTTCGGCCCGCCCTACCCCTACCACCGCAAGTACGGCGCCAACCCGCACCCCTTCGTCACCGGCGGCGTCGACGTGCTGGACCGCGCCTTCAAGTGGGCCAGGGAGTTCGGCCTCTGCGTCATCCTCGACCTCCACGCCGCCCCGGGCTGCCAGAACGGCTTCGACAACGGCGGCATGCACGAGGTCTGCGAGTGGCACACCAAGGAGGAGTACCTGGCGCATTCGGTCCACGTGCTGGGGCGGCTGGCCGAGCGCTACGGCGCAGAGAGCGCGCTCTACGGCATAGAGCTGTTGAACGAGCCGCGCTGGGACGTGCCCACGGACCTGCTCAAGGGCTTCTACCTGCGCGCCTGCCAGGCCGTGCGCACCTTTTGCGATCCCGCCCGCGTGGCCATCGTCTTCCACGACGGCTTCCGCTCGCACCAGGAGTACCTGGACTTTCTGCAACCGCCGCAGCACCAGAACGTCATCTTCGACATCCACCGCTACCAGTGCTTCAGCCGCGAGGACCTGGACATGGACATCCACGGCCACCTGCACAAGGCCGGGGTATTGTGGGGGCAGGAGGCCGACGACATCGCGCGCGAGCTCAAGCTGCCCGCCATCGTGGGCGAGTGGAGCCTGGGGCTGAACCTGGAGGTGGTGTCGCTCTGGGCCGAGGGGCCGTACGACTTCGCCCTGACGCACATGGACGAGTTCCGCCGCGCCGTGGCCTACCGGGCCTACGGAGCCGCGCAGCTGCTCACCTACGAGTTGTATCGGGGCTGGTTTTTCTGGAGCTACCGCACCGAGACCACGCCGGAGTGGTGCTTCCGCGAGTGCGTGGAGCGGGGCTGGCTGCCGCCGCGCTTCTAGTGGGCGTCGCCGTTGCCGGCGCGCCGCTCGCCGAACAGGACCTTGGTCTCGCAGCAACGGTTCAGGGTCAGGGTGCGCTGGTGCAGCTTGCCCAGATCCGGGTGGAAGCTGATGGTCAGCAGGGTCGCGTCCGGCAGCTCGCGGATGAGCATCTCCAGCACCGCAAGCTCTCCCTCGGGGTCAAAGGCGTCGGTGGCCTGTTCCAAAAAGACCCAGGCCGGCTTCTGCAGCAGCACGCGCGCAAAGCCGAGCTGCTGCTGGGCGCGCGGCGGCAGCGCCTGCTCCCAGTTGTCCTGCTCGCCCAGGCGCTGGACCAGGCGGCTTAGGCCCACGGCCTCCAGCACGCGGATGATCTCCGCCTCGGGGAAGGCGTCCGGGGCCAGGGGATAGCAAATGGCGTCGCGCAGCAGGCCCTCCGGCAAGAAGGGCCGCTGGGCCAAGAAAAGCATCCCGCCATCGCCCGGCAGCAGCACCCGCCCGTTGCCCCAGGGCCAGAGCCCGCCAATGACCTTGAACAGGCTGCCGGTGAGCGCCGGATCGCCCGCGATGAGCACCCGCTCGCCGCGCCGGATGTCGAGGCTCAAATGCTCGGTGAGGACGCGGCCCGAAGGCTCGGCGATGCAGAGATCCTCGACGACCAGGCGGGCATCGTCCGTTTGCATGAGCTCGATCTGCGGATGGGCTGCGGCCTGTGTCTTGTCGTCCAGCTGCTCCAGATCCTCGTAGAGCGAGAGCACGCGGTCGGCCGAGGCGCGGCAGCGGGCTATCTCGCCGATGCTGTCCACCGGCCAGGAAAGCGAGGAGGTGAGCTGCTGGAAGGCCTGCGCGGCCTGCATCAGCGCGCCCAGGGTCATGGTTCCGGCGATGTACTGCGGGGCGGCGATGAGAATGGGCAGCACCGGCAGCAGCGAGCCGTAGACCGTGCCGAAGGACACCAGGCCCATGTAGGCCAGAGACTGTTTGGTCCAGTCGCGGATGATCTGGCGGAAGCGCGTGGTGGACCCGGCGCGCTCCCGTGGCTCGCCGCGCATGAGCGCGATGGCCTCGGTGTGCTCCCGCGCGCGTGACAGGCCGAAGCGGAAGGTGGCCTCCGCTGTCTGCAGGGCGTTGGTGGTCTTGATCAGCGGCAGGCCGACTACCCAGCCCACGGCGCTGCCCAGGATGGCGTAGAGGAAGGCCAGCGGCACCATGTAGCCCGGTACGTTGATGTTGAAGCCCGGCACGTCCACCGAACCGGACACCGTCCAGAGGATGTTGATGAACAGACCGAGGATCAGCAGGCTGAAGGTCAGGGAATGGGCCAACCCGATGGCCGACTCCGTGGCGATGCGGATGTCCTCGGAGATGCGCTGGTCGGGATTGTCGTGCTCGCCAGGGGTGAAGAGCAGCCGGTAGTGGTGGCCCTCGCCCATCCAGCGCCCGACAAGCTGCTCGGTGAGCCAGGCGCGCCAGTCGATCTGCAGCCAGCGTTTGACCATCAGGTGGGCGGCGGTGATGCCAAGGGAGGTCAGGGTGATGACGGCGAACACGCCGATCTGGATCACGACGCCGCGCACGGACCGCTGTTCCAGCGCATCGTAAAGCGCCCGGTTCCAGTAGTTGCCCCAGACGGCCAGGCCGACCTGGGCCATGGTCAAAAGCAGCAAAAGCAGGGTCGCGCCCCGGACCTTCTTGCGGCGTTCGCCATGCCAGTAGGGCCCGGCCAGGCGCAGCACCTGCTTGAGGAAGCTCTTGCGTGGGGCGCCTGCGCTTCCGACGGCGGCGGCGGCGGTAGCGGCGGGGGTGGGAGGTGCGGGGTCTGGCGTCTGCTCTGTCATATTCTTTGGGCTGAAGCTGCGGAAGAAAAAGCCACTGCCAGATCGAGTTTGCCCAAGGGCGAAGGATTCCCATTCGCTATCCGGATCACTAATGGAATTGCGCCAGCAAGTAAATGCCTTGAGGGCCGTTGACTTCCGAGGCGACGGGAGTACCGGGACGCCCCGGCGCGGCGCGTCCGTGCCTCGCCAAGGGGCTTGAAACAGTCCGCAATTTCCGGCCAATCTTTCTGGAATTGCTTGACACGACAGACATTCTTGGATGACGTGCTGAGCATCAAAATTTCATCCCCCGGAGGATCGCATGAACAAAGCATTTCTGAACCTGAGCCTGGTGCTGACCCTGGTGCTGGCTCTGGCCCTGCCCGCCTGGGCGGAGCCCGTGGCCAGCCCCATCCCCATCGGCCTCGCCCTGGCCACCAGCAGCAACGTCGCCCACTTCGGCCAGGAGCAGGTCAACGGCGCGAAGATCGCCGAGGCTTACCTGAACGCCCAGGGCGGCGTGAACGGCACGCCCATCACGCTCCTTCTCCAGGACACCGCCGGGGACGAGGCCGGGGCCGTCAGCGCCTTCCAGAACCTGATCGCGGCCAAGGTCGTGGGCATCGTCGGCCCCACGCTTTCCCAGCAGGCCTTCGCCGCAGACCCCCTGGCCAACCGCGCCGCGGTGCCGGTGGTGGCGCCCTCCAACACGGCCAAGGGCATCACCAAGCTGGGCGACTACATCAGCCGCGTCTCCGCCCCCATGGGCGTCGTGGCCCCGAAGTCTGTGCAGAAGGCCCTGGCCCTTGATCCCCGCATCAAGCGCGCGGCCGTGCTGTATGCCCAGAACGATGCCTACTCCACCTCCGAGACCGGCGTCTTCCAGCAGACGGTCAAGGCCAACGGCCTCAAGCTCGTCTCCCTCCAGAAGTTCCAGACCACGGACACGGACTTCAGCGCCAAGGCCGCAGCCGTGCTCAAAGCCAAAGCCGAGCTGGTGGTCATCTCCGGCCTGGCCGAGGACTCCAGCAGACTGGTCAGGCAGTTGCGCCAGTCCGGCTACAAGGGCCTCATCGTCGGCGGAAACGGCTTCAACTCGCCGAACATGTTCCCGCTGTGCGGGGCGGTGTGCGACGGCGTCCTGGTGGCCCAGGCCTACAGCCCCCACGCGCAGTCCGCCATCAACCAGGAATTCATCCGGAAATTCAGCGAAGCCTACGGCAGCCCCCCGGCCCAGTTCGCGGCCCAGGCCTTCACCGCCGTGCAGGTCATGGTCGAGGCCCTGCGCAAGGCCGAGCAGACCACGGGCAAGAAGATCACCGCCCTGGACCTGGCCGAGGCGCGCAAGGCCCTGAACACTGCGCTGACCTCCGGCCTCGCCTTCCATACCCCGCTGGGCGAGATCAGCATCACCAGTGGGGGCGAGGTGGACCAGAAGCGGTTCTATGTGTCGAGAATCACCATCAGCCCCGACGGCAAGACCGGGGACTTCGTCCTTGCGAAATAGCAGGCGCGCAGGCGGCAGCGAGGAAACAGGCCAGTGAGCGGGAACTACTGCCCCCGCATCGCCGGGGAGATGGCCCTGTCCGAGCCACAGGTGGCCGCCGTGGCGCGGCTGGTGGCCGAGGGCGCCACCGTGCCCTTCATCGCCCGCTACCGCAAGGAGGCCACGGGCGAGCTCGACGAGGTGGCCGTGGCCGCCATCCGCGACCGCCTGGAGGACCTGGCCGAGCTGGACAAGCGCCGCGAGGCCATGCTGTCCTCCCTGGAGGAGCGCGGGCTGCTCACCCCGGAGTTGAAGGCGGCCCTGGACAAGGCCCAGGACAAGGCCCGCCTGGAGGACCTGTACCTGCCCCTGCGGCCCAAGCGGCGCACGCGCGCGTCCATGGCCCGCGAGAAGGGGCTGGAGCCCCTGGCCAAGGCGCTCATGGCCCAGCAGGGCCGCGACCCCCTGGCCCTGGCCCGACCCTTCGTGGCTGCGGACAAGGGCGTGCCCGACGTGGACGCCGCCCTGGCCGGGGCGCGGGACATCCTGGCCGAGGCCATGGCCGAGGAGCCCCGCCTGCGCGCCTCGGTGCGCGAGCTGTTCGCCCGCCGGGGCCGCTTCCGGTCCAAGGTGCTGAAGGGCAAGGAGGAGGCCGGGGCCACCTTCCGCGACTGGTTCGCCTGGGACGAGCCGCTCAAATCCATCCCCGGGCACCGCGCCCTGGCCATGTTCCGGGGCGAGGCCGAGGGGTTCTTGTCCCTCAGCCTGCGCCCGCCGGAGGAGGACATGCTGGAGCTGGCCCGGCGCGCCTATCTGCGCGGGCGCGCGCCAGATTCCCAGCAGGTGGACGCCGCCCTGGCCGACGGGGTCAAGCGCCTGCTGGCCCCATCGCTTGAGAGCGAGCTGCGCGCCGAGGTCAAGGCCCGGGCCGACGCCGAGGCCATCCGCGTCTTCGCCGCCAACCTGCGCGGACTGCTCATGGCCCCGCCCCTGGGCCAGAAGCGCGTGCTGGCCCTGGACCCGGGCTTCCGCACCGGGGCCAAGCTCACCGTGCTGGACGCCCAGGGCGCGCTTGTGCACCACGCCACCATCTACCCCACCACCTCGCCCGGCCAGCGCGCGGCCGCCGCCGCCACGGTGAAGGAGCTCTGCGCCCGGTTCCAGGTGGAGACCATCGCCATCGGCAACGGCACCGCCGGGCGCGAGACCGAGGCCTTCGTGCGTGAGCTGGACCTTGGCCTGCCGTTGTTCCTGGTGAACGAGGCCGGGGCCTCCATCTATTCCGCTTCCGAGACCGCCCGCCGCGAGTTCCCGGACCTGGACCTGACCGTGCGCGGCTCCGTAAGCATCGGCCGCAGGCTCATGGACCCCCTGGCCGAGCTGGTGAAGCTGGACCCCAAGTCCATCGGCGTGGGCCAGTATCAGCACGACGTGGACCAGACTGGCCTGCGCAAGGCCCTGGACGACGTGGTGGCGAGCTGCGTCAACGCCGTGGGCGTTGACGTGAACACGGCCAGCCAGGAGCTCTTGACGCATGTCTCCGGCCTGGGCCCGGTGCTGGCCAAGAACATCGTGGAGCACCGGGGCGAGAGCGGGGCCTTTCCCACCCGGGACGCCCTGCGCAAGGTCAAGCGCCTGGGGCCCAAGGCCTACGAGCAGGCCGCCGGGTTCCTGCGCGTGAGCGGCGGCGAGCCCCTGGATGCCAGCGCCGTGCACCCCGAGCGCTACCCGCTGGTCAAGCGCATGGCCCGCGACGCCGGGTGCGGCGTGGCCGAGCTATTGTCCGACGCCGGGGCCAGGGCCAGGGTGCGCCTGGCGGACTACATCGACGGCGAAATCGGGCTGCCCACCCTGACGGACATCATGGCCGAGCTGGAACGGCCGGGGCGCGACCCGCGCGCGGGCCTGAGCGCGTTTGCCTTTGCCGAGGGCGTGAACCACATCGAGGACCTGAGCCTCGGCCTGGAGCTTCCGGGCATCGTCACCAACGTCACCAAGTTCGGAGCCTTCGTGGACATCGGCGTGCACCGCGACGGCATGGTGCACATAAGCCAGCTGGCGGACCGCTACGTGGCCGATCCGGCGCAGGTGGTCAGCGTGGGGCAGGAGGTGCGGGTGCGGGTGGTGGAGGTGAATCTTGCGCGCGGGCGCATCGCCCTGAGCATGCGCAAGGCCGGGAGCTGAGGCGGGAGCGGCGGCTAGCGCCTCCCGGAGGTCCTGGGGGCCACACGGCTCAGGGCCTGCCGGAGTTCCTCCAGCTGCGTGGGCTTGCCCACATGGTCGTCCATCCCTGCGGCCAGGAAGCGCTCGCGGTCGCCCTGCATGGCATACGCGGTGAGGGCGATGATGTGCACTGGCGCCCAGCCGGAAGTCGTCTCAAGCTCGCGGATCTGCCGGGTGGCCTCCAGGCCGCTCATCTCCGGCATCTGGATGTCCATGAGCACGCAATCGAACTCGCCCGCCAGCATGGCGTCCACGGCCTGCCTGCCGTTGTTGGCCGTGACCACCTGATGCCCCATGCGCCCCAGCGTGACCTGCATGCTCAACTGTCCGATGGGCTCGTCCTCGGCCAGCAGGATGCGCAGGGCCCCCTGTTGCTGTGTGGCGCCCTGCGGCGTGTCGGACGCGGAGCAAGGCTCCGGCTCGGGCTGGGCTGTGGCGTCCAGGAGCAGGTTCAGGTAGATGGTGGTGCCCACGCCCACCTCGCTGTCCATGTCGATGCCGCCGCCCATGAGCTCCACAATGCGCCGCACGATGGCCAGGCCGAGCCCCGCGCCCTCGTGGCGCCTGGCTATGGAGGCGTCGGTCTGGGTGAAGCGGTCGAAGACCAGGGCCTGCTTGTCGTCCGGGATGCCGATGCCCGTGTCCTTGACGGACATGTACACCCGCACCCTGCCCGGAAAGCGCCTGGAGGGATGCGCCCAGGCCCCCACCCGCACCGAGCCCGCCGGGGTGAACTTGAGCGCGTTGCCCACGAGGTTGAAGAGCACCTGGCGGATGCGCGCCTCGTCGCCGCAGAGCTGCGAGGGAACGCTCGGGTCGATGCTGAAGGACAATTCCACGCCCTTGCCCTGGCTGGACAGCGAGAAGATCCCGGACACGCTGGCGAAGACCTCGCTCATGCGGAGCGTCTTGGACACAAGCTCCATCTGCCCGGCCTCCATCTTGGAGAAGTCCAGCACGTCGTTGAGCAGAAACAAGAGTCTGCGGCCCGCATCATAGGCCATGTCCGTGAACCGCGCCCGGTCCTCGGGCGTCACCTCCTGCTTGAGCAGCTGAAGCATGCCCAGCACGCCGTTTAAGGTGGTGCGTATCTCGTGGCTCATGTTGGCCAGAAATTCGCTCTTGGCCCTGTTGGCCGTCTCGGCGGCCTCCTTGGCCAGGAACAGGGCCTCCTCGGCCCGCTGCCGGACGGCGATCTCCCGGCCCAGCATCTCGTTGATCTGCTCCTGTTCCGCCAGGAGCGCCTCCAGCCGCTGGTTGGCCTCAAGGGTCTCCTGGGCTCTCTGGTGCAGCTCCAGGAAGATGCGGACCTTGGAAAGCAGCACCTCGGGGTTGAAGGGCTTGGTGATGAAGTCCACGGCCCCGGACTGGTAGCCCATGAACTGGTGCATGGCGTCGGAATAGATGGCCGAGAGAAAGATGATGGGGATGGACCCGGTGCGTTCGTCGCCGCGCATGAGCCGGGCCAGCTCGTACCCGTCCATGAGCGGCATCTGCACGTCCAGGATGGCCAGGGCGAAGTCCTGATGCAGGGTGAGCCGCAGGGCCTCCTCGCCGTTTGAGGCGTGCACCACGTTCACCTGAAGCGGCTTGAGCACGCTCTCCAGGGCCACGAGGTTGGCTGGCTGGTCGTCCACGATGAGGATGTTCGGCAGGGCCGTCATGACCGCCCCCCTTCCGGCGCTGCCCCGCGCCCCCCCGCCTGTCCGCAGGCCTCCTCGGCCAGGGAGACGAGCAGCTCCATGATGCCCCCGCTGGACAACACATGGTCCGGCCCGCCGACGCCAAGGGCCGCCAGCGCGGTCAGCGCGTCCAGCGCCGCCTGGGGCATGGCCGGATGCTCGGCCTGGGCCGGGTCCTGGATCACGGTGAGCCCGCCCTGCTCGCTGATGCGGCAGAGCCCCTCGGTCCCGTCGTTGCCGGCCCCGGAGAGCAGCACGCCCACGAGCCTGGACCGGCAGGCCTGGGCCGCGCTGTCAAAAAGCACGTCGATGGACGGCCTGGAGAAGCGCACCCTTTCCTCCGCCGACAGGGAGAGGGTCTGGTCCGGCTCCATCTGCAGGTGATAGTCCGCCGGGGCGAAGTACACATGGCCGGGCGCTGGCGTCTCCTTGTCCTCGGCTTCCTTGACGCTCAGCAACGAGCGCTGGTCCAGCAGCGTCACAAAGCGGCCCTCCTGCCGGGGGTGCAGGTGGATGACGGCCAGCAGCGGCCAAGGGAAGTCGCCCGGCAGCCGGGGCAGAAGCTCCAGCAAGACCTTGAGCGACCCGGCCGAGCCGCCCAGGACCACGGCGTCGAAGCGCCCGGGACCGGACAGGGCCTTCATGGCCGCCTCCCCGATGCTGTCTGGCTGCGTGATTGTGTCCGGCTGTGCTCGGCCATGCCCTACTCCCCGCACGCTTCCAGGCCCGCTTCCAGGGGCCCGGCCCCGTCGAGGTCGCCCGTGACCATGTCCGGCGCGCCCCCGGCGATCTTCTTGTGGATGCGCCACTTGGCGTTCACTGCCTGGAAATGCGCGGCCACCTCCGAGCCCTTGAGGCTCTCCTTGCTGCCCAGGGCCATGATGCCTCCATGCACCAGGCTCTCGTCGAACAGGCGCAGCACCCGGTTTTGCAGGCTGCGGTCGAAGTAGATGAGCACGTTGCGGCACAGGATCAGGTGCATCTCGCCAAAGACGCCGTCCGTGGCCAGGTTGTGCGGGGCGAAGGTGACGTTCTCGCGCAGGGAGGCGTCCATGACGGCCCAGCCGTAGCGCGCCATGTAATAGTCCGAAAAGGCGGCCTGGCCCCCAGCCTGCTGGTAGTTGGCTGTGTAGCTGCGCACCGAGTCCAGGGAATACACCCCGGCCTTGGCCTGCTCCACCACCAGGGGGTTTAGGTCCGTGGCGAAGATGGTGGTCCGGTCGTAGAAGCCCTCCTCCTTGAAGACCATGGCCAGGGAGTAGACCTCCTCCCCGCTGGCGCAGCCCGCATGCCAGACTTTGATGAACGGGAAGGTCTTCAGGTAGGGGATGACCTCATTGCGCAGCAGGGCGAAGAATTCCGGGTCGCGGAACATCTCGCTGACATTGACGGACAGGGTCTCCACCACCAGGGGCAGGAGCCCGTCGCCGTGCAGGAGCAGCGGGATCATGTGGCTGACGCTGGCCGCGCCGGTCTTGTCCATGAGCCTGCGCACCCGGCGGCCGATGGAGGCCTGGGCGTAGTTGCGGAAGTCGTACCCGTGGCGTCGGTAGAGCGCCTCCAGAAACAGGGTCGTCTCCAACTGTTCGACGTCGGCCTGGTCCACTCTCGGCTCCTATTTGTACAGCCAGACGCGCATGACCGACATGAGCCGGTCCACGTCCACGGGCTTGGAGAGATAGTCGCTGGCCCCGGCCTGCATGCACTTCTCGCGGTCGGCCAGCATGGCCTTGGCCGTCAGGGCGATGATGGGCAGGGACTTGAACCGCTTCTGCGCGCGGATGCGCCCGATGGTCTCGTAGCCGTCCATGCCGGGCATCATGATGTCCATGAGCACCAGGTCCACCTTGGCCCCGCTGGCCAGGACGTCCAGGGCCTTCTGCCCGTCCTCGGCCTTGATGGCGGTCAGCCCCTTGGCCTGGAGCACCTGGGACAGGGCGAAGAGGTTGCGCATGTCGTCGTCCACCAGGAGCACGGTGCATTCCTTGAACACGGCGTCCTTGTCGTAGAGGTGCATGATGGTGTCGCGCTTGCGCACGGGCAGGGTCTTGACCATCTGGTGCAGGAACAGGGCGGTCTCGTCGATGAGCCGTTCCTCCGAACGCGCGCCCTTGATGATGATCGAGTCCGCGTGGGCGCGCAGCGTGCGCTCCTCGTCGCGGCTCAGCTCGCGCCCGGTGTAGACGATGACCGGCGGCTTGGCGGCCCCCAGCTCGGTCTCCAGGCGCTCCAGGAGCTCGAACCCGCTCATGTCCGGCAGCCCCAGATCCAGAATCATGCAGTCGAAGCGCCGCTCCCGCATAAGGGCCAGGGCCTGGTCCCCGTCCACGGCCTCCACGATGTTCAGCCCCGGGTCCGCGATGAGGTCGATGACGCCCCGGCGCAGGTCGGGGTCGTCCTCCACCAGCAGAAGGTCCTTGATCTTCTTCAGCATGACATCTTCCATGCGGGAAAAGGCCTCGTCCAGGCTCTCGCGGTTGGCCGGCTTGGACAAGAAGCCCACGGCGCCACGGCGCAGAGCGTCCTGCGCGGCCTCCACGCCGGACATGACATGCACCGGGATGTGCCGCAGGGCCGGGTCGTGCTTGAGCTCGTCGAGCACCTGCCAGCCGTTCATGCCCGGCAGCTTGATGTCCAGGATGATGCCGCCGGGCGGGATTCTGCGCGCCAGCTCAAGACCGTCCTCGCCGCTGCCCGCGACCAGCACCTTGAGACCCTTGGCCCGGCACTGGTCGGCCAGGACCTTGGCGAAGTCGGGGTCGTCCTCGATGATCAGGATGCTCGGCTCGCCCTCGTCCAGGCTGTCCCGGTCGTCGGGGATGGCGGCATGGTGCCTGGGCGCTTGCCAGGTGGCGTGCCCGGTGCCGGGCAGTGTGCCGGGCGGCGAGACGGACGGCGAGACGGACGGCGAGACGGGCTCGGCAGGAGCTACAGGGAAGCCCATGCTGGGCCTGTCCGCCGTGGCCGCAGAAATTTCCAGCGGCAGGATGAGGGTAAAGGTGGAGCCCTGGCCCGGTGCGCTCTGCATGCGGATATCCCCGCCCAAGAGGTGCGCCAGCTCGCGCGAGATGGTCAGCCCCAGGCCCGTGCCCCCGTACTTTCGGGCCGTGCCGCCGTCGGCCTGCTGGAAGGCCTCAAAGATCTCCAGGTGCTTGTCCTCGGGGATGCCGACCCCGGTGTCGCTGACGGACACTGCCAGGGCAAGGTCCGGCGCGAGCGCGTCCCGGGCCTCCCTCCAGTCCGGCGCGGGCCGGTGGAAACGGATGCCGATGCTCCCGCGGTCGCAGAACTTCACCGCGTTGGAGAGCAGGTTGCGCAGGATCTGCTCGGTGCGCTGCAGGTCCGTGCGCAGACTCTCCGGCAGGTCCTCGTCGATGCCCACGGCCAGGGCCAGCCCCTTTTCGTCGATCATGGGCTTGAAGGCCGAGGTCATGTCGGCCGCCAGCTCGGCCAAGGACACATCCTCCACGTTGAGGGTCATCTTGCCCGCCTCGATCTTGGACAGGTCCAGGATCTCGTTGATCAGGCTCAAGAGATCGCCCCCGCTGCGGAAGATGATGCGCGCGTACTCCACCTGGTCCGGGGTCAGGTTGCCCCCGGCGTTGTCCATGAGGTTGCGCGAGAGCAAAAGCAGGCTGTTCAGCGGGGTGCGCAGCTCGTGGCTCATGTTGGCCAAAAACTCGGACTTGTAGCGGCTGGACACCTCAAGCTCGCGGGCCTTCTGCTCCAGGCCCAGGCGGGTGTTCTCCAGCTCCATGTTCTTCAGCCCGATCTCGGCGCGCTGGCGCTCCAGATACTCGTTCTTCTCCGAGAGCTCCTCGTTGGCGGCCTGGAGCTCCTCCTGCTGCTGCCGCAGCTCCTCCTCGGAGGTGCGCAGGGCCTGGGCCTGCTGCTCCAACTCCTCGTTCACGGAGCGCAGCTCCTCCTGCTGGCTTTGCAGGGTCTCCGTCTGGAACTGGGTCTGCTCCAGCAGTTCGCGCAGCCGTTCCTGGTTCTCCACGGTGGCGATGGCCTGGCCGACGGAGTCCGCCACCGCCGCCAGAAAGTCGAGCTTGGTCTCGGAGAACGCCTCCAGAGAGCCCAGTTCCAGTACGCCCCTGATCTTGCCCTCGTGCGCCAGCGGCAAAACAACGAGGTTGCGCGGCTGGGCCTCGCCCAGGCCGGAGCTCACGCGGACGTAGTCCTCGGGCAGCTCGGTGACGCAGATGGTCTTGCCCGTGTGCGCGGCCTGGCCCACCAGCCCCTGACCCAGCCGGAAGGAGCCGGGCACGCCGTTGCGCATGGTATAGGCGTAGCTGCCCGTCAGGAACAGGGTCTCATTCTTCCCGAGCACGAACAGCGCGCCCACCTGGGCGTTCAGGTAGGGGACCAGATAGCCTGCCACGCGGTCGGCCAAGGTGCGCAGGTCGGGCTCACCGGACAAAAGCCGGGCCAGCTCGTTCTTGCCGGTCTTGAACCAGTCGTTGCGGGCGCTGGCCTCCGAAGCCTGGCGCAGGGACCTGATCATGCGGACAAGGGCCAGGCCCAGGGCATCGCGCTTGCCGGCCGGAACCACCTCGCGGGAGAGGTCGCCCTCGGCCACGGCCTGGGCCGTGGAGACCTTGTCCTTCAGGCCCGCGCGCATCTCCCGGAAGGCGTCGGCCAACTCGCCGATCTCGTCCCCGCGGCGCATGGCCAGATTCTCCCCGAAGTCCCCGACAGCCACATCCTTGATGCGGGCCACCACCTGGCCAAGAGGCAGGATGATGCTCCGGGTGGTGAGCCAGGCCACCAGAGCGGCCACCAGGAGCGCGCAGGTCAGCAGGATCGCCATGGAACGGGCGGCGGCGGCCCGCTCGTCCTCGGCCTCCCGGTGAAAGGCCTTGGCCCGGTTCTCGGCATAATCGACCATGGTCTGGAGCGTGGCGATGAACTCCCGGACATGCTGCCGGGCCCTGGTCACGGCCTTGGCCTGCGCGCCTGGGTCCTTGTCGAGCAGGTGTACGGCCAGTGCCTCGTCGATGCGCACGGTCAAATTGTTGAGCGCGGCCTTGGCGCGGGCGACATCGCCCTTGTCGCCAAGATAGCGCGTCTCCACCACGTCCAGATACTCCCGCACCTTGCGAGCCGACTCCGCGATCTCCCTCTGGTGCAGCTCAACGGTCGCCTGGGGCGTTCCAGGGTCCAGATCGGCCAGAATGGTCTCGATACGCTGAGCCTGCCTGCGGCTGTCCCGCAGGGCAGTATTCACGGTGAAGGGATGGCTGTACATCTGCTCGGTGATGGCGGAGAGGTGCCGGGCCTGGTAGTACCCCAGCCCGCCGATGAGCAAGGAAAGAAGCAGCAACAGGCAGAAGCCGGCTGTAAGCCTGCCGCCAATCTTGAAATCACTTGGTTTCATCTGGCGCCCTCGCGTGTTTGCTGCATCATGGCCAGCGGCGCCTGCTGGCGTCCCTGCCCGCAGTTCTGCGGCTAAGGTCCCTTACATACCATACTTTTACGAATTATAGCAATGCGCATTCCGTCTTGCTCAAGCGATACGCGCAATTTTCCGCCGGGGCCAGCGCAAACGCCTCCGGCAACGTCTAAGGCGCGGAGGGCGCGGTCCGACAAAGGGGATGGTTCGGGCAAAAGGTCAGGTCGTCGGGGCGGTGCGAAAGGAAGGGCTCTGGCCGGGCCGCCTAGCCGTGGGTGGCCAGGGAGATGAGGGCTTCGGCCGTCTCCAGCGGGTCGCAGGAGAACGTCACGCCCACCTCGTCCCCGCGCACCCAGGCGACCACGCCCGGGAACCGGCCGCAGGACTTGATCTCCAGGCTCAGCTCCTGGCCCTGGCAGTAGATCCCGAGCACCCGCAGCTTGGCCCCGCCCACGGACACGTTGACGACCTCGCAGGTCTGCCACTCGCCCTCGCACAAAAGGCGCCCGGCCACGAGCACCGTCTTGCGGGCGTGGCCCCGGTGGTCTGGGCCGGGAGACGTGGTAGAGGCGGGGCCTGGTGTGTTCACGTGCGCTCCAATGGGTTGGGCCGGGGGGCTGGGCCGAGCTATTTCGAGGTCATGGTCCAGACCCCGCGCCAATCCGCGGGCGGATTGGCGATGAGGGCCTCGCACCGTTCGATGTAGGTTGTGCAGAGCTTGTCCGAGGGGTTCATGCGCAGGGCCTCGGAAAAGGCCTTGATGCCCTTGGCGAAGTCTCCGGCGCGGTAGGCCGCGCGGCCCTCCTTGAAGTGCCCGGTGGCCTCCATGAGGTTGGGGAAGCTCTGGTCGGTGTGGTAGTCCAGCACCTCGAAGATCTGCACGGGCTCGGTCTTGCCCTTGACCACAACGTCGTCCACGTCCCGCATCCGGTAGGTGCCCTTGAGCTTGGCGCGGGTGAACTCGCTGATGAGGATGTGCGCGCTGTACTGCTTGCAGGCGCTCTCCAGGCGTGCGGCCAGGTTCACCCCGTCGCCGATGATGGTGTAGTCCATGCGCTTGGGCGAGCCGATGTTGCCGGAGACCACCTGGGCCGAGTTCATGCCGATGCCGATGTCGATGGGCTTCTGGCCCACGGCCGCGCGCTGGGCGTTGAACACGGCCAGGGACTTGATCATGGCGATGGCGCAGCGCATGGCCCGGTCCTCGTCGTCCTCGTGGGCCAGCGGGGTGCCGAACACGGCCATGATGGCGTCGCCGATGAACTTGTCGAGCATGCCGCCCTCGGCATGGAGGCAGTCCACCATGAGCGTGAAATAGTCGTTCAAGAAGCTCACCGTGCCCTGGGCGCCCAGGCTCTCGGTGAGGGTGGTGAAGCTGCGGATGTCGGAGAAGAGCACGGTGACGTCCACCACCTTGCCGCCCAGGATGTCCTCGCCCCCGGCCATGAGCTGGTCGGCCAGCTTGGGGTCCATGTAGCGGCTCATGGTGGACTTCATGCGCTTCTCGCTGGAGATGTCCTCGATCATGAGCATGGTGCCGAGCTTCTTCTCGTCGCCGCTGATGAGCGGCAGCACCGAGACGTTCACCGAGATGGCGCGCCCCGCGAAGGTCAGCTCGGCGTCCACGGTGGTCTCCGGCACCTGGGAGGCCTCCACCCCGGCCACCTTGCTGGCCAGCCAGGCGTTGGGCCCGGCGAAATAAAACCCGCAGGTCTGGCCCAGGAGCTCCCCGCTTTCCGCGCCCAGGATGCGCAGGCCCGCGGCGTTGCAGGTCTTGATGCGGCCCTCCTCGTCCAGGGTGATGACGCCGTTGCTCATGCTCTGGAGCATGCTCTCGTTGTAGTTCTTCATGTTCTGCACGTCGCTGAAGAGCTTGGCGTTCTCAAGGGCGATGGAGATCTGCGCGGTGAAGGCCTTGAGCCGGGACTCGTCCTCGCTGGTGAAGGGCCCGCCGTGCCGGTTCAGCACCTGGGTAACGCCGATGACCTTGCCTTCCTTGGTGATCACCGGGGTGCACAGGATGGAGCGCGTGAAGAACCCCGTCTTCTTGTCGAAGGCCGGGTTGAAGCGCAGGTCGGCGTAGGCGTGGGGGATGTTCACGGAGTGTCCGCTGGTGAACACCGCCCCCGCGATGCCCAGGTGGTTGGGGAAGCGTATCTGGGTGGCGGCGATGCCCTCGCCCACCATGGACCAGAGCTCGTTCGTCTTCTCGTCGTTGAGGAACAGGGTCGAGCGCTCGGCGGCGAGCATCTTGGTGGCCTCGCCCATGACCTTGCGCAGCAGCGTGCCGAGCTCGATCTCCGAGGTCACGTCGGCCACGACGTTCAAGAACTCCAGCTCCTTGGCGCGGGAGACCTCCATCTTCTCCACGAACTGGGCCCCGGACAGTGCGATGGCCGCCTGCATGGCGATGGCCTCAAGGAGCTTCAAGTCCTCGCGGGTGAAGGTCCCGTCCTTCTTGTTCAGAACCTGGGCCACGCCGATGATCTCGCCCTTCACGGTGCGGATGGGCGCGCAGACGATGTTGCGCGTCACGAACCCCGTGCTCAGGTCCACTTCCTTGTTGAAATACTTGTTCTTGTAGGCATCGGTGACGACCATGCCCCGGCCCGTGACGAACACGCGCCCGGCCACGCCGCTGGTGTTCAGGATGCGGATGCGGCGGCGCTGGTTGCCCTGGGCCACGATGGAGTAGAGCTCCCCGGTCTCGGGGTCGTTCAGGAACAAGGAGCCGCGCTCGGCCCCGAGTTCCCAGCTGGTCATCTCCACCAGGGCCTGGAGCATCTCGTCCAGGGTGTCCAGGCTGGCCAGCCGGTGCGACACGCCGAGCAGCATCTCGGAGCGGTCATGGGGCAGGTTCATGCATCCCCGGCTCTTGCCCGGCTTGCCGGTCGGCTTGCTGGTCGGCTTGCTGACCAACTTGCTGGCGGCGGGCTTGGCCACGGCCTTGGCGGCAGCCTTGGGGCGTGCGGAGGTCTTGGCGGGCTTGGCCATCACTTCCGCCCTCCGGCTTCCAGGGCCTCGCGCAGGGCCACCACGGTCTGGCGCAGATGCGCAAGCTCGTCCTCAAGGGCCCGGCGCTCCAGCCGGAAGCGGTCGCGCTCGTCCATGAGGGCCTGCTCCAGGCGGTCCCGCAAGGCCTGGACGGCCGTCTGGAGCTCACGGTTCTCGGCCTTGCCCTGGGCCACGGCCTCCTGGACCTGGCGGTCGCGCTCGTTGCGCAGGGTCTCCAGGGCGTCGCGCAGGGCCACCACGGCGGCCTTCATGTTCTCAACCTCGTCGCGGGAGGCTGCGGCCTGCCGCTGAACGGCGGCGTTTTTGTCCAGCACCATGGCCTCCAGGGACTGCCGCATGGCGGCGATGGAGTCCTTGAGGTGGTGGTTCTCGGCGTGCAGGGCGCTGAGTTCCTGGGCTGGATCGGGCGTGTGGGCCATATGCAACATCCGTCCGGGTCGAGGCGCGGGCCTGTTATACCTCTGGGGCTTAATGAAGCTAATAATTTTTTTAGGTATTTGTCAATGGATCGGCAAAACGGAAGACTGAATTTTTATGGCATCCTTACACCGGCCGGGCGCCAGTCCGTCCTGTCGAACCGGGTCGAACCGGAAGAAGCCTGCGGACGACCATGCCAGCGGGCCGCTGGCCGGTAGCGCCCCGGGCGTGACAACCGGGGCCAGGGAGAGCCGGCCGCCGCGCCCCAGCACCACGCGCCGCCGCGCCGGAGCCTGGACCACGCCCAGCGCCTTCAGGTGCTCGGCCAGGGCATCGTGCTCCAGATACCCGGTGTCCACGCGCCCGGACGTGACGGCCTTGAGGGTGGCCTGGCCGTCGCCGCCGCCCGCCAGGTAGCTGTTGGTCACCAGCCGGTAGGTGGCTGCCGGGTCGATGGCCGCAAAATCGCCGCCAGGCCCGCGCACCAGGAGCTGGCTGACGCGCTCGCCCCTGGGCCGGGCCGGGTCCACCACGCAGGTAAAGCCGCCCGCGTGGAACAGCCGGATGTTTCGCAGGTCCCTTCCGGCAGGCGGATGGACCTTGAGCCGGAACTCGGCGGCCTCCTCCAGGGCGCTTTTGAACCCGGCGCCGCTGACGTTGAGCGTGACCAGGGTGTTGCCGAAGGGCAGCACGCCCATGACCATGCCCAGGGTCAGCTCGCCCTGGTAGAGGTCCTGGCGCAGGCCGCCGGGCATGAGCAGGGCCAGCTGCGCGCCCGGCGCCTTGGCCAGGTAGGCGTCGGCCACGATGGGCCCGGGGTCCGTGGCCGTGCCCCGGATGAGGTCCACCACGGCGCGGGCCCCGATGGGCGCGTTGCGGAAGGCGTCGAGCCTGCGGGCATAGGGCGCTATCCTCGCAGCGACCCCGGCGTCCTCCGCCACCACGCGCGCCACGCCCGAGGCCGTGAGCGCGGCCACAAGCCGCGCCTGCTCCGGCGAGTCCTTGGCCACGGCCTTGCCGTCCCGGCTGAAGTCATCCCCGGCCAGGAGCATGGGCCGGGCCGTGTATTCGGCAATGCCGCCCTCGGCATCGAAAGTGAGCTTCAGCACCCCGAGCTCCACGCCCCAGCGCCAGGCCTGGACCACCAGCACGCGCCCGCCGTCCGGGCCGCGCACCTCGGTGGGATACGGCCCGGCCGGGGTCAGGCCCAATTGGCCGAGCCGGGCCGCATCGCCGAGCAGCGTGTGGGAATGCCCGCCCACGATGACATCGATGCCCGGCACGGCCTTGGCCAGGGCGATGTCCGCGCCATAGCCCAGGTGCGAGAGCACCACGATCTTGTCCACGTCCTGGGCGCGCAGCTCCGCGATGGCCACAGCCACTGCCGGGGCGGCGGGATGGAAGACCACCTGGCCCACGCGGGTGGTGATCTGCGGCGTGCTTGGCGTTATGGCCCCGATGACGCCCACGCGCTCGCTGCCGAAAAGCCGCACCACGTAGGGCCGGATGCGCCCGGCCAGGGCGGGCTCGCGCGAGGTGTCGATGTTGGCCGAGACCACCGGGAACCGGGCCTGCTCCACAAGCTTGCCGGTAAGCTCCGGCCCGCTGTCAAACTCGTGGTTGCCCAGGGCCATGGCGTCCAGGCCCAGCAGATTCAGGATGTCGAAGTCCGCCCGCCCCTTGAATTCGTTGAAGAACAGCGTGCCCTGCACCGCGTCTCCGGCGTGCAGCGCCAGCACGCTGGCCTCGCTGCCGCGCACCTCGTCAAGGGCGGTCTTGAGCCGCGCGTACCCGCCCAGGCGGGCCTTGACCTCGACGCCAGCCAGGGACAGGCCGGTGTCCACGGGCTCCAGGTTGGAGTGGGTGTCGTTGATGTGGGCGATGGCCAGGGTGAACGGCGCTGACCCGGACTGACGGGCGGGCCGGGCGCAGGCCGCGAGCAGCAGCAGGGCCAGGGCGAGGCAAAAAATCGGGCGGAAGGGACGCGGAAAAGTCATCATGGGCGGGGCTCCTTGAAGTATGCTGTGTAGCGGGTGCGCTGGGCCTTGCGCACCTGACCGCTGCAGGAGGACCTCACGGTCAGTCGGCCTTCACCTCGCGCAGACGCGCCAGGACCTCCTCCATGCTCTCGATGATGGCGTCCTTGTCCGCGGCGCTGACCCGCTCCAGGTCCGCGATGATGCGCAGGCCCGCGAACTCCTTGCGGATGAGGTCCGAACCGCCCTGCTCCTCGTCGTAGATGTTGGTGATGGCGTAGGGGATGATCTCGCGTTCAATGCCCTTGGCCGCGAGCGGGGGCCGCTGTTCGGCCTCCACGATGTCCTGCACGAGCGAGTAGGTGTCGGCGGAGATGAGGATGCCGTCGGGCTCGGCCTGCACCTCCAGGCGCGCGGCCAGGTTCACCTCGCCGCCGATGATGGTGTAGTCCATGCGGTCCTCGCTGCCGAAGTTGCCCACGTTGCAGTACCC
>Ga0180007_10000931_pt1 | contig 43307 bp, 32 predicted proteins | sample MM_PC_MetaG_FD_121122 | JGI IMG/M metagenome (GOLD analysis project Ga0180007, IMG submission 121122) | Groundwater microbial communities from the Aspo Hard Rock Laboratory (HRL) deep subsurface site, Sweden - MM_PC_MetaG | ecosystem: Environmental > Aquatic > Deep subsurface > Groundwater... | reverse complement strand
TCCTAAAATAACCGTTTGTTGCCTGGTAAAGTACAAGTCAGGCAGGGAAAACTGTCAATGTGACAAAATTTTTACTAATATCTCGCTTTACTGCTGGTCAGCAGGGTAAAACGGGAGTTGCTGGGATTAAAGCAGGCTTGAGTACTTGCTTTTAGATCATAAAACTCAGTTGACTTATAAAAGGACTTACCGATATTAGTGTAATAGTTATCAATTACCGATTGATCCATGCCAATGCCATTATCAACAACTTCAAGGCAAATATCTTCATTTTCAGAAAAATACCTGACGTGGATTTCTGGGACATATGGGTTATTCCATTTGTTCTCCATGGCTTGGCGTAGCAAACATGCATCTATCGAGTTTTGAAGTAGTTCTCTAAGCGCAACTTCGGGATTGCCGTAAAGCTTCGTCCCCATTAGTAGATCGATAACTTGATTCTTGCTTAGATTGAATTTCGTTTCTCTATAGAGGTACTCTGGATTACCGTGAATGTCCTTTTTTGTTTCGATTTTGGAGCGATCAACCTTAAACGGAATTCTAATATTGATCGGTCTTTGTGTTGATGATGATTGGCGATTCAATTCCATCAAAATTGCATTGCAGGCAATTAATTCAGCATCAATGTAGTCGCAGAATTGATGGATTGCAGATTCAATTGCTGGATGTCTGCATTTCGCTTGGAATTGAATGATTTCAGGACTAATGTTCCACGCTTCAATTGATCTATGTTTTTTCCATTCTGTCAAGGATATGGGATTCCTAATCGCTAGATTTGACAACAAAACTTCTGGAGTTCTTTTTGAGTCAAAATCAATTAAGTCAGAAATGCGCAACAAAATTGCTATCAACGGGAAGCAAATATATTCCCCTTGCCCACAGAGGAATTGTTTATCCATATTCATTATGCTACTTGCATCTTGGTTGTGACTGAAGCATACTTCTGCGAATTCAACTGTTAGTTCTGTTTCTTTGTATATTATTCTCCCGCCCCAATCTTTATCTATTATTTCTTTTGCTCTAAAAGAGTGAGTGCTTCGAATATAGTCCGATATTAGGCTGTTTTTTAGAAAATCAGATTTGCTTGATTCGCCGTTATTTGTAAGAGTTAAGATTTGTTCGGTTTTGTCTGGCCTTGCCGACAAATAGCGCTCAAACAGTTGGTATTGTAATTTTTCCTCAGCGCTTTCAAATTCAGGAGTAGCATCCCAAACCTTTTTCCAAGCCAAAACGTCTTTCTCCGATGGGGCCATGCCAATATCATGGAATATTGCAGACAGAATGAGCATCATTAGCTCTGGAGTTGACAAATAAGATATGTTTTCTTTACCGAGAAGCAAATCCATGATTTTCAAGACATTATAAATGTGATCTATGTCGTGAAGTGTGTATTCGCCCATGTGCCGAATAATGATTTTGGATCGATTATACGCATATTCAGAAGCAATCTTTACGAGATTGACTTGACCGGACAGAGAAGTGTCTTGCTGGCATCTTGCAAGGAATTCTTGGTGAATATAGCTTTGGCTAAACTGGGTTTGGATATCGAATGGCATTTCAATTCATCCTTAGTGATTCACGTTGCTTGTGGCTGTTAATAATAGATTTATCACTCGATTTACTCTTCACCCACCCGCCTTTAATGAGTGGCAAAGGTGTTGGTGGTCATGGTGGAGTGGTTTCTGGTCCTTTCTCAACATATGCATCCCCCATCATCATCTTGTAATGTTCACCATGCCCGGTCTTCTCAAAAATTGCCCTGAACAAGATCAGATAATTATCAACCAATGATGGATCAGTCGATGCATATAAATCATCAAGAGCAGAATGTGACCCATCGTTAATCCACGAAAAGAGTGACTTACACACCAACTTTTCCTTGCCATCAAACAAATCACAAATTTTGTCTGGGTCCCAACTCCCCAATATCTTGAAATAGTTCTCCAAGATTCTCCTCAAAGTATTTTGGATAGAGAGGTTGGTGCGATCATCCTTCCTAACTTCCTCCCAAAGCAACTCGTACGATGTCTTGATGGGGTTCGAGCTGTGCTTCTGGACCTTAGATCCCAATCCAGCCTTTCTCACAATCCAGAAAGTTGCATCGTTCTGGCCATAGTGTCGATGTTTAGGATTGAATGTGACCTCCTTATGAAAATATACATTATGGGTAAGAACGAAGACTTGCTTGATGTGGCCTGTTCCTTCCCGGACTTCCTTGAAAAGTCCTTTGATCAAACTACTTACAATAAACAGAATATCGCTATCCAGGCTTGAGACGGGATCATCAAACACGACCACTCGGTTTGTTGTCATTCCGGTTTCCGAGGAGCTCCCTTTAAGTAAATGATAAAAGTACAGAAATGTAACAAATGACTTCTCACCTTCGCTCAATGTTTCCCTTGCATCACTTCCGTCCATTCTGGACAGTTTGTAGCATTTTTCTATAGTCGAGGGTGCTAATGAAAAACCTTGAAATCCAAATGACTTCAGGAGGGGGTTAATACTATCGATGGTTGGTTGTATGCTGGTTGTTTCTTTCTCAAGTGTACGGATTTCTGCGGCTTTATCCGCTTTATTAGTTGTCAGTGAGGCAATATTTTTTATAATTTCCTCTATCGCCTTGATCAAGCCATCCCGTTTTTTATCGTAAGCCGTCAGGTCTGCCTTGAGTTCCGCTTCGAGAATATACTTCCAGACTTGTCCTGTGAGATTGCGTCGTTCTTGCGCGAGGTTAGTGACCACCCTGTTATGGTCAGTAATTTGAACGTTAGCAGCGTCGATCAGTACTGTTATTTCGGCGCCCACATTGTTGATGGATTCAAGTTCAACTATCTGACTCGGCTCCTTTTTTTTAAAAACAAGCTTTTGGGCATTAATCGTGAGTTTTGTATCCAACAGATCCTTTTCCAATGTTATTTTCTCTATATCAAGGAACTTGGATGGAGTTGCAATAATCGAAGCAATCTGTTGCTGAAGCCGCGTGGAATCTGTCATGTAGTTGGTGATGAGATTATCGATATCCTTATTGTCGGTTTCAAAGGTTTCATCGAAATAGTCGTTTAAACTTTTCGCAAACGTTTCCGTAGTGGTCTGTTGGCAAAATGGGCACACCGCCTCGTTAGATTCATAAAAAGCACGACCTTCTCTGATCCAGTCGCTGTTGCCTAATTTCCTAATCATCGCCGCGATATCAACGTCCTTTTTCCCAATCACGCGCTTTTTTAGAATGGGACTGGATTCATGGGCAAGAACTTTTTCTATTTCGATGGACGGGATTATTTGCTCGGGAGTCGGGGGCGGACCAAAAACTGTTGCGGCACTCTTTTCGAGATCTGCCAGAGGCTTCAGCGAGGATGAATTCGAGACCCGCTCTTGAAGGATTTTATTTTTAAATTTCTCGGAACTGCCACGGTACCCTTCGAAGGCGCCGAAAAATTTGTCATCGTACTTCTGTTTTTGTGTCCAACACTTATCTTTTATTTGTTCGTCAAGTGTTGCTATCTCACTCTGTTTGCCGCTCGCCCCGCCTTCGCCGTGCAAGGCAATATTCAAGTTCTCTATCTTCTTTGTGAGAACGTCGAATTCTTCCTTTGCGGCGGCAATTTTTTTGAGAGTTTCAACGTTCTCTTCACCGAGCGTGAAAATACCCTTGATTTCGTCGGACTGACTGAAGCTCTTTGTGACAAAGTCACGATTATAAACCATCGCCTGCAACTTCGTACCACCCTTCCAAGTCACATTACAAGACGGGTGGATTGCCTCATCAGCTATCAATCTAGAAATAGTCGTTTTTCCAGAACCATTCGAGCCGTACAAGAAGTTAAATTTTGACAGATTCTCTAATACTTCTGGAGGGTTGTCGTATGTCGCGATGTCTTTTATGTGTATTGATTCGATCACTTAGAGACCTCTGAGCTGGCGAGCTAATGTTTTTGATAAGCAACACATGTAGGATGACTTCATCCAATCGAGTCAACATACTTCCAAACATGTTTGCCTAATCACAAAAAAGTTATAACCAATTATCTTGTCTCAGCAGTTAGTTAACGCCATGCCGACAATTTCCATCAGTTTGCCGTAGTCGGTTACTACATCATATTTCACTTTTTCTGGATCAAGCTTGCGATTGAGCTCCGCGAAAAATTTCCGGGCACACTCGACTTTTGTATGTTCGATAGCTCTCAGAGACATGGTGGACATGGAGCCTTTGGTTTCAGCGACAAAGTAAATGTGTTTGACTGCTCCTTCTTTGAAGGAAATAGCCCAGTCTGGATTGTAGTCTCCAACCGGTGTGGGGATAAGAAATCCGCGTGGAAGTTTTGCGTACACCACTACTTCATCACTGGTGTCCAGCTCTTGAACGAATTTTCTCTCAACCTTAGAATCGGTAATAACAAAGTCATAGATATGGTTGCGGAGTTTTTCGCCAGCCTTGGTGAAGTCCTGTTTGCTCTGGCCAGTGGTAAATATGTTGCTGTCGTATGAACCGGCTATTTCGTCATAACTCAATCTTTCAATGATAATCGTTGCCTTTTGTTCATTGATCAGACGACTTGCCTCGGTAATGAAATGTTCGGGATTCTGTTTAAACTGCTTGAATACGACCGGTTCCATGCCACCAAGTATTTCGGCGATGGTCTTGCGGGTCAACCCGGTATTCTCAGCCAGTTTACCCAGAAGATCATAGCTGACCAGTGAATGAATTGAGGCCTTGTGCGTTTCTACAGTCGTTTTTTCAAGAATAAATCCGTCGCCGCTTTTCAGTTGCGAGTCAGTGATCTGGTTGTCCTGTATTCCGGACTGAATGGTATATTGGAGTGGCGTGACAAGCAACTCCGCATCAAGCGCTTTAATGCTGTTGCGCACAAGCTCACTTGAATCAAACTCGACCCGGTAAACGGCTTTCTTGTTGATGCGGCTCCAAAGTTGCTGAAACTCTTTTTTCTCAAAATTTTTGATATTCAGAGGGTTAGCCCTGGATCTGCTGGCGTCTCCAATATCCGGCAACTGAGCCTCACTGAAGACGCTGTCTATCAGGCTGAAAATCTGTTCCGCATGAGGAGCAAGGTCAGAAGGGAGCTCCACCAGAGTTCCATTGGCTTTTGCCTCGTGATATGTCTTGGCAATCTGGTCCGTGATATCGTCCGTATAATCGTTCTTGAGCAGATATTTGTAGATCTGCTTCGCCATAATTGGAGTAATTTCCAGCGTCCCGGTCTCGGTGGTGATAACTTTACCTGTGAAATAAGCTTCGTCCGCCTTGCGTGGCCTTTCTGAAAGGGAGTCGCTGATTTCTTTCTGCAGATTGGCAACAAAATCCTTGTAGCTTTCACTGGCCACAACCGTCAGCACATTCACCTCATGAACTGTGGCTGGGTGATCCATCCGGTCGCCATGCTGATTGACAGACAACCGCAGGCCCCGGCCAACCTCCTGGCGGCGGGAGATCATATTGTCACTGTGCTTCAGCATGCACATGACAAAGACATTGGGATTGTCCCAGCCTTCACGCAAGGCGGAATGGGAGAAGATAAATCGAACAGGTTCTTCAAAGGAGAGCAAACGCTCCTTATCTTTCAAAATCAGGTCATAGGCATCAACATCGTCTGATAATCCCGCATCTTCGCCACGTACCTTATAACTTGGGTCGGTGAGTCGTTTGGTCTTCTTGTCAATGGCGAAATAGCCATTGTGAGTGCGGGATACTTCAATATCGCTCAGGTATTTTTGATAACTCACCTTATTTTCAAAGGGCAATTCACTTAAAACCTCTTTTTGAAGCTGTTCGTACTCCTCCTCAAAGATACGGGCATACTCACCCTTTTCATCAGCCTGGCTGTAATCACGGTACTTGGCCACTTCATCAATAAAGAACAGGGAAAGAACCTTGATCCCCTGGTTGAAAAGTTGATTTTCCTTTTCTATATGGGCCTTGATGGTCTCGCGGATTTGAATTCTCCGGATCGTTGCCTCGGTTACATCACTGGTCGCATCACCGATGGTCAATACCGTTCCATTGGTGAACTCAACTGTATTTTGATTGGCATCAATTTGCGCAACCACAAAACCTCGATACTGGTCCAGGGTTGACTCAACAAAAAGGTCTCTGCCTTTTTCCAAACGAAGTATCTTTCGCACAATGCTTCCAGACTTGAGCTTTATCTCCACTTCAATACGAGCCACCGGCGCTTTTTTTGACACCTCGAGGGACTCCAGGAAAAGATAGGCGCTTGTTCCCGCCAACCCTTTTACGGCTATGCCCCGAACCATAATCTTTTTCACCAGCTTTTGGTTATAGGCATCCAGGGCGTCAAGGCGGTGAATTTTGTTGTGGGTGGTGCGATGAGTCGCCGAATAACGCAGGATCATCAGCGGCTTGAACTTGGCCAACGCATCCAGCGTTTTTGCGCCTTCCATCTTTTGGGGTTCATCAAGAATCAGGACAGGATGGTTACTGCTGATAACATCAATGGGGCGACGGCTCTGAAAGTCGTCCAGCTCTTCAAAAATACGACGGTTATCTTTGCCGGTGGCATTGAAGGCCTGGATATTGATGACCATGACATTGATACCGGCATCGGACGAAAAACTTTCCAGATGATGGAGTTGCTTGGAATTATAGATAAAAAATCGAATCTTTTTGCCATAACTTTCGGTAAAATGCTCGGCGGTAACGCTGAGGGATTTGAACACTCCTTCACGAATGGCAATGCTCGGCACGACAATGATAAACTTGCCCCAGCCATAGCGTTTGTTCATCTCAAAGATGGTCTTGATATAGCAGTAGGTTTTTCCGGTGCCGGTTTCCATTTCCACATCAAGATTGACCTTGCAACCGGCACTTACAATCATCTTCTCAGACAGGGGCAGATTCTGTTGTCGCTGTACTCCATGGATATTTTCAAGAAGCTGAATTTCAGAAAGTTGGATGTCGTCATTTCTGAAACCCTTGGTTTCATAAATTCTTGGTTGGTACACTCCTGTTTTACTTTTCTTTCCTCGACCGGGATCAATGTCGTATGTAAAGCCAGAGGTATTTACCTGCCCGGCGAAGCAGTCCACCACGGATTCAACGGCAGCGGTCTGAAAGGGCTGGACTTTGAATTTAAGCTTCATTACAGCTTATCCTTTAATTTCTTTCTGCAAATTTTCTTGAAAAGCACAGCTTTCTTTCTGCACCCGACTTGTTCTTTCTGCAAAATCCTCGATTACCGTTCTTCCCTCATGGCGGCTTCAATCAACTTGCGTTCCTTCTCAATTTCCAGCCGTAACTCGTCTTCGCTGGGCAGAAATTGCAGGTATTTTGAGGCGAAAATCTGGCGCCCTTCGTTCAAGACCGAATATTTTGCCACTGCTTCACTTTTGTCAGAGCAGAGAATCAGGCCAATAGTCGGGTTGTCTCCTGTCACCTTGAAGCGATCTTCATACAGTCGGACATAGCCATCCATCTGGCCAACATCACGGTGGGTCAACTTGCCGATCTTGAGGTCAATCAAGAGAAAGCATTTCAGGATGAAATTGTAGAAGACCAGATCCACGAAGAAATCGTCATCATCAAACCGAATATGTTTTTGACGAGCGACGAACGAAAAACCTTTGCCCAGCTCCAACAGGAAGGATTGAAGGTTATCAATGATGGCTTGTTCCAGACTACTTTCATGGAGATCAGGGGAGTCCGGCAGGCCGAGAAATTCGAGAACAAAAGGCGATTTCAGAAAGGTCGTAGCCGAAGTTGATTCACCCGACATTCTCTCTCGTGATGAAGAAATAAGTCCATTCTGACCATGGTTAGCGATGATTCGCTGATAATACGAGGACTGTATTTGCCGTTCAAGTTGATCCTTGCTCCAGCCGCAGTCAATGGCTTCCTGCTCGTAAAAAGCACGGGCATCATGATCCTGAATCCGCATTATGGCTCGGTAATGCGACCACGAGAGCAACGGAGAAAAGCCTCGCGAAGATTCCCTACCCGCCGGGTACTGAATTTGTTTTGTTTCGTTCTGCTCACTTAATTCAGTACCGGACGGGTACGGAATAACGATACGGTCTGAAAATGAAAGATAAAATTTCCTGAAATTCTGGAGATTGGGAACTGAAAATCCGGTTCCGTATTGTTGCTTCAACTTTTTTGCCAGTACCTCTAACACCTGCTTGCCATACTCTGCCCGTTCCTCGCCTCCCTGCAACTCTTGCACAATCTCCCGACCAATTAACCAGTAGGCCAGAACCATGTTGGAGTTAACTGAACGGACGACATTGGCTCGCGCCTGTTCAAGGATGGAAGCAACCCGCTGAAACAGCAATTCTTCGCCAGGTTGAACCATATCTTTCTTTTCGTGAGGCCCGTTTTTCATATCGCTTTGACCTCGGTGATAGGCGACATCTGTTTGAAAATTTGTTCGACATTGATTTTGACGGCATCAGAGGCAAAGCCGGTGTCACGGAAGACAACACGAACGGGTTCAAAACGGGCCAGTTCCTTAACCAGTTCCTCGTTGACGCCAGTATCGAAGCAGGCAATAAGGTCGTAAGGCGGTTGATTGACAAAGAAAACTGACTTGCCCTGGATGAGCTCTTTGCGAATCGGCAGGGTCAGCTCAACGCCCCAGTCCAGTAAGACCTGGAAAAGGAGGTCTTCCGGATGACGGTCGGGTTTAATGTTATCGGTGAAGAGGCTCAGTTGCTGTTGGTTGATGGCATCCGGGGTGTAATAAACATCGGCCATGTTGGAGGAATCGACTTTGAGGACACGGAAGCCGGTGTCTAAGGATGAAGGCTGAGGGCTTAAGGATGAATCTTTGGAATCTGAAAACAGCGTTCTTTCTTTGGCTTCTTTTTCAGCCTTCAGCCTTTCGCCTTCAGCTTTGATGCGTGCCCCGGCACGCCTGATGCGTTCCTTGCTGATTTCGGCAATGGTTTTATAACCTGTTTTGAAGGCTTCGGATTTTTCGTCACACGGTTCAGGGAGCTGTACCATGATGAATTTGCGGTTTCCGCCGTCTTCGGCGTTGAGTTGCATAACGGCATGAGCGGTAGTGGCAGAACCTGCGAAGAAGTCGAGAACGAGGTCATTTGGTCGCGTACCAATTTCTAGCATCCTCTTAATCAAACGCGACGGTTTAGGCGTATCAAATACCTTCGGGAGTTCAAAAATGTCAGTGATCTCTTTTGATGCCTCATCATTGCTTCCTACTTCCGACATATCCCAATGAGAAGGAACTACCTGTCCTTCCGATTCACTCAGAAACCTCTTTATTCTTGGAACATTGCCACCGGATAATCCGAACCAGATTCTGTTGTCCGCAAGCAGCTGTTGAAATGTTGCTGGTGCTAGTCCCCATGAACGACCCTCAGGCGGAGTGATTACTCTTCCACTTGGCAAAGTAACCTCGAAGAATTGCTCTTTTGTCGCTCTGCCAATCATGCCTGTCATATCCACCGAGGCCCAAGTACCACGAGGGTCGCTATCCGGATTAGTAAAAGCTTCTTTTCGCGCCTCGCTTAAAGGCATTTTTGAGATGGAGACTTTGGGGTTGTTGCCATTCTTCAAATAGCAGAATATCCAGTCATGGACGCTTCCAATAGTCGCTCTTGCATCAGGTGATGAGCGTTTCTTCCACGAGATAGACTGCAAAAAGTTTTCTGATCCAAAGATTTCGTCGCACGCCTTGCGTAAATTCGCCTGTTCTCCATCATCAATGCTGACAAATATGACGCCGTCATCTGTCAGAAGGTTTCGAGCTAACTTCAACCGTGGGTAGATCATAGAAAGCCAATCGGAATGGAATCTTCCATTGGCCTCAGTATTGGCGACCAGCCGATTGCCTTCCTCGTCCTTCTGGTTCGATCTTCTCAGGAACTCCTCGCTGTTCTCGGCAAAATCGTCCTCGTAGATAAAATCATTGCCGGTATTATACGGCGGATCAATGTAGATCATCTTGACCTTGCCGAGATAGGTCTCCTGGAGCAGCTTCAAGGCATCCAGATTGTCGCCCTCGATAAACAGGTTTTGGGTAATATCAAAATCAACACTCTCTTCTCGGCAAGGACGCAAAGTCTTGGCGATGGGGGCATTGGCGGTGAACAGGGCCTCCCGCTTGCCCGGCCAGTTGAGGTGGTAGCGCTCTTGCGGACCTTCCACGATGGCCTCGGACAGCTCCTGCCGCAGTTGATCAAAGTCAACCGCCAATTTCAAGGATGAGGGCTGAAGGCTGAAGGCTGAAGTTTCGGAAGGTTGTTTTTCATCCTTCATCCTTCCGCCTTCATCCTTTATTTTCACTTCCGTCACGCAATTCGGGAACAGCTCCATGATCTTGCGGATGTTTTCCTGGGTCAAATTCGGAGAGTGCATTTTCATCTTTTCCATCATGTCCGTCCTTTAGGGTGCAACTGCCGATCCACATGCAGAAAATGGTCGGGTCAGATTTTCTAATTCTTGTTTCAACGCGCGCAGTTCAGCATTGATCGCGACTTTATGGTTAAATTGTTTCTCTTTCCGAAGACGGGCTTCGCATCTCTCAAGCTCTCGCTGCCTGGTACATATTTTCTCCATCCGTTCAATACGGGCCTGGAAGTCTTCTTCCGGGCGGGCTGGATACGGCATCAAGGGTGTCAGCAAGTTTGTGTATAGAGCTTCGAGGTCAAACACCAACGGCAACCGTTTACGCGGAGTATCACCGGGAACCCATTCCGTTTCAAAATAATCGCTGACAACCCACTTTGCTCCATCAGCTTCACTTGGTCGCTTATAGGCGGCAATCCCTTTGACTTCTTTCTCATAACGCAACTCAAAGAGGATCGGGAACGGAATCGCCTGATCAATACAACGTAGCACATCCTGTTTCAACTCTCCATCCTTGAGAGCAATACTGAAAATCTGGATTTCCGGGACTGACCGTGTGCCCGTTAGGTTAACTGTTTCCGGGGCCAGTTTGTACTGCCAGACAATCTGTTCCACCTGGCGGATAAAAAGCTCTTTAACCGCCGAGCTTGGCGTTCCATGTTCATAGATTTTGCTCTTGGGCAATATCCTGCCAAACGCTGCACCTTTGGGGTAATCAAAATGAATCGCCATTATTCGTTTTCCTGCACAACAAGGAAAGCGATAAGCTCAAAATCGTCGAGCCCGGCAATCGTATTCACCAAAGCAGTGGTTTTCCCGCCTGAAAACAGACTGTCGAGGTCTTTTTCTTCTTTCACATCAATCATCGAACGGATGGTAGCTCCGAGCAGGTCGGAATATGGTTGCATGTTGCGGCCTTCATCAGTCTGCTGATTAAAAAGACGACATACCGCCTGAATTGGTTCAGACTGGCCTTTGCAACTGTTTCGTACCAGATCAAGCAGTTTTTTGACTTCCGTATGATCGGCAATAATCTCTCCGTCTGTGGAGATATAGACCAAGTAATAGGGGTGGAGCCGGTTGTGCTGGTTGATATTGACACTGTCGTTAAGATTGCGCAGGACAAAAATGACACCAGGTGACAAGCCTAAATCGGGTTGGGCCGGTACTACCGCATGGAGCCCTTTCGGTGTCAGTTCCAGATCACCGTGGGTTTTAACAAAGTTGATCAAGTCCATACGAAAATCATTCAGGCCAAGATCGGTGATAGAGATGCCTGTTTTCAGATCTTCCAGCTCAATGACCTCATCCTGTAAACGGCGTAGTTGTTCTTTTCGGTACGAGACTTCACTGCTTTGGGCGGTCAGGACATTATCATCTCCGGTGGCCGACATATCGGCAATCATCATCCGGTTTTCAACCCGCTCCTTGAGGTTGATATATTCGTCCAGGGAAATATCGGGCCAATAGTTCACCAACTGGATAGTCTTGTTGATGGAGCCGATACGATCAATCCGGCCAAAGCGTTGAATAATACGGACCGGGTTCCAGTGGATGTCGTAGTTAATGAGATAATCACAGTCCTGAAGGTTCTGGCCTTCAGAAATGCAGTCGGTGCCGATGAGCAGGTCTATTTCAGCGGATTCCTCTGGAAGAATAAGGGCTTTTTCTTTTGATCGGGGGGAGAAAAGCGTGAGCAGAGATTGAAAATCGTAGCTTTTGTTAAGGGTTGATTTGGGCGCACTCTTTCCTGTAATCTGACCGGAGTGGAGGCCTTTTGATTTGAGAAGAAGCCCCGCCAGATTTTCGTAAAGATAGTTGGCGGTATCCGCAAAGGCGGTAAAAATAAGAATCTTCTTGTTTCCGTTATTGATAGGATTTTCAATTTTTTCTAAAATCAATTTCTGGAGATGCTGGAGCTTGGCATCGTCCTCTGGCTTGACTTTTTGCATTGACGATAACAAGGCATCAATAATGGCAAGGTCTGCCGAAAGATCGTTTTCCCATGAGGGAAGATCCATGTCAGCCAGGTTGATCTTGACCTTACCGCCTATCTCATTGCCGTTTAACATCGGCAGTTCGTCTTCCTCTGCCTCAAGAGATTCCAGGCGATCTGTCCAGTCGGTAACAGTGCCTTTTCCTAACTCCCTAAACTCCCTGATTCTGGACAGCATTTTCACATGATTGTCATGGAGACTTCCCAGTGTCAGCCGGAATGATTCCACGGAGCTTTCAAGCCGCTTAAGGAGATTCGTGGTCATCAATGCTTGCAGGCTTCGTTCACGATCAACCTGTTTCAGCTTCCCTTTACCACCTTCAACCGGGGTATCATAAATCGCTTCATATTTTGGCAGGCGACTGGGGAAGATATAGCTGATTGGTGCATAGACAGACAATTTGAGAAGAGAAAGATGAGCAAAGATGCTGTTGAAGCCAAAAACATCGTCTCTCTGGGTCAATGGACAATGAAAAGACAGGGGGTGGCGTCGTTCCGGAAACTGACCAATATCTTTTGTATCGTAGAAGGTCTGGATGTGTTTTCTTGAGCGGGCAATGGTAACGCTATCCAGCAATTCAAAAAAATCAAACTCCAGAGAGTCAAGAATTGCTTTTGCCGTGCGTTTCTCTATTGGCAGTCTTGACCATAGGTTAAAGGCAGACTGAGCGCGACGGAATATCTCCTCCACATTACGATTACTGCGAAGCTTTTTGAGAAGATTTTCAGAATTGCCTTCATAGGCTAACGCCAACTGGTTTCGTAAGTCGCTGAACCGGTTATTGACCGGAGTGGCTGAGAGCATCAATACTTTGGTCTTAACCCCGTTGCAAATTACCTTGTTCATCAACTTCTGATAGCGAGTCTCTCGGGATTTGTATGCTTCATTGTTGCGGAAGTTGTGTGACTCGTCGATCACCACCAGATCGTAATTTCCCCAATTGATACGGTTCAGAGGAATACCAAACGAATCCCCTGATGTGCGGGAAAGGTCGGTGTGGCAAAGGACATCATAATTGAAACGATCCTTGGCAAAGATATTGGTTTTAAGATTGCTGTTGTAGTTCATCCAGTTATCGGCCAGTTTTTTAGGGCATAGCACGAGAACTGATTTGTTGCGTAATTCGTAATACTTAACTACTGCCAGGGCTGTAAATGTTTTACCAAGGCCTACGCTGTCAGCCAAAATGCAACCGTTAAATGTCTCAAGCTTATTGATGATGCCAATAGCTGCATCATGCTGGAAATTGAAAAGCTTATTCCAGATAAGCGTATCCAGGTAACCAGTGCGGTCGTTTGGCAAAACATCTTCGTCAATATCGTTCAAGAAATCGTTGAAGATGTTGTAAAGCATCAGGAAATAAATACGCTCCGGGGAATTTTCCTGGTAGACCGAGTCAATGTGATCACAAATAACTGTGGTGACATCTTCAAGTTTGCTGGAATCATTCCAGATCTGGTTGAAAAGTTGAAGGTAGGTTGAAGTAAAGGTTGTTTCGTCAAAACGGTTGACTATATTGGAAACCGCATTTCCTTGTTGGTAGCCCAAATCTACGGCCGTGAAGCCATGAATGGGCATATATGCAACTTCCACTCCTGGTCCTTGGATACACGCAAGCTGTTGCATTGGGGATTTGGTTTTGTTCGAGCGAAATGTTGCCTTTTGCCGCATCCATTGGGCGCATTCCCGGGCAATAGCTTTTTGAGTAAGTTTATTGCGGAGTTGAATCTCAAACTCGGAGCCATACAGACTTCGTTCACGATCTGCCCGTGGGATAAAAAATTCTCGCCGTTCTTTTTGGAATTTATCTGTGACTTCTCCGGGAACAAAGGTTGGGGCCGTAAAGATAAATTCCAGAGATTCTATCTTTGCCAGTTCTGTTTTTAGTGCTTCAAAGGCATAGATGGAGAAGCAGGACGCTGCTATTTTTAATTTGCTTTTAGGTCGCAAAGTGGATTTCAGGTCATCGCCAAGGAGGGAGTTAATGTTGTCGATGATCTTCATTTGCTGTTACCGTTTTAAGTAATCTGATGGCCTTATAATAGTTTTGATGCGTATCGTAACTTAGAAACACTATTCTATCCAGTAATTTAACAGGCCTGTCAAGGAGGTACTACATGCCGGAATTTATGTCCATTATTCCTTGCTAAATGCCTTCACTCGCCGCCTATCCACCAGCCCAGAAATACCCGTTCATTGGGGTCGCGCCATTCGGAAAGAACAGCGGTGCCCGTGCCTGTGTATGGGCTCTGCACATCCATGATGGGGGCCAGGTAACTGGCAAGTTCTTTTTTGATGTACTCCCATCTTTTCCCCGTCCTTCCAGAGAATGGTTATGGCAAAGAGATCGTTCCGGTTAGGGAGTTCACGCTGGGCAATGATTTTGTCTCCTGCAATAATCCGAAGTTGAACGTCTCCGTTTTACTTACCTCGAATTGCTGCTGATGGTAACCAAAACCAACGATCCGAGTATGCAGAGAAAGACAATTGGAGAGAAATTTGTATACCTCCTGGTCCATGTCAAGGATCGGCCCGTCAATCAACATGCTGGTGTTGAGTGGGCGCTCCTCTTTTTCTCCAAACGATCCCAGGTGAAACGAGAAGTACAGCTCGCGACAAATCTCCGCGCCAAGCATGGCCTTGAGCCAGGCACAAAAAAGGGTGTCGGGCTGAAACTTATAATTGGTCCACTGGGCGGCCTTGAAAAAGACTCCGGCCTGGACAAAGGCTTCGATACGGGCAATGACGGCAAGGCCGGAAAACTGGGATGAGTAAAGATGGGTGCGTTGGTCAGGTGTGGCAATCAATATTGATTTACCGCCAACCTCATCAAATTCCCATTGAAACAGGACGGTATCTTCGCTATTGGGCTCGGATTTTTCGACGCGGCCCACCATGTCAAGCAGGCCGGAATTGGTTAATTGAAACTGATAGGTTGTCTCACTGGTTTTGCTGCTGCACTTTAATAAAAAAGCCATGGTTGACCTCCTCTTATAAATTGTTGGGTTGAAGAACCTTCCATCGTGCAAGGTTCTCTCTTTCCTCCAACATATCAGGGTAGAGGCTCAATATATGATCTTCACCATCTTTTTTTGTCTTTTTTATGACTGGTAATGACCCAAGGCGGCCAGGAGCTTTTCCTTGACTTCCTCTCTGAGTTCCTTGGGGGCAATGACTTCCACATCCGGCCCGTAGCGAAGAATATCAAGGACCAGCTCACGCGAATCGCTGTAGGGTAGGCGAAGTTGATACGAGCCGTCGTCCAGCCAGCTTCCCTGCTGGTCGGGATGCCATTGCTCGGCAGCGACCCAGCGGGCGCGCTCAGGGGTAAAACGGAGGGTGGCTGTCTTGTCCGCTGGCCCGGCAAAGATGCCGAAGGCCTGGGAGTAATAGCTGTCCAGTTGCTGATCGTTGATATCGATGGCCTTGTCTTCGAGGATGTCGAGCTGTTGAATCCGGTCGAGGGCAAAGGTGCGAAAATCGTTGCTCTTATGGCACCAGGTGTTGAGATACCAGTTTTCCCGGTAATAGATGAGCCGTTGCGGGGAGACAACCCGGCTGGAAAGGGCATCATGGGCACGATCATGATACTGAAGATTCAGTTGGTATCGTTGCAGGGTGGCATTGGCTGCGGCATGGAAATGTTCTGAAGGGCACGGGCGAGCGCCGACGCTGTGAAACCGGAACCTGCGGACAATCTCATTGGTGGCGAGATTCTGCTTTTCCATGATGGATTCGATGCGGTGCCGGATGAGGGCGAACTCATCTCGGAGCAGCCCCGGTTGCATCTTGCTGATGAGCTCATGGACGGTGAGCAGGGCATGCAGCTCGGAGACAGTGAACCAGAGTCCGGGTAATTCATGGTGGTTTTCTTCGGCATCATTCCCCTGAACGCGGTCGAGAATGTAGCCGTCATGCTTCTTGTCGTAGCGAACCGGCGCTCCCAGCTCATCGCGCATCTTTTTGAGAATCCGTTTGATCGTCGGCCAGGAACATTCCATTCTGGCCTCCAGCGTACTCCTGGAGATAGGATACCGATGGGACAAAAAGAGGGCATGCAGGGTGTAAATGCGGTCAAATTGATTCATTGTTTACGGAGTCTGGCGCGATTTCGCGAAGTAAAACTAAAAAGTGGAAGCCAAATCTGATTGCAATCAGAAGACCACGCGGGGCAAATTTGATAACGCATGGCAACAAGAAAATCCTGGAAACACGGCATGAGCTACGTGAGGACATTCACGCTTCTTGGTCTCCATCGTCCACTTCGATCATATTCATGATCTCTGCCTGAAAATCCACATCCTGCATGAGCTTCACTGCAATGGCCTGACAGATTGCTCCTGCAGGGCCATCTGGATCACCTGAAGCCACATTAACCGATACTCCACCGTCTTCATCAACTTCCAAAATAAGCGCTGCTTGATTATCTTTGAGTTCCATGTTTGATGTTTTGTAACCCTCATGATTATAGGAGATATCTGGACATTGGTACCATCAACATCCTGAGACATTATAGAGTAAAATGGGTCAAACGGATACTCGACCCTTTGCAACCCCATTATCAGGCTTGTCTGGATAACCGAAAAGAGCAAAATTAGAGATCTAAATGATGAATATCAGCGGCGTCGAAGTATCCTTTAATATCAAAAGCTGCACGAACTGCTACAACATCTGCGGCAAAAATTACGACTGCCAGATCCTGAACTGCGCGAGAACAACAAACGTAAAACAACCTACGCGTTCTATCGATGACAGACTCTTTCCCTTCAGCAATATTGGCCTGATCGGTATCAGAGAGAGGCGTTAGGCCAAAATATTTTCCATAGGAAAACGAAGTTGTTGTACTTTCTTCATCGTCCACTACAACGAGAACACGATCAAACTCAGCGCCTTTGATGCCCTGCTGTGTTGCGAACGGGGATTGATCCTCGATATAAGTTTGATATCCCCAAAGCTCTCCAGCTGCACAGCACATAAAACGGTGCGGCGAGTTTTCTGGTGCATTGTCACCAATAGCACCACCTTCGGCATAATCGGTAAGTGCGAGAACAAATCGTTCGTCGAGCTTAGCGATTTTGCGATCTTGTATGAAACTTAGAACCGTTCCAATAGCGACGGTACTACCGATCACCAATTGACCATCCAAGGAAGCAAGATCAGTTTTTAGTGATTCAAACTCTGCAGCCGCAGCATGCCCTATTAATCGTTCGGCTTGAAGGCGTGGACAATATTGTCTAAGTAATGTCATAACCTTAAAATCATCGCCCCCTCGATACGCTTGAAGAAGGGGTAACAAGTAACTAATAAACGGACGTACGATCCAGGCTGTACCATCGACAACCCCTGATTTGAGATTTTCAGGAGCTTGGTCATTCAGAGCTGAATAAAGATTGGGGAATCCAAGTTGAGAGGCCGCGATTCGGTGGACGATAACAAGCATACGAACATCACCCTCTGCCTTATCACTCTGCCAAAGATGGTCGCTATTGTGCTCTGCCAACCAAGTTCTTACACCCGCCAAGCGCTCGGTTCGACGATTATCAGCAGGAATAATGAATAATCTTGCAGTGCCTCGTACGGGTGTTAGGACGCCATGTTGATCGATCATACGCCCACGCGTTTGATCAAGGCCGTCAGCTTCGGCGCGTATTCTGTTGATGACGTTTAGGACGCTGATCGGGCATCTGAAATTTTCCGGTTTTTCAATGACTCTCCAATTGTCTTCAAGACCTATATCGCCAACTCCTGTCATGTAGATTTTCTGTACCGGATCACCAAAGAAGCCAAGGCAAAATTCTTTCGGCGCACTTTTAGCCAGTACCTTTAAGGCACTGACAAACTCTGGAGCAGTATCTTGGCTTTCATCCACAAAGATCACTGGAAAACGTTGAGCCACGACCGTGCGCATAAGCTCATGCTCGGTAATTAGAGACGGTCCCAATTTTAAAATATCGCTGTGACCAAGAACGCCTTTAGCATAGTCGCTTCCAGTGCCATAAGTGAAACGTTTGACAATTGCTAACTGATCCAACTGCTGTTGATACCACTCAATATTTGCGCGTTCTTTTTCCTTGGTTGCATCACGTGTACGGGGTTTGTCTATCTTGATTTGTGCTTTTTCGATCTTATCAGCTAACCGTTGTCGCACCCAAGCATGGATATCACTTTGAAATGGTTTGATCACTGACCATAAAAAGCTATGAATGGTAGAAACATGAAACAACGGATCATGGCCAACATCGCCCGATATTTCTTCGACCGCAACATCTGTATAGGTAATACACGCAATTTGTTGGGCCTGACGCTGCATTTGATGGCCGCGTGATTGTTTGAGGTGATTTAATGCTTTGATGAGCGATGTTGTCTTACCCGATCCGGCACCCGCGATCATTATGAAGTGACGGGTGCCTCCCTCACTCAGTCGCTCCCGAAGCGCTATGTCGGCTGGAGTATCCGGTTTCCCGAGTCGGCTTGTCATGCGATCTCCGCTCCATTGCAAGGATAAACATTATCATCCTCTGGGTTATCCTGTCCAGGTGGCGTCACTTCCGCTTGCAGCCATTCAAGGCCCTCCCTGATGTAACTTGGTACAATCCAAGATTCTGGGTTCTTAGTAAGAAGCGCTAGAGCAAAATCGGTTTTTTTGAAATTTTTGCCATGGATTCGTTTATGCAATCTCTCTGCAGTTAGGTTAAGGGATGGAGCATCACTGGATTTGACACGAATTTTCAAATCCTTATTAGCAATATCTTGACTCCAAACCAAATTTTCAAAAACAAAAGCTTCTTCTAAAGTGCGTCCTGTAAGCCGGAGGTTTTCATTTGCGCGTGTAACTGTGACTTGTGTCTGGTAACAAACTCGGACCGTGGCAAGACTGTTAGCACCTGAAGACTGAGTCCTGCTATGAACAGTTGCTGTTTGCAATTTATCGATGCGGCTTTCACCAGGTAACCACTGAATGAGAGTCTGATTTGATGTCACTGCATTCAGAGACTCTACACGACACGTGCTCCCGATCTTCGGACCGCCATCGTCTTCTTCATCGATGTCTTCGTATTCATCAATCTCAACCTCATCCTCTCCACCGTCATCTTCCCCTAAACCAATTTCGCCAGAATCGACAACTACTTCCATGGGGACTGGCTCATTATCTGGCTCTGGTGGCATACCCTGCACGCTATCTAAATCAGTTATAATCAGTGCGGTGATCCCCAAAAAGTCAATCAACGATTGGAATCGATATCCAAAAGCACCGCCAATTTCCAATATACTTAAGTAGGCTTCTTTGAGTCTAGGTGCTGCCCTGTTAATCATGAGAGGCATCAATAAGCGTTCCACATTTCCTTCAACCAGGATAGCAGCATCAGCGAAGAAAAGATCACAATGAGTGAGTTTCAAATAACGTTCCAGAAAATCGCGGGTAGGATTTTGGGTCTTGGCATAGAATTCTGAAAGATTGAGAACGGAAGTAGATTGCAACGCACCGCCATGTTCACGCCGAAAGTAACGTATAGGTCGGAAACCTCTCTCATATAGGATATGCGCGGAGTGTGTTGTCAGAACTACTTGGCTGGAGTAGCAATGCGCGTCTTCTCCTTCGATAGTCAGTATGTCGAGTATTTTATTGACGAAGACTTGCTGTAACTGAGTATGAAGATGGGCTTCAGGTTCCTCAACAAACACAAGGTGCAAAGGCGGTCGCGTATCTGCAATATCCAGCCACTGATTATGTAGGTCGAGCAATTCAACAACCATGTATATCAAATTTTTAAACCCAAGACCGTTATATTTATCAGGCAGAGTCAAATTACCATCGAGAACATAATGAACCTGCGCACCTTCCTGACTGCTCATCAAAATGAAAGGATTTAGGTCGGACACAATTTTAAGACTCGGATTAGTTAGGCCCGGATATCCAAGCCTAGCAAGCCGGTCTAGAGTTTCGGAAAATACGTCTTCCAAATGCCCATTCATAAGCTTCTCAGACTCTGACAAAGCTCGCATAACCTCATAATCGTCTTCACGTTTTTCAAGATTGCGTTTATAAAACCGGCTCAAATGGCGAGATAGCTCTTCGGTTCGGCTTCCTCCAGATGTATCTGACAGATGGCGTTGAGCTTGAAGGAAATCAACACGAATAAGGGAGTTGACTATATCTTTTCCGGAACGGGATTTTCCAGTTGGGCCTTTATCTGGCAATATTTGAAGCGGTTGATAGTTGGCAAGTTCATGGAAATCACAGTTAAATCTTGCCTTGTCGAGCACGTAGTAGCGAAATTCATATTCTCGCTTCAAGTCTGTTATTAGGAAATCGGTAAGTGATTTGGGTGATGGTATAAAATCTCCGTCCCCTTCTATGGCAGGAGCTGCACCCGCCATAGAAGCGAGAGCTGTTGCCTGCAACTTTTGAAAGCGTTCTAATGTCGCGGCTGGGTTTACAGGGGAAAAAGTGATACGCACCCCAACATGGTTTCCCTCCCACGACAAACTGGGCAATAGGTCAATAACTCGGTGAAGATCTATCGCCTCCACACCGAACCAAAGATCAACAGAAATCTCAGGTAGTTTAGCACCGGCTACGCCATTGGCAAAAGATTCTATATCAGGCCAGCTCGATGCACTAATATCATGAAAGGAGAATTTTTCGCGCGAAGAAGATAGAAATAGTTGCAAGGCTTGGGCAACAGATGTCTTGCCACTATTATTTGCACCAACAAATATTGAAATACTATCGTCAAGATCAATAACGACATCCCGCAAGCGTCTAAAATTCTGAATTCGTATAGCGCTAAGATGCATTAGATATCCTTATTATATTTGTCTGACTCATGTTAAATAACAACACTGGCCAACGGTACTTGGCTTGTTGCTGCTTCTTTGAATTGTTCACTTTTGGGTAATATCGATAACTTTCTAGGAGCACAAACCGTGGGTGAAAAAGTGGGTAGATTTATTTCCCCTGGTCCACATATTTCCAAAATATCCGTAAAATCTGACATTATCTTTATCCATGCCGTATCTTGAGTACCAGAACACACATTGCAAGGGTGAAACTGACCGTATTTGCCAAAATCAATGGTAGATCCATAAGGAGAAACCCATAAATCAGCCACAGAAACAATCCTGTACTGAGAATGGTATACATCAGGAGAGAAACATCATTGGTTCTTTTTGATCGCAATATCTTGATAACTTGAGGCAAGAATGAACAGGTCGTACATGTTGCCGCAATTAATCCAATAAGTGTGGTCGTGTCAAAATTCATGACAAACCCGCAGCCCTGGCCACAGGCAGCTCTTGCCAATTAGTGGTATAAGCGGGTGACTTTCTCGTCTGTTGCATGGACCAGGGCTTATTTTCAGCTGTTGTCATCCCGTACTGTATGGTATTGCGTCCCCACTTCCCGTTGATCCTGTCCAGTGCGGTCATCAACTGTTTATCCTCTTTCTCTGCGGGCAGAAAGAACGAAAACAAATCCTGCTGCCGGTATCCTTGTTTAACGATACCGGCGAGCATAACACCAGCCTTTCGATATCGATAACCAGGTCTGTACAACGACTTGAGACACTGCAGGGCTGCGGTTATAAGCTCTGGTGTTGAAGAGGTTGGCTGATGAAGAGTAATTGTTTGATTATTGGAATAACTGGCCTGTTCGTCAAAAGGTCCAGTTGTAATAAAGAGGTTCAGTGTATCGGCCACGACACTTTGTTTTCGTAGCTTTTCACCGGCAATCGACACATAAGCAATGACAGCGCCTTTGAGGTTGTCAAGTTCGGTAACCGGATGTCCGAATGATCTTGAAGTAATGATTGATTTTGGACACGGAGGAGCATTTTCAAGCGAAATACACGAAATACCGTTCAGCTCCATGACCGTACGAGCCCCAACAACGGTTAAGGTTTTGCGAATCCATGTTTCATCGGCCCGTTTGAGATCAAGGGCAGTATAGATACAACGTCTATTCAGTTTTTCGGTAGACCGTCTGCCGATCCCCCAAACATCATTCACCTCAATCTTCCCTAAAACCTGGTCAATTTGACTGTTGCCAGCAAGATCGAAGACGCCATTGAACTGTGCCTCTTTCTTAGCTACTCGATTGGCGATCTTGGCCAGCGTTTTGGTTGTGGCAATACCGATGGATACAGGAATGCCAACCTGTCTTCTTATTCTCTCTCTAAGTTCTGCTGCATATTTGACCCGGTCCCACTCTTTCGTTACCGGCAGTGATATAAATGCCTCATCAATCGAATACACCTCAACATCTGGTTCCATTTGCCGCAGAACATCCATTACTCGGTGCGAAAGATCTCCGTACAACGCATAATTCGATGAAAAAACATGCACTTTATGCCTGGCAACCAAATCTTTGACCTTGAACAAAGGCTCTCCCATTGGGATACCGAGAGCCTTAGCCTCATTTGATCGGGCAACGACACAACCATCGTTGTTGGAAAGTACGATAACCGGCTTGCCATTCAGCTCTGGTCTGAACAGCCGCTCACATGAAGCATAGAAATTATTGCAATCAACAAGAGCGAAGACTTTCTTCATCGAACACGCCAATTAGAATTGATGAATAACACTGGTGACCACTCCCCAGACACTGAAATCAGTATCTTCGGTGATCTCGACAGGAGGGTAATCAGGGTTTGCAGCAACTAACTGACAGGATGCGCTGTCTTGTATGAATCTTTTTACTGTCAGTTCGCCATTAACGATAGCGATGACAATTTTTCCACTCACAGCTTCAAGGGATCGATCAACCACCAGGATATCTCCATGATTTATCCCTACATCTTTCATTGACTCGCCAGCTACCCTTACAAAAAACGTGGCAACCGGATGCTGAATCAACAATTCATTCAAATCAAGCTTTTGATCAATATGGTCTTCGGCTGGTGATGGGAACCCGGCAGAAACGCCGCAGGTAAAGAGAGGGCATACAACCTTGGTCTTTTGTTCAATTTCAAAAATGGCATTTATTGAGGAATCTGTTTTCATGCAGGTAAGAATATCACATAATCCAAAAAAGATAATGTCTAAATCCTACGATTAGTCCGCACACCCTAAATAGTGAACAGTTGCAGATTTTAGATAATACAAGAAATTGTCCTATAAAAATCAATGCCAGTTTTGACAGGTGTAGATTATCGACACCCAAAATGCTATCAGATATTTTTTTAATTCCGGCCAACTGTTTTTTTTAAAACTAACTGGCAATCATTTTGATCTTCACTGGAGTTGCAACGAAGAGGTAGTAATGGTACCCTTGGAGAAGTCTATAAGACTCAGATACTTTTAAGCGAAGAAGTGACATATTTTTCAGCAGATTGAATAAAAATCACATCGTTCGTTGATTTTATCGCTGACCATATGCTTAAAAGAAATACGGGATTTTGTCTTTGGAGGAAATAATGGGGAGTGCAGGCGTTGATGTTAAAGAGTTTTACAGATGATGTTAAACAGACGATTAAGATAATAAAAAAAAGAACTTAACACATATTGGATAGCATGTCGCTAATTGTCGCTAATTGTCGCCAATTTTCAACAATCCAAAATGCGCTAAGTCCTTGATTTATGGTCGGGGCGGCAGGATTCGAACCTGCGGCCTCCTGCTCCCAAGGCAGGCGCGCTAACCAGGCTGCGCTACGCCCCGACTCATGAAAAAGGAAAAAAGCCCGATCCGCAAGTGATCGGGCTTGGTATTTTTGGCTCCTCGAGCAAGACTCGAACTTGCGACAAGGTGGTTAACAGCCACCTGCTCTACCAACTGAGCTATCGAGGATTAGAGCTGCTTAAAAAAAGCAACAACAGGCAAACTACAAAGACCTCTTTAGAGACGCCCTTAACCTGTAGGCGGCAAATATAAACGACTGGACATGGGCTGTCAATATCTTTTTCCTCACCTCAAGACTACAAATGCTTTTCCGGTCCTCAACGCTGCAACGAGTGCCGCCTCTTTGCAAAAATACGCTGCAAGACCGTATAGCCATGGCAGAGGAGATAAAAACAAAATGCAGCGCCTGCCAGAAAAGTCAATTGCCTGCTGTCCAGGGCCACAATCTTGAAAATATCTCTAAGCGGGGTATACATGAGAACAAACTGAAGAAGGATGGACAGGCCAGCCGCAGCCCATACCCAGCTGTTGGAAAAGAGAGGCACTTGGTAATCTCTGCGGATCACAAAGACCAAGACCACTTCATAGAGGACAACAAAATTGAAAACCATGGTCTGCCCCAACCGCAGCTGGTCGGGATCACTGCTCGTTCCTCCATGACTACAAAAGAGGAGCAATGCAAGGGCCGTCCCCAGGCTCCCCAGGACGCCAATCAATATGAGTTTATCCAGGGGCAGAATACTTTCTTTGCCTCCTTTTGGCTTTCTGGTCATGATATCGGTACCGTAGGGATCGACGCTAAAGGCCAGAGCCGGTGCTCCGTCGGTGATCATGTTGATCCAGAGCAGGAGGATGGCAGTAAGCGGCAGATTCATTCCGGTCATGACTGCCAGGGAAATGATCAGCACCTCACCGAAATTACCGGAGAGAAGAAGCATGATAGACTTCTGAATATTATCATAAATTCCACGACCTTCCCGTATGGCGTTGACAATATGACTGAAGCTGTCATCGAGAAGGACAAAATCCGAGGCCTCCTTCGCCACCTCTGTGCCGCTGCCTACGGCTATGCCGATATCTGCCTTCTTCAGGGCCGGGGCATCATTGACCCCATCCCCGGTCATGGCAACGACATGCCCCATTTTCTGGAGGGCTGTAACAATGCGCTGTTTGTGCTCGGGAATCACCCTGGCAAAGATGTTGGTACCACCTGTCAAGGCAGCTATAAGGGCGGCCTCATCCATGACATCAAGTTCCTGGCCGGTACAGACCTCTCCCCCGATGCCAATCTCTCTGCCAATGGCACTGGCAGTGGCCTGGTAATCACCGGTAACCATGATAACCCTTATCCCCGCTTCAGACGTCGTTTTGATGGCCTGCAACACATCCTTCCGAGGGGGGTCGATCATGGCCTGAAAGCCGAGGAAAACCAGGTTGTCTTCATCAAACTGGCCTTTTTCCTGCACCACCTTGCTGGCAAAGGCCAGAACCCGCATGGCCTGCCCTGCATAATGATCATTACGGGCCTCGATCTCGGCCCGGGCAGCCTGATCCAGAGGGAGCATTGCTCCCTCCCTGTAATAGCGGTCACACCGTTCCAGGAGATTGCCGGGGGCTCCCTTACTGAAAACCACCAGCCCCTCTTGCGGATCACGGATCAAGACACTCATCATCTTCCGTTCGGAGTCGAAAGGGATTTCATCAATGCGCTCTCCTTCTCCGGCCAGGCCGAGCTTGCCTGCACTTGTCAACAGAGCCCCTTCCGTCGGATCGCCGATCAACTCCCAGGTGCCACCCTCCTCGCGCAGGCTGGCATTGTTGCACAAAAGCCCGGCTCGAAAGAGGATATCCACAGGTTCTCCCGTCACCTCACCCAGGGGGTCGTACCCAGTCCCTTGCAACTCCACTTCCCCTGCCAGAGTCCAGGCATAACGGACGGTCATTTGATTCTCGGTCAGGGTGCCGGTCTTATCCGTACAGATGACGTCACAACTGCCAAGAGTCTCCACCGAAGAAAGCCTGCGCACCAGTGCCTTCTTCTCCAACAAACGTTTGACCCCGACACTGAGGGCAATGGTGACCACGGCAGGCAAGGCCGTGGGCACCGCCGCAACGGCCAGGGCGATGGCAATGAAGAGAAAGGAGACAAAGGTATCGACACTGAAAGTCCCTCTGAAAAATGACTGGAGACTCAAGAGGCAAAAAACGGCCAAACAGATGCCGATGATGACTCCCCCCAGTCTTTTGCCAAACCTGTGCAGCCGCCTCTGCAGGGGGGTCATCTCCACTCCAACGCTGGTAATAAGAGAGCTTATCCGACCAATCTCTGTCTCCATTCCTGTGGCAAACACCACCGCCCGTCCATTACCGGCCACCACCGAAGTAGATGAAAAAAGGACATTTTGCTGGTCACCAATCTGTTTCCTGTCAGGAATCACCTGATTATTTTTTTCCGCCGGGACACTCTCCCCGGTCAGCGCTGATTCTTCCACCTTCAAGCGCACCGCTTCCAGAAGACGCGCATCTGCAGGAACCTTGTCTCCCGCCTCCAGGACAAGGATATCACCGGGAACCAGATCTGCAGCATCGACGACCTTCTTCTTCCCTGCCCGTAGAACAGTGGCATGGAGGGCTGTTATCTTTTTCAAGGCTTCCAGCGAACGATAGGCGTTCATCTCCTGAAAAAAACCAATCAAGGCATTGGCCAGGAGTATGGCAAGGATAAGAATGGAGTCTACATATTCTCCAATGATGAGAGAAAAAACAACGGCAAAGAGGAGGATATAGATAATGAAACTTTTGAACTGATCAAGAAAGAGGAAAAATGGATTGATCGCCTTACCGGTCTCCAGAACATTGGCTCCATATTGAAGGAGACGTTCACGAGCCTCTTCATTGGTCAGACCAGCACCACGAGAGTTCAGACTTGCCAGGGCCTCTTCTCCTGTCTGTTGTGAAAAATGCATGGAATCCTCACCAAAATAAAAAAATTATTGTCACTCCGAAAACCTTGTCTGCCTCTTTACAGCTTTCCGAATTTTCATCCAGGAGAAAAATCTTTCCTGGTCGCCACCACTACCCCATGAATCCTCTCGCTGACCTCTTGCGGATTTTTATCAATGGTTCAATCGAGACGTAGCTCTTCAGGACTGAAAATTCATCCCCTGGACTATACTCTCTGTTCACCCTGAGAGTGGGACAACCATACCCGGTTCAAACAGACAGGCGGAAGCACAGCAAGCGGCTCCAGGTATCAACCTGTCAAAATTGACTTTATGGGCAAAGATGATAACTTTTAGGAAGAGAGGTGTCAAGAAGGCCCTTTCTTTTCAACACGTTCTCCTCTTTTAAGGTGCAACTATGAAAACATTTCTTCTCCTTGCTCTTATTCTCCTTCTTTCCGCCTGTCAGATCGGAAAAACAGGACACCTGAAACGTAACAATGAGATTACCTCAAACTTTGAAGCCTGCACAGTTCTCCCGGGATACGACTACTACTATAACGGTCCCGAAGCACAACCCGATGTCATTCTGGCAGTCAAAAAAGAATACACCTTTGACAAGGGGCTGTGGAAGACGATTGCTCTGGACCAAAAACAACTTTGTGACTGGATGCGAATAATAGATCCCGAACTTCGGGGAATACGTAATCAGTACGACGGCTACGTCATCTATTCGAGCGACGGTAAAGAACTTGGCCTCTGGTACTCAAGGACATGGGCCGACTGGACCACGATTAAAGAAGAAAACGGCAAGGTCATTATCTACACCCCAATGTCCCCCAACAGCCTTCAGAGCCCTTTTGGAGGAAACAACAGGTCTTTTTAATCACTAACACACGGAATGCTCTACTCTACCAGCCACAAAAAAAGGCCTGGCAGGGGACTTTCATTTCCCAGCCAGACCTTTTTTGCTTGAGAGGGTGAGCAGCTTACTGCTGGTTCGGGTTGCCGAACATCCCTTTCAGCATTTCCATGGCCTGCTCCATCTGCTCCTGTTCTTCCGGAGCCAACTGCTGCTGTCCGGGCATTTGCATCTTTTGTGCCCCGCCCATATTCTTGGCACTTTCCGGATCTTTCAGCATGGCAATGGTCTGCCTGGCTATCTCCCGAGCCATGGCATCAGACTGAGGATCAAGTTGTGGCTCAATCCCTTCAGGAAGCTGAAAGAACTTGGCCGCGGCCTGTCCTTCATCCACTGCAGTCGCCTCGATCTTCATGCTCATTCCCATCATGGAACTCTGGACGCGAAGGGGAATGCCGGTACCATGGATATTATATGCCACAGTACCCATTATTTCAGCCCGGTCACAACTGTACCCCAGGATCTTTTCCGCATTTTTCTGAACACTCCCCCCAAAACCATCAGCAACGGAGGCGCCCATCTTTTCTGCGTTCTCCTCGATCTGCTTCCGTTCAGCCTCCGAGAGCTTGTTGTACTCCTCAACCATGTATTTCTGAGGATTCACATTCTTGGTACCCGTCCCCTTGCTCAGATCAAACTGATACTGCCAGTCCGGGGTATCAATCTCCACCGTTTCATTCACCATGGTCATTCCCATCATAGATGTCTTTGTCGTATGATAAGTGGCAACCTCGCGACCAAAGTCACGAATATATTTGACCTCACTACCGTTTTCTATGCCGCTGATTGTGTAGTGGATGGTTGCACTGTTAAACGGCAACTCCACCTCCCAGGGACTCTTCTTGCCGGCAACTACTGCCACCGGTAACAGCAGTATCAATACGATAGCTATCAGACACTTCCTACCCATTTCACCCTCCTCTTCGTCTCCATTGCAGTCTCTTAAAAACCAGTCCCTCGTCGCACCATTTCAGTCTAGCAATTAGCAAAATTTTCTGCAAATCTTTCCTGATGGGTCACTCTCTTAACGACTCTGATTATTCAAGAGTGCCAGCCGACGGGCTTCATTTTTGACGGTGAATGGCAAAAGGACTCCAGGCCTGGCAGACAGGCATGACTTCCAGCCGGTTAATATTGACATGGGATGGACGATCAGCGATCCAATAGACAATCTCTGCAATATCCTTGGGAGTTAAGGGTTCGGTACCCTCATACACTGCATCGGCCTGTTTCTGGTCCCCCTGAAATCGGACCACTGAAAATTCCGATTCCGCCATTCCCGGTTCGACGTTAGAGACCCGTATCCCGGTACCGTGAAGATCGGCACGCAAATTATTGGAAAACTGCTCTACAAAGGCCTTCGTTCCCCCATAGACGTTCCCACCCGGATAGGGCCAGGAACCGGCAATCGACCCCATATTGAGGACATGCCCCTGTCCACGGGCAACCATGGCAGGCAGCAAAGCCCGAGTCATGTACATCAGGCCCTTGATATTGGTGTCAACCATGGTCTCCCAGTCTTCCAGATTGGCCTCCTGGGCAGGCTTCATGCCCAGGGCCAGTCCCGCATTATTGACGAGGAGATCAATTGCTGCATGAGACGCAGGCAACCCGTCCACCATGGCCTGCACCTGGATCCTGTCCCGGACATCGCAGACAGCAATGTACACCTCGACATCGGTGAGACTCTCCTGCAACTCCAGCAATCGCTCCTCACGTCGCCCAGAGAGCACCAGATTCCAACCCTTTTCTGCAAAGAGTTCTGCACAGGCCCTGCCAAACCCCGAAGTTGCGCCAGTGATTAATGCCGTTTTTCTCATCTCCTTCCTGCCTCCCTATTTAAAAGCTGTGCAGCCCCTTTCATGTCATGATCACGCAAATAAAAATGCGGGGCAATTCGTATATAATCTGAACGGGCTGTCAACACCAGCCCCTGTTTTCCGACCCTAGCCACCAACTCTTCACTGTTCCCAGGTGACAACAGGGTAAGGATCCCGGATCGATGCTCCTCTGGATAGAGGAGGACTCGAAACAGCTTCTGATCCAGATGGGCCAGGAAGAGATTCTGGAGGCGAAAGACCTCATCTCGAATAGCCTCCATGGAGTAGGAGAGGAATAGAGAATCCAGGACACCATTCAGCGCTGCCACATGTTCCCAGGCCAGAGTGGAGTATTCAAACTTGCGGCCATCGGCATGCGGGTTCCACCGATGATCAAGATAATCAAGCCCCTGCTGCATACAGTAGGGACCGACCATGGTGAGTTCAATTTTTTCTCTGAGAGCCGGGCTGGTATAGAGGATACCCGAGCCAAAGGGTCCCATCAGCCATTTCCAACCCGATGCCGCCATAGCAGCCACATGATACTCCTCGGGATACAGGGGCAGACAGCCCAGGCTCTGGGCCCCATCAATGATCAGATCGATATCGTGCCCTTTGCAGAAGGCCCCGAGTTCCCTGAGATCTGCAGCATATCCGCTGCTGAACTGAACGTGGCTGAGTGCTATCACCCGTGTCCGGGGGCTAACCCTGCTCTCAAGCTCTGCCATGGACCAGCCGCGTGGTGCTCCGACATCGCCCAGAGAGCCCAGAGGATCGCTATCCCCCAGCAAGACAAGCTTTACGCCCCTTTTCTCCTGCAAGCGCCAGGGATAGTGATTACTTGGAAATTCATGGAGATAGCTGATAACCTCATCTCCGGGTCGAAAGGGATAGCCGTTGGCGAGAAGACACATACCCTCTGCCGTGTTATGAACAAAGGAGATATTTTTCGAACCGGTCTGCAGCAATTTCCCAACTTTCCCATGAAACTGAGGCAACAGGTCGAAATAGGGCGGCAGACCACTGATCCCGCCTGCGGCCATTGCCTCAAGAAAACCTTGTGCCGCCTCCTTTGCTTGCTGTTGCAGGGGAGAAATTGCGCAATGAGCCAAAAAGAGACTGTTTTTTGTCGCCGGAAAAGTTTTCTCACTCTTGTCAAACATTCACTGTCTCTCCATTTTTGGGTACAGGGCTCAGGGCAGGAAAGAAGTGATGCTGGAGGGTCAAATCTGCACATTTATTATTGAGGTGAGCAAAATCAAAGACCAGTTCCCTTCTCCGCTGTCCCTGCTCGTCTACCAGGTACTGATAGATATCGATAAAAGGAATCTGTAATTGACGACAGTACCTGCGATAGCACTGATTCATCTTCAGGGTATAGTCAGTGCGTTCCTCATAGGTGGCGGTAAAGGGATAGGAAAGTCCCTTTTCCCACTTTCTGGCCGCTGCGCCCTGGTAGTCTCCAGTGGGAACGACATTAAAAATGTGAATCTTGTAGCCCTGCTGCCGTAACCTGCTGACATAGGAGGTATAGCGGGTAGCAGTTTTGTCGATCAGTTGTTCCACAGCTACGCCTGTCTGCTCATGCTTGTATTTGATATGAATACGGATATCCACTTCACCAAAGCAGAAGATCAGTTCCTTTTCCCGCAAAGGCTGGAGAATCTGGAGCAACTTTTTCTCATGCCGCTCCAGATTATAAGCTGTCTTTCCGTCCAGTTTATTATAGCCGACCAGAACACGGGAATCTGCAATCTGGTCATTATTCTCAAAGCAGCGCCTGGAGTGACTGTCACCTATGGCAAAAATTTTTCTGTGCATTGTAGGAAGAACTCAATAAAGGTGCTCATGGGTATCAATTCATACGTTCAGGCTGGCTGTCTTGAAAAGGGCGTTCCCTTGCCAAATAACTGGTTCCAGGTCTCCTCTCGCCTCACCACTCGATAACCGCAGCATGATGATTGTTTTTTATTAGAATAACATGTACATACGTCCACAACAGTATTACATCTTTTTTGTCCTTTGGCCAAAAAAGCGGGGCTTTTGAAAATACTCTTTAATTTTCTATTACACAATAAAAACCATTCGCAAGAGGAAGAAGTGAAGCCAATATCTTCCTCCTTTCTCGACACCCAGGGCAGTGCCTGTCATATAAACGACAAGGGGATGACTGGGTATTGAGATTGACATGTAAAATTGTTTCCTCACCGGGTCCTGCCTGTAATGAGAAATTATCTGACAGAAAAATTTTCCGGCATTGAAGAACACAACACCTATTGTCAAAAAAAAAGCTCCCGAATTAAAGCAAATTCTCCGTTAGGTTCTATGCAAATCAACCCTTCCAGCGAAACAACATTATTTTTCTTCCCCCCATGCCACAAAAAAACTCTTTGCTATTTATTTACTTTGAAGTTTCAGCCGGTTATAATAAATAAAAAAGAAAAAAAGAGAAACACGTTCTTTATACCTCACAGTTCCACCTAAAAACATGGCATCAATAATCACCCTCCTTCTTTCAGACAGGAGAGCTGAAACGCGGTTACCTGATCTAATCGGGGCTGGAAAAAAGAAAAAACTCTCCAGTTACCTACCATGAAACGACAAAGAAACATTCTCATAAATTATAGTGCCGGAAACTCTGGCCAAGCGGACAAGACAGGACCCAATGGTGCTTTTTCTCCCACTTCCTGGAATCTTACTCCTCCACGAACATATTCCAGGGTAGAAAATGAAAATAAAATAATTGACATCCACGAAAAAAGTTCCTATTTTAGGAAAAATAATCATTACTACCCAAGAGCAACATGACAAATACACGACAAGACGAAGGATCACCGATGATGCTACAATTTGAAAAGTCCTGCCGGGCAGCTGACCTTAAGGTCACCCACCAACGTCTTGAGGTATACCGGGAACTGGTCCAGGCCAAAGATCACCCTTCTGCCGAGATGCTCTATAAGAGAATTCTCAAGAAATTACCCACGATCTCACTGGATACGGTGTACAGGACCCTGGCCACCCTGGAGAAACATGGTCTGATTGTTCGTATCCAGGCTGTTTCAAGCCAGGCCCGCTTCGAGGCGAAAATAACAATCCATCATCATGCCGTCTGCAGCAACTGCGGGGCGATCATAGATTTCACATGGGACTCCTTTGATAAGATGCCTCTACCTTCAGAACTCAACGGCTGGGGAAAAATAAACAAGAGAAATGCCATCCTGGAGGGGACATGCCACACCTGTTCCGCTAAAAGCTGAGGTGGAGTGAACTTTTTACCCTTTTCATAAGAGAGGTTCTAAATCCATACCTCTTCCCAAAAAGTACCATTTATCAGAAGCTACTATTCCTTTACTCTTCATACCAGGACCAGACAAAACCAATCGCTACTCACCTAAACCAAGGAGGTTGTAATGAGTTCCAAGACAATGACCACAACAGGGGGAAACCCGATCGCCGACAACCAGAATTCTCTTACCGCCGGCGCCCGCGGTCCCGTGCTGATGCAAGACTATCAACTTCTCGAAAAGCTGGCCCACCAGAATAGAGAACGCATCCCGGAACGTGTGGTTCACGCCAAGGGTTCCGGCGCCCACGGCACCTTCCGTGTCACCCACGATATTTCCAAATACACCAAGGCCAAACTCTTTTCTACTATAGGCAAAGAGACACCGGTCTTCCTCCGCTTTTCCACGGTAGCAGGAGAACGTGGTGCCGCCGATGCCGAGCGTGACGTGCGCGGCTTTGCCCTGAAGTTCTATACCGAACAGGGCAATTTTGACCTGGTAGGAAACAACACCCCGGTCTTTTTCATCCGTGACCCTCTCAAATTCCCGGATTTTATCCACACCCAGAAGCGCCATCCCAAATCCAACCTGCGCAGCAACACCGCCATGTGGGATTTCTGGTCGCTGTCGCCTGAGAGCCTGCATCAGGTCACCACCCTCTTTTCCGATCGTGGCCTGCCCAAGAGTTTTCGCAATATCAATGGCTACGGCTCCCACACCTACAGCTTCATCAATGAAGCCAATGAACGATTCTGGGTCAAATTCCATTTCAAGACCCAGCAGGGGATTAAATGCCTGACCAATAGTGAGGCAGAGGCCATCGTTGCCAAGGACCGAGAGAGTAATCAACGCGATCTCTTCGAATCCATTGAAAGTGGCAACTTCCCCAAATGGAATGTCCAGGTCCAGATCATGCCGGAGATGGAAGCAGAAAACTACCATCTCAACCCCTTTGATCTGACCAAGGTCTGGCCGCACAAGGATTACCCCTGCATCGATATCGGAGTACTTGAGCTCAACCGTAATCCGGAGAATTATTTTGCCGAGGTAGAGCAGGCCTCCTTCAGCCCCTCAAATATCGTACCAGGCATCAGTTGGTCACCAGACAAGATGCTCCAGGCCCGCATATTTTCCTATGCCGACGCCCATCGCTACCGGGTGGGAACCCACTATGAGATGCTGCCCATCAACAAGCCATTAGCTCCCGTAAACACCTACCACATGGACGGTTCCATGCGTCTCGACGCCCCAGCTGGCCCGGATGCCTATTATGAGCCCAACAGCTTTGACGGTCCGGCTCAGGACGAACGTTTTCGTGAACCGCCCCTGAAAATCTCAGGCGATGCTGACCGTTATAATCATCGCGAAGGGAATGATGACTATACCCAGCCTGGAAACCTCTTCCGCCTCATGAGCGATGAGCAGAAGAATCAGCTCTTTAATAATCTGGCTGCAGCCATGGCCGGCGTGCCCGCTGATATTGTCCAGCGCCAGCTAGGACACTTCCACAAAGCAGACCCTGCCTATGCAGCCGGTGTTGCTCAAGCCCTTGGCGTTAGCTGGAAGGGATGATGGCTAACCGTTTTCACTACTGATTCACCGGATCAAGTCCGTACGTACGGACTTGATCCAATTTTCTCTTATCCCCTAAAAGCAATACCAACACCCGACATGGATACCCAGCTCCTCAGCAAAGAGGAAGAACAACGCTACGCCGAGCTCCAGCTCATGGCTGTGGATATGGCCAGATGTGGCGATACGGCCGAGCTTGAGAAAATGATTCTATCCGGTCTGCCGATAAATCTCCGCGACTCCAAAGGAAATTCCCTACTGATGCTGGCAGCCTATAACAGCCATACAGAAACGACTGTCATGCTTCTCAAACACGGTGCCGATGTCGATCTCCGTAATGACCACGGCCAGACCCCTTTAGGGGGGGTAGCCTTCAAGGGCAACAGCACACTGGTCTCCTTACTCCTTGAGGCCGGGGCAGACATCAACGCCGATAACGGTGGTGGTAAGACACCGCTCATGTTTGCTGCCATGTTCGGCCATCAAGAGGTGGTGAGACATCTTCTTGACCAGGGTGCAGACCCGAACTCGCAGACAGTATTAGGCATCTCTGCCCAGAGCCTCGCCAAATTTACAGGGGCATTCCGATCACTGGGGTCTCTGTTCTCGAAATAAAATATACTATAAAAACTTGACCGATCCCCTATATACAGACTATTCCTTCCCAGAGGGAAATACCCTGCCCCTCCCTGAATACGAAAGTAATGAAATAGGAGCAGGTCACAAAAACCATACAATTTTGATGGCGTCATAGTTATGCCCCCTTGGGCGAAAACTCTCCATCTGCTTTGTTATTAACTTCAACACGAAAAAGGAAATCACCATGTCCTCACTGAAAGGTACCCAGACCGAAAAAAACATCCTCACCGCCTTTAGCGGCGAATCCCAGGCTCGTAACCGGTACACCTATTTTGCATCCAAGGCGAAAAAGGAAGGCTACGTCCAGATATCTGATATCTTCACAGAAACAGCAGAGCAGGAAAAAGAGCATGCCAAGCGTCTCTTCAAACTGCTGCAAGGAGGCGAAGTAGAGATCACCGCCACCTTCCCGGCAGGCGTCATCGGCAGCACTGTTGAGAATCTGACCGAGGCTGCCGGTGGTGAAAATTATGAGTACACGACAATGTATCCCGACTTTGCCAAGACCGCACGTGAGGAAGGATTCAGTGATATCGCTACCATTTTCATGGCCATTGCCGTGGCCGAAAAGCAGCATGAGAAACGTTATTTAGAATTCAAGGCCAATATCGAGGCAGGCCGGGTCTTCAAACGTGATGAGAAGGTAACCTGGCGCTGCCGCAACTGCGGTTACCTCCATTCAGGCAAAGATGCCCCGGAAGTCTGCCCGGCCTGTGACCATGAGCAGGCCCATTTTGAGCTGCTTGGCGAGAACTGGTAAAAGCAACCGTCAGGCATTCAAAAAGCCCGTCAGCTCAAGCGCTGACGGGCTTTCCCAGGGATAGCCTCTGCTCCGCTCCTCACATCCACACCGCCACCCAGTTACCCAGCTTTCCGGGTCCCTTGGCAGAGTCTAAGAATTAAGACCGTGGCCAACAACACATGCGATTTGCGAGCCATACGATTGCAACGGCTTCTTTCATTAAACAAACTGTTGCGAATAAACAGATTCACCGCATTGATACCTGTTCAGGTAATGGACAAGAATAGGCAAACAACCGCTTTGTAACTGCTTAGCTCAGTGCTTTCTGTTCGTTCATTTTGGACTTCGATGCATACTCGTACTATTCGAGAAGACCTGAATGGACAAAGATGATGGACTGCTGAAGAGTTACTCTCGTTGTATATTTCGACTCTGAGTGAGAATATCTTTTAAAGGACTCCCCCAGGAAGTACTTACTTATCACTTCATCTTAGGAAAACCAAATAATGATGCCCCCTCAATCTTCCTGCCTTCGACCAGTAATCATCCTGCTTTTGACAACTATTCTCTGGACCACCAGCAGCTGGGCCAAAGAAACTGGACCAAAAGACAAGCCATCTCCAGAGCCCTTGACCACCCAGCGAACCGACATCCCAATTGATGAGTTGGTGATGTTGCTCAAGCCATTGACCACAGACGAGCTGCTTATTGAGGCCGAAGCCTGGCTCGGTCTGGTTAAAATCAAGGTCAGAGAAGTCAGCTCGGCGGAAATTGCAGTTAAGCAAAAAAACAAGGAAATTGAGCAAGCTAAAGAGGTGAAACAAGAAATCGAGACAGCCAAGGAAACCCTCAAGGACGTTAAGAAGGCGACCCAAAATGCCCTGACAGACAAGTCAGGAAAGGCCGCTGAAAAAGCCGTAGCAGCAGCAGAAAAGGCCCAGCAGGCTACCGAATCGATGGCAAAAAAGATCGATGAAGCCGTAACGACAACCCAACAATTGGCAGAGGACGAAACATCCCAGAAAGCTCTTGAGTCAACGGGTATCAAGACACCATTGGCAGGCAAACCACTGGAGTCCTTAGGGGCCGTGCAGGCAGCCCGGGAGGCGCAATCTGCAGCTGCTGCAGTGACCCAGTCCGCCAAGAAGACGCAAGCCGCAGGAACGCAGGGCAAGCAGGACGAGCAGACACCTGAAGCGAAGGCGACCACCACCTCCGCTGTTGATGCACAGAAAGCCCTTGAAACCAGCGCTGAAGCAGTAAAAGCTGAGATCAATCGGCCGCCCAGTGAAACAAGGACACAGAAACCAACTGGCGCCGAAAAGCTGGCCCAGATCGGTGCCCAAGTGGAAACGGCAACCGAAGCCTATGCCGAAGTCAAAACCAAGATTCTTGAAGCTGTGGCCGCTCTGCGCGAAGAACGAACAGCGTTGATCGACAGACTGAACGTCGTACTTAATGAGTTGAACAGCAAACTCGGTAAAACCGTTGCGGGCAAGGACAACGAAGTTGTCGTTCCCTATCGGCTCTACGCGAATTCTGTTGGTGGCATCAAGGTGGATGTCTCGGACAGAGAGGCGGCCTGGGCAACAGTCACCAGCTGGATACAATCGGACGAGGGGGGACTTCGCTGGGGGATCAACATCACCACTTTTCTCGCCACAATTATTGCCTTTTGGATCCTTGGCAGGATTTTTGGCAAACTTACGGAAAAGGCCTTCGGAATCGCCAAGAGCAGTTCCATCCTGTTACGCAAGTTCGTCGTGCACTCCGTGCGTCGGGTCACCCTCATTATCGGCCTGATTATCGGTCTGGCCACCCTGGAAGTCAACATCGGTCCGTTGCTGGCCTTGATCGGCGCCTTAGGTTTTGTCGTAGCCTTCGCCTTGCAAAACACCCTGAGCAACTTCGCCAGCGGCATTATGATCATGTTTTACAAGCCCTTCGATGTCGGCAATTTTGTCAATGTAGCTGGCGTTATGGGCGTTGTCCGCTCCATGAACCTGGTAACCACGACGATTACCACATCCGACAACCAGATCATGGTCGTGCCCAACAATTCAATTTGGGGTAACATCATCATCAATATCACCGGCAGTGAGGAGCGGCGGGTCGATTTGGTGTTCGGTATCGGCTACGGCGACGACATCAGCCATGCCCAACACGTGCTGGCGGATGTCGTCAGCAAGCACCCTTTGGTATTAACCACCCCCAAACCAGTCATCCAGGTTCATGAGCTGGCGGAGTCTTCAGTGAACTTTATTTGCCGTCCATGGGCGAAAACAGATGATTACTGGACAGTTTACTGGGATCTGACCCGGATGGTTAAGGAACGTTTTGATGCTGAGGGCATTTCCTTTCCCTTTCCGCAACGGGATGTGCACTTCTTCCAGGAATCACCGCAAGTGCTCTCAGAACCCGCCTCCACTGCCAAACCGCAACAAGGGCATGAGGTAACTTAACGGATATCGACGGCAATGATGCTGTCTAAAAAACACTAAGGGTGAAATTTGACTCGTAATGGAAAGCATTCATTCTGAAGCTTCCCTTACGGGTCCCATGCCGCCATCTGTCAGGGCGGCAATATGATTACAGCCATGCCATTGAATCTTCACCGAGGTCCTGATTTTAGTAGAGTATTATTTCCTGCTCATGACGCCAGCCTCAAGCGCCAGTGAGTGGCAGAGCGAAGCGAAGATGCCATTGTGCCCTCTCGAAGTTGTGCATTTCTCCTGCCTTTCCGAGAGGAATTGTCTCCTTTGCACCTCCTCTTTCAGTCGCTTCACGAGTTAGCGCGGCCATGGAGAAAAAGATTATCAGGAAAAATGTTAACCAACGAGTTGTGCATTTCAATTAATGCTTGCCAGGGAACATCTTTTAGCGCTGGGAAAATGGGGTCTAGGGAGCAATGGAACGTAACACCCGTTTAAGGTAAAGTTTCTTGCACCAAAAAACCGAATACAGTGGTTGAGTGCCCTATGTGTCAGGTTATCTTCGGTGTTATTCTGAGATTAATTGCGACTCTTAAATTCAGTAAATTGAAAAATCTATATCGCGGCAATGAGAGGAACAGCGATTTATCTGCGCAAAATTGAATACCATTGCAGTACACAGAGTAACAGTATAAGCTCCTTGGTTACAAAAGCATTAGCATCTCACAAATTGTTTTTGTGGAACTCGATAATAAAAACTACACGAAGCTTTCATGAAAACCAGCCATCCACCATTCAGTTCATTGCCTCAACCCTGGGATCGAATTGTTCCTCATATTGCCATCGTTATGGTATGGGGTTTGCTGTTTGGCTTAGTTTTTCTGCTTCGCTCGTTCTTTCTTTTGCTTTTTCTGACCTTTGTTTTTTCAATGATACAGTCTAACGGGGTCGCTCGTTTAGATAAATTCATAAAAAACAGGATTATTCGGGTCGTTCTTGTAGAAATCTTGTTTCTGACCATCTTGAGTATGGTAGGTGTATTCCTTGTGCCTAAGGTAAAGGTGCAAACAGAACTCTTTATGAATCAGTTCCCTTCCTATCTAGAACGGGTCGACCTGGAGATTCATGAACTAAGTATCAACTATCCCCTGCTCGCCGAAATCCTTCCGGAATTAGTCATCGAAGCGCCAGAAAATAACAAAAAAGTGTTGGAAAGCAACGGCATTGAGTATTCGCCATCCCGATCAATACTCCAACAGCTGCTCAAGGTCGGTGAAGAATCCGGTGGCATCGAAAATGTCAATCATGTCCTTGGGACTTTGGGCAATATTGGCGGGAAAATTGCAGCTGTTACCTCAACGTTTATTCTTTCAATATTGTTTTCTTTTCTTATCCTTCTCGATCTGCCGAGATTGGCGGCAAGCGTTCGGGAGTTGGAAAACACCAAACTTCGCTTCATCTACCTGAGTGTTGCTGATGATATCCGCGATTTCTCTCTAGTCCTGGGGAGAGCACTCGAGGCGCAGTTGATCATCGCCATAGTCAACAGCATGTTGACCGCCATAGGTATATCAATACTCGGGATTGGTGAACATGTGGCCTTTATTTCAGTGATCGTTTTTTTCTGCAGCTTCATTCCGGTCATGGGTGTTTTTATCAGTTCTGTACCAATCTGTCTGGTCGCTCTGCAGACCTCTGGAATTCAAATCATGTTTTTAGCGGTACTGCTCATCGCTTTTATTCATCTGATTGAGGGATACATACTCAATCCGAGAATCTATGGTTCATATATGCGAATCAATCCGGTCATTATCCTCATTATTCTAACAATAGGCGGGAAATTGTTTGGTTTTTGGGGCTTACTTTTAGGTGTGCCATTTTGCACATATCTTTTTGGTTATGCCATTCGTATCAGAGATAAAAGCTAACTCCGGTAACCTTGTTGCAATTGACATTTGATAGCCTATTGGGTTTGGGGTTATTGTGGTTGGCTTTGGCGAGCGCTGACCAGGGCAGATCTGTTCAGGTCCATTGTGCTGTTCATCTCTTTTGGCCTCTTGCTTGCTGCTGTGTGCTGACATGGGTACGTTTGGATGCGCCTCTGATGGCAGTCCTGGCGCGACTCCAGGGTGCCAATATAATTAATCCTAGCGACGAGGATGTTCAGTCACACATTCACAGTGCTTTCAATGAGATCCTAAAAACGTAGCGAGGAAAGATGATTGATTTACTGAAAAAGTTTGAACGTATCGTTACTGGGCTATTGGTTATAATGTTGGCTTTGGTGGTCGTTTTAGCATTGATCGATCTCGGCTGGCTTCTGGTTCAGGACATTTTGAAGCCCCCATTATTCATTCTTGAGATTGGAGATTTGCTCGAAATATTCGGGGTTTTCCTCCTAGTCCTCATAGGCCTCGAACTGCTAGAAACAGTTAAATGTTATTACCTCAAAGGCAAGATCGAACTGAAAGTGATCTTTACCGTCGCACTGATTGCCATTAGCCGCAAGATCATAATTCTAGAGCCTGACAAACATAGTGGTTTGACACTCATCGGCATTGGGGTCATTATTCTTGCCCTCGTCGCTGGTTACTTCGTAGTTTCCACTAGGAGTCTGTCGGATTTTGAAACCACAAAACGAATCTAAACCTAACGAAAGCAGCTAGGCGTTCTGCTTATTTGGTACCAATTATCACCTACTGGGCAATTAGTTGCCGATCTGAACTGAAACCTGTTCAGAATACCTTGTTCTTTGATATATTTTAACCAGTTAGAGAAAACATCCGCTTTAAATTCCATGCCATGGACACAAGTGTCCATTCGCCGGAGACTGCTTCCAGACCTCGCAGGAAAAATTGTCGAAAATACTGGCCAAATCACGTTTGCCAAATTGGGCGGCAAAACGGAGGAGGACAAACTCACACGTCTTGACAGTATTTTTTTTTGGAGTTTGCTTTGTGATATTGCAGATGGAAATCGTCACCTTGTGTAACTTTCATGATGCTCCTCCTGTTGGTTTGGAAAAACTCTGAGAACCGCCGACAGTTCATAGTATCAGATATTTTCAGGTGATGGCCAGACGGAAAGAGACATAGCAAATTTCGGGGACATCATACTTAATTATTACTTTTTAGAACCTGACTTTTTTCTTCTGAGTACACGTTTAGTTAGCTCTTCTGCTTTCGCCATAAAATTATCACTACCCATTAGCCGACCACTTCTTTCATGCTGGCGCAGTTTTTCGTACTCTTCTGTGGACAGATTCGATTGTCAACAGTTCCTGCCAATCTGGAATTATCGAAAGCAACGGCTCAACCTTTACCAGAATGTCATCTTCACATTGAATATCCACCTGGGTACTGCTCCATTTGTAATTTTCAGACCTTTTGACGATTCCTGCCTTGACGGGATTTAACTCTATGTACCGAACCGTGGTGATAACGTACTGCTCGTCCACCGGAAAAGAGCCGAATCTTCCCTGCCAGAGATGCCCTTCCAACCCTTCTGTAAATTGATATATCTGGTATAGCGGCGGTGGGCTTCTCCTATCGCTCGACGTAACCCGTCTTTCGACTCAGGAACAACGATAAGATGAACATGATTAGTCATCAGTCAGTATGACCAGGCCTGAACTTTAGATCTGTTACACCATTTGGCCATTAAATACAGATAGTCACGGTAGTCAGCTTCGGAAAAGAATGTAGCTATCCGCCGATTACAGCGTTGCGTTATATTGTGAGGAAAGCAGGGAATAACTACTCTTGCTATGCGCACCATAGCAAAACACTATGCTGCCAATCAAAAGGTGTCAACAATTAAGTATAGTGTCCCCCGATTGTGGCTCTATGATTGCTATGATTGCTATAATAAAGCCGTGCCCGGAGGCACGGCTTTATGGGGAAGGTAATATCTATCGGAGAAAATAAAGTAAATTTTGTTTTACATTACATCATTACATGATAACGTATTCAACCCTTTACTCGCTTGATGGTCCCGTTGCTTATCATTCCCTGAAAATGAGATAGCAAGGCCTTTTCCTCATTGTCAATATGACTGTCATCGTGAGCACAGTCCATGATTTTCTGATACTCGTCCGGAGTAACTTCAAGGTCTTGGATAGCAAGATTGATAAGTTCTTTAAGATTTGAAGCTGATTTACTTGGCTTTTTCATTAATACTGTCTCCTTGATTAAATTTTAAAGACTATTCAATTCCATCCATTCTGCAGGTTCCCGCGATACATTTCAAATTTCCACTTTTGAATAAAGCTATTATACATATTGCATGTCATTAGCTTTTTTCATTGGTATTATAATTATGCCACCGCCGAATGTGAAAACGCACCGGCTGGCCGTGGAATTAAGGAACAACTTCCTAGGTGGTTTGAAGTAGGCAAAATTCCAGAGATCCATCGTGCCCGCCAGTCAGGTGCAGTGTTTTGTGTGTGCCCGGCATGAGCATGATCTGATGGGGGTGCAAGCCCCCCTGTATATAAGCCCTATTAACGTTCTGAAACATTAACATAAATACCAGTCGAAGGCAAGGGCGATCTCGTGAGGGATGTCTGCAGGAAGCCGGAGAACAAAACTATGAGCCGACGGACAGAAATAGCATATAAGGCCAAGCCCCCAAGTAAGTCGGCACAACATGACGAATCCCAGGGTTTGATTACAGGATCGAGGATCGGGTCGGACCAAGGCAACCAATTGAATATTTAGAGATAATAGCAAAAAGGGTCACCCATTAAAAGGCCCCTTGTCAAGGAGTAGTATTCTCCATTAAGAAAAGAATGAATTTTTTCCTTGTCAGGATCCAACCCTTATCAGGTAACTCCAGCCCTGTAGAATATCAGATCGTTATCGCACCCGTTATTTCAACTCTAAGGAGCCGTTAATCAATAAACGTAACTAATTTAGCCAGGATTCGGATCAATCCTGTAGTTCCATTCGCCATGAAACTCATTCCGTGTGATCCGGATTTTTTCAAACTCTATATTAC